>Ga0157370_10003786_pt1 | contig 17653 bp, 17 predicted proteins | sample C35metaG_FD_113463 | JGI IMG/M metagenome (GOLD analysis project Ga0157370, IMG submission 113463) | Corn rhizosphere microbial communities from Kellogg Biological Station, Michigan, USA - C3-5 metaG | ecosystem: Host-associated > Plants > Roots > Rhizosphere > Soil | place: USA: Michigan...
AATGGTGTTCAATAAGAATCAGGTTGCAATGATGATAGTGCGTTTCGTTTGCCGGCATAGCAGCAAACCGCATGTTTAGCCGTTTTTGTCCAACCCTTTTTTTTGTCGTTATGAAAGGTTATCCAAAAGGAAATTGTTTGGTTCCAAAGGGGAATTGTTAGGTTTTCTTAATTGCTGTAATTGACATTTGTTTTTTAATATTGAATTGATTTTTGTGATCGTTGTCGAAGCTTTGATTGCGGCTTTACAGCAGCCCATTTAATTGCCTGATAAAATCATCTGAATTATAGCTTGCCATTCCCTGGTGTCTCAAAACTATTTTTCCTTCTTTGTCAAGCACAACAGTTGTGGGTAAAGTGCCGCTGAAAATTTCATTGGGTACATCTCCGGATGAATAAAATAAAGGAATGGTGAAATGATTATTTTGAAGATATTGGATCGCTTTACTCCTGTCGTTATCTTCATTCATAAACAGGAAAACAATACGTTCATCCTCTTTAAATTTTTGGTATAGATTTTCTAATGAAGGCATCTCAGCACGGCAGGGCGGGCACCACGAAGCCCAGAAATTAATAAATACTACTTTTCCTTTTAAATCCGCAGTAGAAGCCGATTTACCTTCAGCGTCAGTAAATGAAAACGGAGCTGCTTGTGGTAAATTTTTACTGGTGTCTTCTTTTATTTTTGCTTTCAGCAAACCTGTTGAAACTACTTGTTCCAGGACCCATGATTTAGCAGTCGGGCTAAAAATCAACACAATGATAGCAGTGTAAAACAAAATGCTGACCCATCTTCTTTTTAGTTCCTTTTTTAAATTCATGAGATTTATTATTTACCCGCCAGGATATTTTTCAGACCTATAAGGTAAAAAACCTTATAGGTCTTTATCATTCCTTATTTTCGTATCCTTCATCCACCAACAAATTCCCTCCATCTGCCGCAAGGGTTGCCAATTCATCACATCGGTTGTTCAAAACATTTTCGGCATGGCCTTTTACCCATTTAAAATGAATGCGGTGTTTCTTTGAAAGTTCATTATAATGCAGCCATAAATCTTTGTTTTTAATGCCGCCTTTAAAGTTGGTTCTGATCCATCTATTCAGCCAGCCTTCCATCACGGCTTTAACTACGTAGCTGCTGTCTGAATGAATGATGATGTCGAGATCCGTTTTTTTCAAAGCCTCCAAAGCCTTGATCACAGCCATCAGTTCCATACGGTTATTGGTAGTGAGGCGGTACCCCTGAGAGATTTCTTTGCTGATTTCCCCCCAGATCAAAATCGCTCCATAACCGCCAGGACCCGGGTTTCCACGCGATGACCCGTCTGTATAAATTTGAATTGAAGTTTGTTGCACAGTATTTATTAATAGAGAAATGAAGAAATGGATTTGAAGAGAAAGGTTGAAAAAGTTCAATAAATCTTACACCTGCAAAACCCCTGTTTTAAACTCTTCCATCTTTGGATTATGATTCGCTGCAAATAAGTTTTCTGAAATGATCCTGCGGGTTTGCTTCGGATCAACAATTGCATCTACCCATAACCGTGCGGCGGCATAAACAGCTGTGGTTTGTAACGCATATTTGTCCATCATTTCCTTCAATAGCTTTTCTTCATTTTCAGGAGTAATCTCTTTGCCTTTTGCTTTTAAAGAAGCCACTTCAATTTGTAATAAAGTTTTCGCTGCCTGTTCACCGCCCATTACGGCGATCTTTGCAGAAGGCCATGCATAAATAAATCTGGGATCATACGCCTTGCCACACATGGCGTAATTACCGGCTCCATAAGAGTTTCCAAGGATGAAAGTAATTTTTGGAACCACAGAATTGGCAACCGCATTCACCATTTTAGCCCCGTCTTTAATAATGCCGGCATGTTCACTTCTTGTGCCCACCATAAAGCCGGTGATGTCCTGTAAAAAAATTAAAGGAATTTTTTTCTGGTTGCAATTCATAATAAATCTTGCGCCTTTGTCGGCGCTGTCGTTATATATTACTCCACCGATTTGCAACTCACCTTTTTTATTTTTGATGTTCAATCTTTGGTTGGCAACGATCCCAACGGCCCACCCGTCCACTCTTGCATAGCCACAGATCAGCGTTTTGCCATAATCCTCTTTAAATTCATCAAAGGAATTGGCATCCACGATCGTATCGATGATCTCATGCATGTCATAAGGTTTCAGGTTTCCTTCCGGGAAAATGCTGTATACTTCTGACGGCTCCTTTTTCGGATTTTCAGGTTTGATCCTGTTGAATCCTGCCTTTGGCGTTTCACCTGATTTTGAAACAATATCACGAACGCGGTCGAGGCATTCTTCTTCCGTTTTAAATTTATAATCCGCAATACCGCTGATCTCTGTATGTGTGGCGGCACCGCCCAGGGTTTCATTGTCTGTGGTTTCCCCAATGGCGGCTTTTACCAAATAAGGCCCGGCTAAAAAAATAGAACCATTTCCTTCTACCATGATCGTTTCATCGCTCATGATCGGAAGGTATGCGCCGCCTGCCACGCATGGCCCCATTACCGCCGCGATTTGGGTAATTCCCATCGCACTCATTTTAGCATTGTTCCTGAATATTCTTCCAAAATGTTCTTTATCAGGAAAAATTTCATCCTGCATGGGAAGAAAAACTCCGGCGCTGTCAACCAGGTAAATGACCGGCAAATTATTTTCCATTGCTATCTCCTGCATGCGCAAATTTTTCTTTCCGGTGATGGGAAACCAGGCACCGGCTTTTACGGTCTGGTCATTGGCAAGAATCACGCATTGTTTTCCGCCAACGTATCCGATACCGGCAACTGTACCACCAGCAGGACATCCGCCATATTCTTCATACATCCCATATCCCGCAAATGCACCGATCTCAATAAAAATTTTTTCTTTATCCAGGAGATAACCGATTCTTTCACGGGCAGTCAGTTTGTTGCGTTCCTTTTGTTTCTGAATCGCTTTTTTGCCCCCGCCTTCTTCTATTTTTGAAAGCATAGTCTGAATATTACTCCAACCGATCTTGTTGGCGTCTTCATTTTTGTTGAGTTCTATATTCATATTATCTGAGTTGATATCAAAGATTGCCTGCCTATTATTGTTGAAAGATTGCCAACCTTCACAATAGTTTAGTTTCAGAATGTGTCTTAAAGATGGCAACCTTGTCAAAACTAAAACTTTAATCTTATTTAAATTGGAACCTCATTTGCATAATGAACAGGAATAACTTTCTGTTATATGAAAAGATTATCTAAAAAGTTCCTCTACCTCATGCTTGCCATTATCATACTGGCTGCCATCGCCCTTTTTGGATGGGAATATTATAAATACAGGATTGTCAATAACACAGTAGAATCAGCGGTTGCAGATCAAACAGATAGTTTATACACCATAAAATATGATTCCCTTTTTTTTGATGAAGTGACCGGAAATGCTTCTATGAAAAACATCCGGATTACACCAAATATGGCTCACATAAAAAAGATGGCTGTAGAAAATTTGCCCGATATTTTATTGGATGTCTCCATCAGGTCATTGGTGGTGAGGGGCGTAAAGACTGCCAAAGCATTTCAGGGAAGCCAGATAGAGGGCGATTCGGTGATCATTGATGATCCGCAACTGACCTTATATTCTGTCCGGCCACTACAAAAGGCTACAAAAATTCAAAGTGAGGCTGATATTGTTTACCGGCAAATACTTGGCAAGCTTGACTTTATTAAAGTGGGCTATGTTTTTATTAATAATGTAAATGTGAAGGGAATGGATTATTTTTCAAAAGATAAAAACTTTGATTTTATCAATGGAAAATTATTACTGGAAGATGTGCTGATTGATAGCGCCCACAATCTTGACAGTAACCGGATTTTATTTTGCAGGCAGGCAGCTTTTACGGTCGATTCTTTTTTTTCATACAATCATGGGCGAAAGGAACTTGTGGTGAAAAAGGTGCATTTCATGGGAAAACAAAAACAACTTCTGTTTGATGATATTTCTATCAACAGGTTCCAGGATGATCACTCAGCCGGCATCCGGCTTTTGGATGCGAAGAAATTAACGCTCAACGGCGTAAACACAAACGAGATCGTAAAGAATAAAAATATCGTGGTCGACACCATTCTGTGCAACCAGATCACACTGTATGAATTGCCTGTGGAGAATCTGAAGACGACTGATATAAAACCGCCAAAGTCATCCGACAGTACAGGTTTTGAAAATGTGTATGGTGTTTATATGAAGCATCTTCATTTTCCCAAAGTCACTTTTGTGCCTTTCGCCAAAAGCAATTTTTCTTTGGGAAATATTGCCATCAAAATAAATGATGTAAAAGCAGAACAGTTAAGAAAGCTGGAACTGCATCCCATGAATTTTACAAAAGAAGCAGAAGTAACAGTGGACCGGTTTTCACTCAATTCTGACAACCGCCATTATAAATATGACTTCCACAATATCTGGGTCAATTCTTTGCAGAAAGAATTAAAAGTTGGTTCCGTCAATATCACTCCCTTTGGCTCAGAATCAGCTTTTGGCGATGGCCTTCCATACCAGCTCGACCGGTTTGATGTAACGTCGTCAGGAATTGTGTTGAAGGATATTGACATGAACAGTTTGCTGGATAAGCAGATCAATGCTTCTGAGCTGGTGGTCAATAAACTGAATGCAAAGATCTACCGCGATCTGCACAAGCCGTTGCAAGAGAAAAGCCGTGTGGGAAATTATCTTTCCCAGCTAATTGATAAATTGAAGCAACCGGTCAATATTAATCATGCAACAGTCAATAATGCATTTATCCAATACCGTGAAAATGAAGTGCTGAGTGACAGCGTCGGCGTAGTTACTTTTTCAAACAGCAGGTTGAATTTTACCAACATTACCAATATGCCTGAAGCCGTGAAAAAAAATAATGAACTGAATTTTTCTTTTGATACCAAGGTTTTTGGCGAAGTGCCACTGATTGGGAATTTCAAATTTATTCTAAATAGCAACAATGGCAGTTTTGTGGCGAACGGTCATGTAGGATCGTTTAATGCGTTAAAGCTGAACCGTGTTTCTGTGCCTATGGCTTTGATAAGAATCAACACCGGCCACATAAGCGCCATTGATTTTCATTTTAACGGGACAAATACAAAGGCAGAAGGTCCCTTTACGATGAAATATGAAGACATGAAAGTGGAGGTACTGAAGCGGGACAAAAAAACTAATGCGATTAAAAAAAGGCGCGTGCTTAGCATTGCGGCCAACGTGCTTGTTCAGAATAACAATCCCGATTCGAAAGGCCTCCGGACCATCAATGCAAAATATGACCGCAACATTTATAAATCCTTTTTTAACCTTGTCTGGAAAACCGTTTTTACAGGAATGAAAGAAACGGTCGGGATTCCGTAAGGACAGAGATACTATGTTGGACCTGTGGAATTAAAAATTCGGTAAATCTTATTTCTATCAACTAATTGAAACACTCATAATTTGAAGGAGGGCCCCCTTTTTTAAAAGGCCTTCTTTTCGAAAGGAACCTGTTTCGATAACCAAATAATAAATTTTTTCATCATCAAAAAAAACTTATAGCTTTGTTTTCCGACCCTGGGTAAGACTCCGCTTATTGGTTGCCACACGAGCCAATCAATTTATCATCTAAAAATTTAAACAAATGAAAAAGATCTTATCCGGTTTATCAGTTGCTGTGTTTTTTTTAATTTCCTGCAATAATCCCGCTTCGACCACCGCCCCAGGTAGTACCAGCTCTCAAAATGAGACCAACATTGCCAATAACCTTAAAATTTATAAGGCAATTGAAACAGGCGATGTCAGTTCAATAGACACGTTGATCGCCAGTGATGCCGTTGATCATGAAGGTCCTAATGGTACTGAAATTAAAGGAAGAGATAGTATTGTGAAAATGCTTGGAGATATGCATAATCATATTAAAGATATTAAAGCTGATGTAGTGACCAGCGCAGGGAACGGTGATTACGTTTTTACGCTGGTACATTTTACCGGAACCGCAATAGATTCCAGTATGGGAATGGCGGGGAAAAGTATTGACGAAAGAGGAGTTGATGTTGTAAAGTTTAAAAACAATAAAATGACCGAACATTGGGGATTTACTGATGATGCACAGGTTAATAAAGAAATGATGGAAATGCATCAGAAAATGGGCGATATGGATAAAATGAAAAAGTAATGATCAAAGGAAGTGTCACCTTTTCGAAAAGGTGACACTTCTTCCTTTAGACTATAGGCAACACCTTTAGACTGTTTTGCCGGCTGAAACAGGATTGGTAAAGAATATCCAGCCAAAAAGTAAAGCAAAGATCACGTATAAAATAGCTGCTATCCAAACGTAAGTCAATCCCGGATTTTTCATAGCCAGTTTTATCAAAGCAAGACCACCAATCATAAAATGGGTAAAGTTTCCGATAGCAACCGGGCGACTATAAATACCTCCAATTAAATTGCCCTTGGCAGTCCAGTTGAGCATGGCAAATCCGAAATAAAGCGCTCCTGAAATTTGCAACACAATAGCTGTTGATCTGTTCAGCTTCAGGAATTGAGAAATTTCACCCGGCATAAATGTGAGCACCATTCCCGTTGCTCCTAACAGAACTGCGCTTGATGACATTAATAATTTGGTATTCATTCTGTTTATTTAGAATTTGAAGATAAGAGTAAGTTTGAGAAATGAGCAGAATGAATTAAGGGAACAGAAACCATTGCTTTGGCTTATGTCTTATGAACCATATTCTTTGTGTGTATAAAATAATAAGTAGCAACTAATATTATGAAGTATTGTATAATTTTAATGGTCAGCCTCTTATCATTCACCGGCATTATTGCTCAAAAAAATAACATGATGATCCGCATTTCCGAAATAGAAATTGATTCAAATTATCTTGAACAATACAAAGGAATTCTGAAAGAGGAATCCGGGGAATCTGTAAAATCAGAGCCCGGTGTCATTTGCATTTATCCGATGTACCAGAAGGAAAATCTAACCCAGGTGCGGATTCTGGAAATATACGCCAACACAGAAGCATATCAGTCCCATTTAAAAACGGTGCATTTTCAGAAATATAAAACCACCACTCTCAAAATGGTAAAATCGTTGCGACTTGTAGATATGGAGGCAATAGATACGGAAACGATGAAAGAAATATTTAAAAAGCTAAAAGAGTGAGGAAAACAAGAATGAAAATCATATATAAAAAGCCATGGAACTGCAACAGGCCGGGAGGCAGGACACGCAGTAAATTTTGTATCTTTGAATAAAACAAATTAATTATGGAAACAGAAACTTTATCTCCTTCTGTAAAAGATCAAACTGAAACGGATTTCCTCCCTTTATTGGGCACTGATTATGTGGAATTTTATGTGGGAAATGCCAAGCAGGCGGCGCATTATTATAAAACCTCTTTTGGATTTCAATCGCTGGCTTATGCCGGGCCTGAAACGGGGATCAGGGATAGAGTCAGTTATGTGGTGAGACAAAATAAACTAACGTTTGTGCTCACAACGCCGCTCAAAAATAATAATGCCATCGCTGATCATATTGCAAGACATGGCGATGGAGTAAAGATGCTCGCTTTAAAAGTAAATGATGCAACCAGGTCATGGGAAGAAACGACCAAACGCGGCGGTAAAAGTTATTTGCAACCCACCATTTTAAAAGATGCTGATGGCGAAGTGGTGATGAGTGGCATTCATACCTATGGCGATACGGTGCATTTGTTTATCGAAAGAAAAAATTATTCTGGCCCTTTTATGCCGGGCTTTAGAAAATGGGAAAGCGCTTATAATCCAACAACCGCGGGACTTTTATATGTAGATCATTGTGTTGGGAATGTTGGCTGGAATCAAATGAACCGGTGGGTAAAATTTTATGAAGATGTAATGGGTTTTAAAAATATCCTCAGCTTTGATGATAAAGATATCTCTACAGAATATTCAGCATTGATGAGCAAGGTGATGAGTAACGGAAACGGGTATGTAAAGTTTCCGATCAATGAACCTGCTGAAGGAAAGAAGAAAAGCCAGGTGGAAGAATTTCTTGAATTCTATGATGGGGAAGGCTGCCAGCATGTGGCGCTTGCGACCCACAATATTATTGAAACAGTGACAGAATTAAAGAATAGAGGGGTGGAATTTATAAAGGTTCCTGAAAGCTATTACACGACCGTTTTAGACCGCGTAGGTCATATTGATGAAGATCTGAAACCATTGAGTGAGTTAGGAATTTTAATTGATAAGGATGATGAGGGCTACCTGCTGCAAATCTTTTCAAAACCTGTAGAAGACAGGCCCACGCTGTTTTTCGAGATCATTCAACGAAAGGGTGCGAAGAGTTTTGGTAAAGGGAATTTCAAAGCTTTGTTTGAAGCAATAGAAAGAGACCAGGCGGAAAGAGGGAATTTGTAATTGATGTCTCTGAAATTGTTAACATATTCTAAACGGTGTTTTCTTCAATAAAAAAATTAATTTTACGTTCTCTTTTAAGAACAACTGTTGTATAATGTCCAATCCACTTCGCAGGTACTTTTTTCTTCTGATGATTTTTTTAGGCGTAAGCACTTTTAGTGATGCACAAAATTCTTACATGCAAGCCAGCTCGGTATCTTTTAAAATGTCCGGTGCGTTGGGCACCCGTGAAGAATCGCTGGCAAAAGAATTTAAAGCAAAAGGTTTGGAATGGCCGGCACGTTATGTTTTTATCCGCAGTTTCAAATATGACGGGCAACTGGAGGTGTGGGTGAAAAATGAAGCGAAAGAAAAATACAAATTATTTAAAACATATAAAGTTTGCCTGCAAAGTGGCGCCATGGGACCGAAAAGAATGCAGGGAGATTACCAGGTGCCGGAGGGATTTTATTACATCAATGAATTTAATCCGAACAGTGCGTACCACCTGGCATTGGGACTAAATTATCCGAATGCATCAGACAAGATTCTGAGCGATCCTTTGCGTCCCGGAAATGGCATTTATATTCATGGCAGTTGCGTTTCCGTTGGCTGCATTCCGGTAAACGATAGCGATATTGAAGAGATCTATATTATTGCCAGTGCTGCGAAAGCTAGTGGTGAAGATTTTATCCCCGTGCATATTTTCCCGGTTCGTTATAACAGGAAGAAGTCACTTGAGTTTTATGATAATTACATGAACAATAATGCGGCCATGCAAAAGTTTGGCCTGCAACTAAGGGCGGCTTATGACAAGTTTGAGGCTACTAAAGAGATCCCGATTGTTTTGGTAGACAAGGATGGGGATTATGTTATTGATTAAGGAATTAGGAATTACGCTCCGACCTTTCCAATAATGCAGTTTATTGACCCACCGAGACTAACAGTTGTCAATAGACGAAAATTTAAACTATTCTTTTATGAGAACCTGTACTGTTTCCCGGGTTTTTTGTTCCAATAAAACTTCATAATCTTTTGATAACTGATCTACATAATCAGGTGTATAATGTCTGATGGTAAGTAGCGTTAAATTCTTTTGGATCTGTACATCAAAAATGGCTGATGCCAGTGAAGCAAATGATCCTGTTTTTTCAGCAATGTCATCAATGCAGATCATCACGCTGATGGCAGCATTTTGTGTAAGATTGGGTTTGATCCTTAAGTCAGTTAAGATTCCGTGCAAGCTATTAATTGGCTTCCCTTCCACAAAGGAAAAATCGAGTGTTTGCAGGGTGACCAGAGCCTGGCTTCGTTTATACACGATCATTGGAGGCAAATGATGATTTTGTTTCCGCGTTATAACGGTGCCGGATAAACGCAGATCGACAAATGATCTTACATACAAAGGGATGTTTTTATTTTGTAAAGGTTTGATAGTTTTTGGATGAATGACCTGTGCACCATAGTAAGCCATTTCTATCACTTCCTTATAACTCAATTCTTCAATCGTAATGGCATCTTTAAAATCCTTTGGATCGGCATTCATTACGCCGTTCACATCTTTCCAGATCGTTACACTTTCTGCGTTCAGTATTTCGCCAAAAATCGCCGCGGTATAATCACTGCCTTCACGGCCAAGAGTCGTGCTTTCATTTTCATCGGTGCTTCCAATGAAACCTTGGGTAACAACCAGATTGGTTTCTTTAAACAAAGGCAACAGTTTTTCTGAAACATTCTTTTTTGAAAATCCCCAATCAACTTTTGCATCGCGAAAAGTATCATCAGTTCTCAAAAGGTCTCTCACATCGATCCATTGATTTTTTAATTTTCTTTCATTGAGAAAATACGAGATCAGCGTTGAAGAAAGCAATTCCCCCGAGCAAACGATCTGGTCATAATAATAGTTGTAATCTTTTAGCGGCTTATCGTGTAGCAGCCATTCCACTTCTGTGAAAAAGTCATTTAACTGGTTGGTGGCTTTTTCCCATTCCAGCGTAATTAAATATTTTAATTGATTGAGGTGGTACTCTTTTATCTTCTCAAAGAGTTGTAAGGCATCTTCATTTCTTTCTTCATAAAAAGCTTCAACAACTTTCTCCAAAGCATTCGTCATTTTCCCCATTGCCGAAATAACAATCAGGATCTTTTCCTCTTTAAAATTCTCAAGAATGTCAGATAGATTCATAATCCGGTCATAACTATTGATACTTGCACCGCCAAATTTAAACACCTTCATTTTCTATATTTTTGAATCGTTGGTTTTTTTAAAGTTCAAAACGATGAATGCAAAATAAGTAAATAACGTGCGAAGGAAAAAGGATGAAAGGTTGCCAACTTTAGAAAGGGAGTCAGGTTAAATAAATTCTTTGAAGTGGGTAACCTTTTCACGTAAATGTTTAAAATTAATTTTTAGAACGATGATTTTGATTAATTTAGAATTTCACGAAAAGTGCGCTCAATAAAAATCTAACTGTATGGCATTATTAGCATTTGATCTTGGCGGAACTAAACTGGCGACTGCTGTTTTTAATGAACAGGGCAACATTTTATTCAGGGAAATAACTCATCTTGAAAAAAGGAAAGGGAATGAAGTTGCGGAATTAATTACCGGTACCTTCTGTTCAATACCGGATGCCATAAGGCTTTCAGGAGATGAGATTCAATCTATAGGAATTTCTGTCCCGGGAATTTATCGTTCGAAAACCGGAACTGTATGGGCGCCCAATATTCCCGGTTGGGATGACTATCCTTTGCTTGATGAAGTAAAAAAAGTTGCGGGAAATATTCCGGTAACAATTGACAGTGACCGTGCCTGCTATATTCTGGGTGAGGTTTGGAAAGGGAATGCAAAAGAATGTCGTGATGCCATTTTTCTTGCCGTTGGAACCGGTATTGGCGCCGGAATTATGATTGAAGGAAATGTGTTGCGGGGTGCCCATGATATTGCCGGAGCCATTGGCTGGATGGCACTTGACAGACCTTTCAAAGAAGAATATATTTCCTGCGGATGTTTTGAACATTATACTTCCGGCGAAGGAATTGCAAAACAAGCGAAACAATTTTTACAGGAAGAAAAAAATCATTTGGGAGAATTAAAAGATAAACGAATTGAAGAAATTGATTGCCGTGATGTTTTTAATGCTTATGAAAATCGTGATGAAATTGCCATGAGAGTAATTCAGAGCTGTATTGAATTTTGGGGAATGGCGAGTGCGAATTTGGTGAGTTTGTTCAATCCTGAAAAGATCATTTTTGGTGGTGGTGTTTTTGGCCCCGCCATTCCTTTGATTCCGCAAATAAAAGCAGAAGCTTCGAAATGGGCTCAGCCGATCAGCATTCAGCAGGTGAGTTTTGAGACGGCTGCATTAGGCACTGACGCTGGTGTTTACGGCGCCGGATATTTGGCATTGAATCAACTCCATTCTTAAAAACAATCTTTCATGTACAATAAAAAAGTTGTCTTTTGGGCTGCCTGCATTGGAATCTTATTTTTCGGCATGGGCATTACCACGCTCGGTTCCGTAAAGCATGGGCTGGAAGAAAAGTACTTGTTAGATGAAATTGCTTCCGGTACTTTATTCTCCATTTTACCTTTTGGAATATTATTGGGCTCATTATTATTTGGTCCCTTTTGTGATAAATATGGCTATAAAATTTTGTTGTCGCTCACCTGCCTCAGCATGTTTATTGGCTTTGAAGGAATTGCGTATGCACCATCACACACTTTATTAAAGCTGAGTATATTCTTATTTGGCCTCGGCGGCGGAGCCATCAACGGTGCTACCAGCGCATTGGTTTCTGACATTAGTGATAAAGACAAAGGTGCGAACCTTAGTTTGCTTGGCGTTTTTTTTGGCATTGGAGCACTGGGAATGCCTTTGCTGTTAGGCGTTCTGGAAAATAAATTTAATTATGAAACGATCTTATCTGTTGTTGGATTGGCAACATTTGCAGTCGGAGTATTTTATTTGCTGACAGAATTTCCACCACCCAAGCAGGCCCAGGGCTTTCCGGTTGCAAAGGGTTTTGCTTTATTCAAAGACAGCGTCTTAATTCTCATTGCATTTTTTCTTTTTTGTCAAAGCAGTTTCGAAGCAATTATCAACAACTGGACAACTACTTATCTTACTGCAGGCCTTGCTGTTCCCCAAAATAAAGCGCTGTATGCCCTTTCACTCTTTGTAGTGGGCATGACGATCATGCGCCTTTTGCTGGGAAGTGTTTTTAGAAATACGAATTTGAAAAAATTATGGGCCGCTGCTTTTTCGATCATATTTTTAGGATTGATATTATTGTTCATAGGAAGATACTTTTATTTATCTGTCACGGGGTTGATTTTGCTGGGAGCCGGATTGGCTGGTGGTTTCCCGCTGATGCTGGGTCTTGTCGGAGATCGTTACAAAGAGCTTTCCGGAACGGCTTTCAGCCTGGTTTTTGTAATTGCCTTGCTCGGTAATATGCTGATCAATTATGGCATGGGAATTATTGCGCAGGTTTATGGAATTCAACATTTGATAACCGTGGCTTTTATAGAATTGGTGGTGATGATGGTGTTGTGTTATAATATTTTAAGCAGGAGGAAGGTAGGAGGTAATTAGTTATCAGGTAATAGTTAGAAAAATAAATCATTAATTAAAATCAAACAATAAGAGAATGACACTTGCAAAACAATGGCTGACGAACACACGGGATATTATGTCCCGGATTGAAGAAACACAAATGGAAAATATTCAAAAAGCCGCTGAAATAATGGCGGATTCGATACAGGCGGAACGCTGGGTTCACACTTTTGGGTGTGGCCACGCTACATTACCGATCGAAGAAATGTATCCGCGCATCGGTGGCTTTGTTGGGTTTCATCCGATAGTGGAATTACCACTTACTTTTTTTACCAACATCACTGGTCAGATGGGTGTACATCAGTTTATTTTTTTAGAAAGGGTAGAAGGTTACGGTCTTGAGATCATGAAAGGATATGATTTTGATAAGCGTGATACGATGTGGCTTTTTTCTCATTCAGGAATTAATAATGTAAATATTGACATTGCACTGGAAGCAAAAAGGAAAGGAATGAAAGTGGTTGTTTTTGGTTCGGCGGCGGAAGCGGAAGGGAAAAAGACGCGCCATTCAAGCGGGAAAAATATTTTTGATATCGCCGATATCGTTGTTGATACCTGCGCTCCGATTGAAGATGCCTCCGTTCCATTAAAAAATCATGTTGACAAGATCGGCCCGGTTTCTACAATGGCTTTCATTACCTGCGTATGGATGACAGTAACCACTGTTGCAGAAATTTTAGCAGACCGGGGTGTGAAATTATACATTCATCCTTCTCACAATGCACCGGGAGCCGGTGATTCAAAAGCCCGTTTGGATGAAGCGCTGGATGTTTATAAACAAAGAATTAAAGGTGTTTGATCTTAATTTTGTTTTCGTGTATGCATAACTGTTATAGATAAGAATAGCTTAATTACTTTTATTAAAAAATGCTTTCAACCGGAAGCGTTTTTTTATATTGACCAGTTCAATATATTTTTTCTTTGATACTGCTTTGGAATGTTTATTGTTATGGCAATTGCAAACATAAATTTTGTCAATGAATTTTGGAAAGAAGTGGCTATTTATTTTTATGATGTGTACACCGTTTGCCGGCTTTGCACAGGATACACTCATCAATAAATTAGACAGCCTTACACGGAAAAAAGACAGTGCCGGGCAGCAGATCAATAATATCAATCCGAAGGCATACAACCAAAGAACAGCGCTGGACGTAAAGAGTTATTTTGTTTTGCTGGGCAGCAATCTGAAGCAGGAATTTACCAAGCCGTTCCACATGACAAAAAAGGACTGGAGAAACTTTGGGATTTTTACTGCCGGTGCAGCGGGATTATTTCTTGCTGATAAACCCATACAAAAAGAAGCACTTAAATTTCGAAACCGGAACACTGCAGTAAATGATATCAGTAAATACGTCACGAACTTTGGTGGATTGTATGAAGGTTACACGCTGGCTGGCCTCGCGGCCTACGGATTGATCTTTAAAAATAAAAAGATCTTTACCACGACGCTTTTGGCCACTCAATCTTACATCACCGCCGCGGCATTGGAAACTGTTTTAAAATATCTTTCGGGAGAAACGCGGCCTTCTTATTATGGCCCTGAACAGGTCGCCTCCCCAAGGTTCCTTGGCCCTTTTTCAAAAACGCAAAAGGACGCGACCGGAAGAACAACATATAGTTCTTTTCCTTCAGGACATACGACTGTTGCTTTTGCCGCCGCGACTGTTTTTGCTTCAGAATACAGAGATAAACCGCTCATTCCAATCATTTCTTACAGCGCCGCATCATTAATAGGCTTCAGCAGGATCACGGAAAATAAACACTGGGCAACGGATGTTTTGGTCGGTGCTGCTGTTGGATTTTTAGCGGGTAAACAAGTAGTGAATAACTATCACAGGTATGCGAAACTGAAAGCACCACAGCAAGCGAAGAACAGCGTTTCATTTACGCTACACTATTCTTACGGGCATTTTGAACCGGGGCTTGTATATAAATTCAGGTAGATAGAATTTCTACAAATACAACTTTTTTTGTCTTGAACGTACGAAGTGTTTTCTTTCATTTATTTCGATGCGGAAATTCAAATCTTTTACCTGTCTTTTATATTTTGTTTGAATGTCTTTACTGAAAACTTTTATTCCCTGCGAATCAAAAGGGTTATTTTGAAGCATATCCAGCAGGAGAATTTCAAATGAGGCGGAAGGCAGCCAATCCACTTCTTTTTTGTAGCCCATTACCGCAAGTACTTCTGATTGATACAGGAAATTCTGAACGGTTCTTTTATTCAAACTCAATGTCGAACAACTGCCAAAATAGATCACAGAACGGGAACAACTATCTCCCAAAAGTTTTCCAAGATCACCGAAGGTAACTTTGTCATCACCGATTTTTATAAAGCCCGGTTCACCATGAAAACCGAGATAAAGGATCGGATACTTTGTGCAAAAGGATTTGGTTTTCCATCTTTGTATCGAATATTCAAATTCTGCTTTCGTGTTGCATCGGTGATGAATAAAAGGCATGCGACTATGTTTGTGTACCAGTTCCAAGACTGGGATCACGGAAATCAAATCCCTGTGATCACCATACCAAAATCCTTCTAAACAAAAAACACCTTTTGGTTTATTTCTCATTCTAAACTAAAGTTATCGAAATTATTGTCCATTTTATCAAATCGTATTTAATCAGAGATCCTTTCCTGTTGAAACAGAAAGTATTTCTCAAAACTACGGATTCAGAATAAAGGTCTAAAGATAATGCCGGAACAATATCTGACTTATTTTTATTTTCACACACTGTTTTATGCTTTTATTTCGGATTTTTACAAAAAGAGGTGTTTTTTCACGTTAAAGCCGCTCATTCTGCGTCTCTTCCCGCTCAACCAGGCTCATTCAAAGAGCTGTTTTTTGAAAGAATAGATATTTTGTAAAGGAAGAAGGATATTAAAAAATAAATTGCACGATATTAGCTCTTCCATTTTTAACATGGATGCGTTGTTTTATAAATATGAATAGATATTTGCTCATAGCCTTTCTCTTTTTTCTTTTCCCTCTATTTTCCCATGCGCAAAATAAAGATCTTAATTATTTCATCAACCAGTCCATTTCAAACGATCCGAAATTTACTGAGTTTCGAAATTTAATTTTAGCGAATAAAATAGACAGCCAACTGATTGTTGCCGGAAACAGATTTCAGATCACAGGAAGCGGAAACGCTTACTACGCACCAATATTAAATGGGTGGGGTTATGACGAAGCGATCACCAACGGGCAACAGCTTTCTGCTTTAGTCGCCTTGAATAAACAGATCTACAACAAAAGAAATCTGAGTCTCCAGTTTAGAGGCTTGCAATTGCAAAATGATTCTCTCAGCAATTCATCTGTCATTTATCAGCAGGATCTGAAAAAGACAATTATCACCCAATATATTCTTACATATGGCGATCAGCTTCAATTAAAATTTAATGATGAAATAATTTCTCTTCTTACAAAAGAAGAGCAAATACTAAAAACACTGACAGAGAAAAATGTTTACAGGCAGGCGGATTATTTATCTTTTTTGGTCACCCTTCAGCAACAACAATTAACAAGAAAGCAGCTGATGGTTCAATATAAAAATAATTATGCCACCTTAAATTATCTTTCCGGAATCGTAGATACAGTTACTGAAGCTCTTGCTACTCCTGACTTACAGGTGAAAATAAATTTAAACAAGCTTGGTTCTCCCTTCTTTTTGAATTATAAAATTGACAGTCTTCGTCTTCAGAATGAACGGTTACTCGCAGAAGTTCCATATCGTCCTAAAGTGAATTTATTTGCTGATGCCGGTTACCAATCAACTTTTATTTTAAATCCCTATAAAAATTTTGGTTATAATATTGGTATTAATCTGACAGTCCCAATTTATGATGGTCATCAAAAAAGATTGCAGTTTGCCAAACTTGATATTGAAGAAAGAACACGACTGAAGAAGCATGATTTTTTTTACAATCAGTATCAACAACAGATACAGCAGTTGCAACAGCAATTAAATGATCTTGGAAGCCTTGATGAGCCTGTAAACAAGCAAATTGGTTATTTGGAAACACTTATCAAAGTGAATGGAAAATTATTGGAAACGGGCGACATCAGAATCGCAGATTATATTCTTGCTTTGAATAATTATATCACTGCAAAAAACCTGGTTATTCAGAATCAGATCGGGCGATATCAGATCATTCAGCAACTGAATTACTGGAATATGAAATTGTAACGAAAGGAAATCAATCAATTAAAATGAAAAGATATTTTGCCGGAATAAAACATGCATTATTAGTTTGTTTGCTGCTTGCCGGCTGCAAATCTTCTTCGACTGATCATGCCGGTGAAGCCCCTGCTATAGTTCGTACACCAGTGACCGTTACAACCATTTCTTATGAACCGTTACAGCAATCCGTTGACCTGAATGCAACTTCAACTTTTTTGCAGCAAAACTTTGTAAAATCAAACCTGAACGGTTACATTCAAAAAGCAAATATCAAATACGGAGATCATGTTCATCGCGGAGAAGTTCTGTTTGTTTTGAAAACCAAAGAAGCAAAAGCAATCGGAAATGCAGTGAACCAGCTTGATTCTAATTTTAATTTTTCCGGTGTAAATTTAATTCGCGCTGATGTGTCGGGATATGTTGTTCAAATTAATCACCAGGCGGGAGATTATGTTCAGGATGGTGAACAAC
>Ga0157370_10003787_pt1 | contig 17651 bp, 11 predicted proteins | sample C35metaG_FD_113463 | JGI IMG/M metagenome (GOLD analysis project Ga0157370, IMG submission 113463) | Corn rhizosphere microbial communities from Kellogg Biological Station, Michigan, USA - C3-5 metaG | ecosystem: Host-associated > Plants > Roots > Rhizosphere > Soil | place: USA: Michigan...
GCAAAAAAATATTTATACAGCCTGAAAACGGTTGCCGATTTCAAAGGGAAAATTATTGAAAATGCATTGTCGGGCCTTGTATTATCCATCAACGATACCGATGTTCATTTCAGGCTCATTGGTGCATTCAATGCATATAATTTATTGGCAGTATTTGGTGCCGCAGTGTGCTTGGGAGAAGATAAACAAAATGTGTTGCAGGTATTGAGCAATCTCAATGGGGCAGAAGGAAGGTTTGATTATATCATTTCTCCAAAAGATAAAATTATCGGCATTGTAGATTATGCACATACTCCCGATGCTTTGCTAAATGTGTTGGCTACTATAAAAAATCTCCGGCAAAAGGAAGAGAAAATTATTACCGTAGTTGGTTGTGGTGGTAATCGTGATAAAACAAAACGGCCGGTGATGGCAGAAGTGGCCTGTGAGTATAGCGATAAAATAATTTTCACCTCGGACAACCCGCGCAATGAAGATGCCGGCGACATTATAAAGCAAATGGAAGAAGGCGTACCCATTGCAGCGCGTAAAAAATATATATCAATAGCGGATAGAAAAGAAGCAATCAAAACTGCGGTGAATTTTGCGCAGCGCCATGATATTGTACTCATTGCCGGCAAAGGCCACGAAAAGTACCAGGAGATTAAAGGTGTAAAATATGATTTTGATGATAAAAAAGTATTGTCGGAAATGTTTGCGTTAAACGATAAATAAAAGAAACAAATGTTGTATGCTCTTTTTGAATGGCTTTCTAAAAACGGGATAAAATTTCCGGGGAGTATGCTATTTCATTTTATTTCTTTTCGAATATTGATAGCCGTTATATTGTCTTTGGTGATCACCACGGTATTTGGTAAACGATTGATAAAAATTTTAAAAAGAAACCAGATAGGAGAATCAGTGAGAGAGCTTGGCCTGGCAGGCGAAAAGATGAAAGCTGGCACGCCTACCATGGGTGGCATCATCATTTTGCTGGCCATCTTAATACCAACACTCCTGCTTGGTGACCTGCATAAAGCCTATGTAAGATTGATGTTGCTCTGTACTGTGTGGCTGGGTGTTATTGGTTTTATTGATGATTATTTAAAACTAAAAGCAAAACGGATAGCTAAACAAAAAGGCGAAGCATACAAGAAGAACGATGCTGATGGACTTGCAGGAAGATTTAAAGTGTTTGGACAAATTATGCTGGGCATCATCATTGGCGCCACGTTATACTTTAACCCGAATGTAACCGTGAAGCGTGAAATAATTACTACCAACACCGGCAACATACCCGCATTAGAACGTGGCGAAAGAAGGCTGGGCGCTAATGAAGACACCATTATGGTAGATGGCAGGATGCACAGGTTTGTAACCGTGAAGACACCGATAACCACCATACCTTTTGTAAAAACACATGAGTTTAATTATGCAAAATTATTACCGGCAAGTTGGGAAAGGTTTACCTATATATTATATGTCATCATTGTAATATTTATTGTAACGGCAGTATCCAACGGAGCAAACATTACTGATGGATTGGATGGATTAGCCACCGGTGTAAGTGCCATCATTGGTTTGGGTTTGGGTGTGTTTGTATTTGTGAGCGGCGATGTAAGAATTGCAGAATATTTAAACATCATGTACATCCCCAACCTGAGCGAGCTATCCATTTTTATTGCATCGTTTGTAGGCGCATGCGTTGGTTTTCTTTGGTACAATGCATACCCGGCGCAGGTTTTCATGGGCGATACCGGAAGCCTTGCATTGGGGGGCATCATTGCTTCGCTGGCTATTATTGTAAGAAAAGAATTGTTGATACCAATATTTTGCGTGGTGTTTTTGGTAGAGAACCTGAGCGTGGTGATACAGGTAAGCTATTTTAAATACACCAAAAAAAAATATGGCGAAGGAAGAAGAGTTTTTTTAATGAGCCCGTTGCATCATCACTATCAAAAATTAGGATACCATGAGAGCAAGATTGCCGTGAGGTTTTGGGTGGTTACCATTTTATCGGTGGTGATGGCAGTGGTCACATTAAAGATAAGATAGAATACTATGAATTTTTTTTGAGCTGTCTTTATGAAAACATTTTTAAAAAAATTCAATGACCCATGTTCCTTTGAAGACAATCCTCTGACCCGTTAAATTCATGCCGTTGAAGAACCAATTTTTTTTAATTGTAGGAAACAATTAAAAAGCATGAAACAAAAAATTGTGGTGCTTGGTGCCGGCGAAAGCGGTGTTGGCGCTGCTTTGCTTGCACAGCAGCAGGGATATGATGTGCTGGTAAGCGATAGTTCTTTGATCAGCGAGCGTTATAAAAATGAACTCATCATTAATAAAATTGAATTTGAAGAAGGGATTCATTCAATCGGAAAAATTTTCCAGTCTGGCTTTGTAATCAAAAGTCCGGGCATACCGGAAAAGAATGAACTCGTAAAAGAATTGCGCAAAAAAGGAATTGTCATCATTAGTGAAATTGAGTTTGCCTACCGGTACAAAGGCGATAGCAAAATCATTGCAATTACCGGGAGTAACGGAAAAACAACTACCACTGCATTGGCATATCATATATGCAAGACAGGAGGAGTGGATTGTGCAATGGTGGGCAATATTGGTTATTCATTTGCAAAGCAGGTGGCCGTGGATCCGAAAAAAGTGTACGTGGTAGAAGTAAGTTCATTTCAATTGGATGATATCAATACATTCAAACCGGATGTAGCGATACTTACCAACATCACCGAAGACCATTTAGACAGGTATGAATACAAATTTGAAAATTATATTAAAAGCAAATTCAGCATCATTAAATATCAAACCAGCAATGATGTATTTATTTATAACGCAGATGACGAAGTAACTATGAAATATTTGAACAAATTTTTAAATAATACTAACCCATTACCCATCAGTATGAGAAAATTGCTACCACAAGGCGCTTATATCAGCAATGCAGAAATGCATATAAAGTGGCAAAAAGAAGAAATGCAAATGAGCGTGGAAGATTTTGCAATAAAAGGAAAACATAACCAATACAACACAATGGCAGCATGCCTTTCGGCGGTTGTAATGGATATAAGAAAAGAAAAGATCAGGGAGGCGGTGCAAACTTTTGAAAGCCTCGAACATCGCATGGAAACGGTGGCTACCATTAAAGGAGTAGAGTTTATTAACGACAGCAAAGCTACCAATACCAATAGTACCTGGTATGCGCTGGAGAGTATGACAAAGCCGGTGATATTAATTCTTGGCGGGGTGGATAAAGGAAATGATTATTCTATTCTGAAAGATTTAGTAAAGGAAAAAGTAAAAGGAATTGTTTGCATGGGGATTGATAATCGCAAAATACATGAAGCATTTGCCAGCGATGTAAGCCTGATGGTAAACACCAACAATGCAAAAGATGCGGTGGCGGCGGCTTTTCATTTTGCAAGTAAAGGCGATGTGGTTTTATTATCACCTGCATGTGCAAGTTTCGATTTGTTTAAAAATTATGAAGACCGGGGAAAACAATTTAAAGAAGCAGTAAAAGAATTGTAAAAAAAATTTTTTGGGTTAAAATTCTCTTCACTCCTCTCCTTCGGGAGAGGATGCGAAGGTGAGATTATGAACGATTCAAAACAAATATTATCCGATGCGATACGATCTCCCGGCAACTTTTTAAGCCGCACCAAAGGCGATAAAGTTATTTGGGCAATTGTAATCGTGCTTACGCTCGTAAGCATCCTCGTGGTGTACAGCAGTGTGGGTTCTTTGGCCTATCGAATGAATAAGAGCACCGAAAGTTATTTATTCCGGCAAGTAGGTTTTATTGTACTCGGTGTATTGATCATCTATTTTGCACATCGTGTTAATTATACAATTTATTCACGGATGTCCACCATTCTATATTTAATCTCTATTCCTTTATTGATCTATACGTTGAAATTCGGAAGCAACATCAATGAAGCAAGCCGGTGGATAAAACTGCCCGTGATTAATATGACGTTTCAAACATCAGACCTTGCCAAACTTGCACTGTTTATGTACATGAGCAGGCAGCTCAGCCGTCGCCAGAACGATATAAAAGATTTCAAAAAAGGATTTCTTCCATTGATTATTCCGGTGGGTATTATATGCCTGCTCATTGCTCCCGCTAATTTATCCACGGCATTACTCATTGGTGGTATTGCATTAATGCTGATGTTTATCGGCAGGGTTAGTTTAAAGCACATCATGTTAGTGATTGCGGCAGTGTTGATTCCTATTTTAATATTAATATCGCTGGCATCACATTATTACGATAAAGAAAATCATGTGTCAAAAGATTTACCTGCAGTGTTAACGATTGGAAGAATATCAACATGGATCAAGCGCGTGCAGGATTTCATGTACAGTGATAAGTCAGATGCATCTTATCAGGTGCAGCAGGCAAAGATTGCCATTGCAAAAGGTGGTTGGTTTGGGAAAGGTCCGGGCAAAAGTGAACAGAAAAATTTTTTACCGCATCCTTACAGCGATTTCATTTATGCAATTATCATTGAAGAGTATGGCTTAATTGGCGGTGCTATCATCATTCTTATTTATTTGCTGTTCTTGTTTCGAAGTATAAGAATTTTTCAGCGATGCCCTTATGCATTCGGTGCTTTTCTCGCGCTGGCATTGAGTTTTACTTTGGTAATACAGGCAATGGTAAATATGGCGGTAACGGTACATTTATTTCCAACAACAGGTGTCACCCTACCATTAGTGAGTATGGGCGGAAGTAGTTTATGGTTTACCTGTTTTGCAGTTGGAATTATTTTAAGTGTTGCAAGAAATGTAGAACAGATGGAAGGAGAACATCACCAAGCCTCTGCTGAAGTAGAGGCTTATTAAAGTGGATAGGATGAGTGAAGAGAATAATGATAGTAATAGTTCTTATTCCCCCTTTAGGGGGCAGGGGGGCCGAATTATTATTGCAGGTGGAGGAACAGGTGGTCACATTTTTCCTGCATTGGCAATTGCAAATGCAATAAAAAAAATTGCACCCGAAACACAAATTTTATTTGTGGGTGCAAAAGGAAAAATGGAAATGGAAAAAGTGCCCCAGGCCGGTTACGAAATAACAGGACTGGATATAGTGGGATTCAACAGAAGTTCTTTGATAAAAAATATTGGGTTGCCTTATAAAATTTTGAAAAGTTTTTTGCAGGTGCAAAAAATTTTTAAATCATTCAAACCCGATGCAGTAGTGGGTGTGGGCGGCTATTCCAGCTTTCCGGTATTGCGTTATGCGCAACACCGCGCTATAAAAACTTTTATACATGAAAGCAATTCATTCGCAGGAAAAGCCAATGTTATGTTAGGTAAACGGGCCACGGAGATTTTTACGGCGAGCGATGGTATGGAAAAATTTTTTCCGAAGGAGAAGACCTTACTAACGGGGAACCCTATACGAAAAAATATTCTGCTATCCATCCAACACGAAGATGCTATTAAGTTCTTTGCACTTAACGATAATAAGAAAACGGTTTTAGCAATTGGCGGAAGCCTTGGAGCTAAAAGTATTAATGAAGCAATTGCAACACACATAGATGATTTTGCAAAGAATAATTTGCAACTGATTTGGCAAACAGGAAGTACAACGATTGATCAGTTCAAACATTTAACAGCAGGAAGAAATAATATTTGGATAAGCGACTTTATAGCTGAAATGAAATATGCTTACGCCGCGGCGGATATGGTGGTAGCAAGGGCAGGAGCAATGACAATCGCAGAGTTAGTAGCAGTGAAGAAGCCATCCATCCTGATTCCTTACCCGTTTGCTGCAGAAGATCATCAAACGGCCAATGCGATGAACCTGGTGAAAAAAGATGCGGCAATAATGGTGAAGGATAATGAAGCAAAAGAAAAATTAATGGCAACGATTATTGATTTATCAAAGAATGAAGCCTTACAAAATATTTTAAAACAAAATATTTCCTCATTGGCAATAAACAATGCGGATGATGTAATAGCAAATGAAATACTGAAATCAATTAACTGATGGATGTGCAAAATATAAGCAGGATTTATTTTATCGGTATTGGCGGCATAGGCATGAGCGCCCTGGCAAGATATTATCACAGTAGGAATGCTACGGTTAGCGGGTATGATAAAACGCCTTCTGCATTAACGCAGCAGATGGAAAGCAGTGGAATAAAAATTCATTATGAAGATAATGTTGAGTTGCTAGATAAAAATGCGCAATTAGTGGTGTACACACCGGCGGTGCCGAAAGATCATCGTGAGTTGAATTATTATTTAAACAATAGTTATACGGTTATTAAAAGAAGTGTATTGCTCGGCGAAATAACAAAATCAACTTTTAATATCTGCATTGCAGGTACACACGGTAAAACAACGATCAGTATCATGGTTGCACATATCCTTCGTGATTCGGGGTTTGGCTGTAATGCTTTCCTGGGGGGCATTTCAGCAAACTATGATACAAATTTCTGGAGCAGCGATAATAATGTGTCTGTAGTCGAAGCCGATGAGTATGACAGGAGTTTTCTGCAACTTTCTCCCAACCTTGCAGTCATTTCTGCAATGGACGCGGATCACCTCGATATTTATGGCACAAAGGAAAATATGGAAGCTGCCTTTATACAGTTTGCAGAAAGATTGAGAGCCGGAGGAATATTGTTTATTAATTATACACTTCCGGAAAATAAATTTTCTTCGATTAGGCATTACCGTTATAGTAACTCAAATGATAAAGCAAATGTATTTGCAGACAATATTAAATTATCCGGCGGAGGATATACGTTTGATGTGATTGCCAGTGAATGGTCGGTGAATAATGTAAGGCTGAACATGGGTGGGCTGCACAATGTAGAAAATGCAGTAGCAGCAATAAGCATTGGACATGCATTAAATATAAAATCAGAAAAAATTAAGAAAGCAGTTAATGATTTTAAAGGAGTGAAAAGAAGGTTTGAATACATTATTCCACCCTCTCCTTTAGGAGATAGCCGGGGTGAGGCGATTTTCATTGATGATTATGCACATCATCCTCGCGAGTTGGAAGCTTTAATTACTGGTGCAAAAAATTTATTCCCGAAAAAAAAATGTACCGTCATTTTTCAACCGCATCTTTTTTCGAGAACCAAAGACCTTGCTGATGGTTTTGCAAAAGCGTTGAGCCTTGCCGATGGTGAAGTGATGTTGTTGCCCATTTATCCTGCAAGAGAATTACCAATACCGGGAGTTACCAGCAATATGATTGCTGGAAAAATGAATAAGCGGCAAGTTACCGTTTGCACCAAAGATGAATGTTTAAAAAAAATTGCTGATACAAAAAATACCATTGAATTATTAATGACAGCGGGTGCCGGCGATATTGATCAACTGGTAATGCCTGTAAAAAAAATTTTAATGAGTAAAAAATAAATGAGCACAATTAATAAATACATATTTAAAAAAATACTCGTAGCCATGATATGGATTATGATGGGCGCAGGTATTGTTGTATTGTTAATTGCCGCAATATCCAAAAGAAATAATGAACGCTGCACCGATATAGATATCCAGATTTCAGGAGTGCAAAACAATTTCTTTATTGATAAAAAAGAAGTGCTGAAAATACTTCATAATGTCAGTGGCGGTATCATTAAAACAAAACCGGTACATGCCATTGATCTTGCTACTATGGAAAATCAATTAAAGAAAGTTCCCTGGATCGAAGATGCACAATTGTACTTTGATAATAATGATGTATTAAGAGTGAGCATTAAAGAACGCGAACCGATTGCCCGGATATTTACTACAACAGGTCAGTCATTTTATATAGATAGTTCTTTAAAACGTCTTCCGCTCAGTGATAAGTTTTCGCCCATGGTCCCTGTGTTTACAAGCTTTCCGGGCGATGCAGTTAAATGGTCGAAACAGGATAGTGAATTGATAAATGATATTAAAACATTCAGCCAGTTTATTGCAGTAAATCCATTTTGGATGGCGCAAATAGACCAGGTTGATATAACATCCAACAACGAATTTGATCTTATTCCCAAGTTAGGCAATAGCATCATTCATTTTGGCGATGCAGAAAATTGTGCTCAAAAATTTAATAACCTGATGTGTTTTTATAAACAAGTATTAACCAAAATGGGATGGGATCATTATGCAGCAATAGATGCACAGTTTAGTGGACAAATAGTAGCAGTTAGAAAAGATGCAGGTGAAGTGAAAGCCGATTCGCTCAAATCGGTTCAGATTATGAAACAGATGATTGAGGATGCACAAAAACAATCAAACGATTCTACAAAAGTTCAGCTGGACCAGGGAACTGATGATGGTAACGATATAAATGCTTCGCATGAAGAAGAATCCGCACCCCGTGAAGATGTTGAAAAAGCTGGGCCCAACAAGGGTTCTGTAACCCCTATTCATGTTCCTGAAAAACCAACATCCGGCCATGAAAGTTCCGTAAATCCTAAATCACAATCCGCCAATTCATCATCAGATGAAAAACCAAATCCTGCCCCTGCGAAAACAAAAGATGTAAAACAAGTAAACACAAAAAATGAAAAAGAAAACAAAAGGATTCCGAAAGCGATAATGCCGCCGAAACCGAAATCAGAGTATTAAAATTTTAAAATAACATACACCGCTTTGTTTTGCTTGCGTAAATCAAAGCACATAAACACAAAAACATGAACAACGAACAACCCATCATCGTAGGCCTCGATATTGGCACCACAAAAATTGCAGCCATCGCAGGCAGAAAAAATGAATTCGGCAAACTCGAAATTCTTGGCTTTGGCCGTGCAAACAGTAATGGCGTGCAGCACGGAATGGTGCTGAACATTGACCAAACTATTAAAGCTATTCAAACCGCTTTGGAAAATTGTCATGCCAGCAACCCTAATCTTCCTATCAAAGAAGTTTATGTGGGCATTGCGGGGCATCACATCAAAAGCCTTCAAACGCGTGGCGATATTGTACGGCAAAACACAGAAGAAGAAATTAAACAATCAGAGATTGATCAGTTGGTAAATGATCAGTATAAAACTTATATACCGGCAGGAGATCAAATCATTGATGTTATTCCGCAGGAATTTACTGTGGATAATTTTCAAAATATTCCTGACCCGATTGGATATAGTGGCGTGAAAGTTGGAGCTAATTTTCATATTATCACCGGCGATAAAAATGCAATACGAAATATCAATCGCAGCGTGGAGAAAGCGGGATTAACCACCAAAGATCTGGTGTTGCAGCCATTGGCATCTGCTGCTGCAGTTATGTGCGATCATGATTTGGAAGCAGGCGTTGCTATTGTTGATATTGGGGGTGGTACTTCAGACCTTGCAGTTTTTTATGAAGGAATTTTAAAACATACTGCGGTAATTCCATTTGGAGGTGAAAATATCACCAATGATATTAAAACAGGATTAGGTGTATTGAAAACACAGGCCGAACAAATGAAAGTGCAGTTTGGAAGCGCATTGGCAGATGAAGCAAAATCGAATGCATTTATTACAATACCCGGTTTAAGAGGAATGGCCCCCAAAGAAATCAGTGTAAAGAATCTTGCATCCATCATACAGGCACGCATGAGCGAGATAATGGATTTTGTTGCCTATCATTTAAAACAAGTGGGGCTTGACAGTAAATTATTAAACGGAGGCATTATACTTACCGGGGGCGGCTCGCAATTAAAACATTTAATTCAACTAACAGAATACGTAACTGGTTTGAATGCACGTATTGGTTATCCTAATGAGCACCTGGCACCCGGGCATATTGAAGAACTGGCAAAGCCCATGTATGCTACTTGTCTTGGATTGATATTAAAAGGATATAACGATTATGAAAATAAGAACAAGCAGTTTGAACAAAAATTTGCTAAAGTGAATATTCCTTCTTCATTACAACGAGGCGAAACAGTAGAAACAGAAGCAGACCTTACGCATCATGAAAACATTGTTGTGAAGCCACGTAAGACGCTGAAAGGATTTATGGATTCATTCAAGAATGGATTGATAGAAATGTTTAAGGAAGAAGACTCGGAACTTTAATTAATTGATGATTGACAAATGATGATTCACCTTTATGAATAAAAATTTTTCCAAATATTTTTTATAAAAAACTTACTAACTATTTTAATTCTAACACATGATACATTTTGATTTGCCTAAAGAACAATCATCCATCATCAAGGTAATTGGCGTTGGCGGTGGTGGAAGCAATGCAGTAAACTACATGTATAGTCAAAGCATTAGCGGTGTAAATTTTATTATATGCAATACAGATGCACAGGCACTGGCCAATAGCGATGTTCCTAACAAAGTTCAGTTAGGACCCACGCTTACGCAGGGCCTTGGAGCAGGCGCCAATCCTGTAATTGGCCGCGAAGCCACCGAAGAAAGCCTGGATGAAATAAAAAGAATACTCGAAGTAAATACCAAGATGGCATTTATTACTGCAGGCATGGGCGGAGGCACCGGCACTGGTGGAGCGCCCATCATTGCAAAGATTTGTAAAGACCTGGGCATACTTACCGTGGGTATTGTTACCACGCCATTTGCTTATGAAGGAAAGAAAAGAATAGCGCAGGCTGAAGAAGGCATCAGTAAATTAAAAGATCATGTAGATACATTGCTGGTGATAAGCAATGATAAAATGCGTCACCAGTTTGGCAACCTTACCATGAAAGCTGCATTTTCAAAAGCAGACAATGTGTTAGCCACGGCAGCAAAATGTATTACCGATGTAATCAGCAGCAGCGGCCAGATAAATGTTGACTTTGCTGATGTATGTACGGTAATGCGCAAAGGCGGTGTTGCATTCCTGGGCAGCGCATCCGAAGAAGGAGAAAACCGTGCACAAAAAGCCATCGAACGTGCATTAAATTCTCCATTGCTGAATGATAATGATATTAAAGGTGCAAAATGGATTTTAATAAATATTAATTCTGCAGAAGGTGAAGATGAGTTTACCATGGATGAAGTGGAAACCATCCAAAACCATTTGCTCAGCCAGGCAGGTGATGCTACCGATGTGATATTAGGTTTGGGTTATGATAGTTCGTTGGGGAATAAAATTGGTATTACATTAATAGCAACCGGCTTTGAATTTAAAGATCCTTTCGATAAAAAGGGTGTTGCTAAAAATGTAAAAAAAGAGAAAGAAGAAAAAATTGTGATGGTGTTGCAACAAGATGATACAAAAAAATATCATCAACCGGTTTTTGTTTTTGATGAAACAAAAGAAGAATTAAAATCAGCAACGGATACAAATGATGAAGAAACAATTGTAGAACAAAGAGGATTTAAAACTATAAAGGATGAAGATGTATTTGTAGCGCTGCAAAGTGTGACTGACAAAGAGATGCAGCCAACTATCGTAGAAATCCCATTATCACCATCAGTAGATTTACGTGATAAAAATACTGGTGATAACTTTACAGAAAATGTTGTTCATTTCACATTATCTTCGGAGCCAGATCCAATCTCTGCTAAAACTAACCCAACCCCGGTAAAGAAAACAGATCCTGTTTCTAAAAAATCAGAAAATAATAAAGATGCTAGCGCCGCTACATCGTCAGGCGGTTACCTGGCCAAGCCTTTGAACATATATGCAGAGGCAAAGCCGGAAGCTAAATCCAATTCTTCGGACGAACCACTGACTCCATTGCGTGAGATAAGCCAGGCCGACGAACCTGATGCCAGCATGCAATTGGTAGTTAAGAATTCCCATGAAGCGACGGAGGATAAGGACGAATCGAAAGTGCGCCAAACAATGCCCATCATGATGCCTTCGGCTGAGGAACTGCCGCCGGCAGACGAAGCAGGAGAGTTAAAGCGCAGGGCTATGGAGCGTATTGCGAAACTGAGGAATCTATCCTTCAATGTAAACGCTACGGATCCTAACAATGAGTTTGAGTCGGTTCCCGCTTACCTCCGCCGCAATATGGAATTACACAATTCCCTCGCCAATGTAGAATCTTTCTACAGCAATTACACCGTTAAGTCTGATGAAAATAATAAAGCTGAAATCAGCACGATTAATACATTTCTTGATGGTAAAAAACCAGATTGAACTTCGTTGTTGTGTGTACTGTTATTTTAAAAATAACCCCGGAGACTTACGTTAGCCGGGGTTTTTATTTTCGATAAAAATTTATTTGTGAACTATAAACGCTTTTTATTTCAATAATCCATCAACATAATTTGCAAAGTCAGCATGTCCCTGTGCTTTCTGCGATTCACTTATTTTATCAAAAGCCGGTTTTATACCCGGGTCTATAAATTTCCTGAATCTTTCCGGCACCTGGTTTCTTACATCCATAATTGCTTCAACACCTTTTTTCACATCGTCCTGATTCTTTAGTTTGGCAAGATAATTTCCGAATGGAATTATTGATTGAACCTTTTCTCTTGTTAAAGGAGCATCCTGAAAACTCTTTAATACAATATCAAAATCTTCTTCCGTTGCATTGGCCATGATGGCTTTGGAAACTACCTGGCCGAGTTTGCCAAGTGCATCGCTGCTATATTTTTTTGCAAGAGTATATGCTTCCGAAGGATTTAGTTTTGTCAATCCATCCAGCGCCTGGCCTGAAACAGAATATGAAGAATCATTCACATACTTTTGAAAGAGCGGTTCATACTTTTTATCATTCAGCTTTACCAATATTTCCAATGCTTTTGCCTGAACTAACTTGTTCGGATCTTTATCAGCCATTTGTTCGATAGTGCTCAATACAGAAGGAACTGAATAACCTTTGCTTGCTTCAATTTTTTCAAGCGTATACAATCTTAGGCCATGATATTTATCGGTTAATCCCCATGCAAGATTGCTAAGATTGTTTTTGGCAAAATATTGCAATGCTTCTTTGCGATCGAGGTAATTGCCTGCATACTTATATTGTTGTTCAAATTCATCCGCAGTTTTATTATCCGTTTTTCTGCAAAGCAAAACTTTATCCGCATCTACATTTACCAGGGACGGTTTGTTTTCGCTTGGAAAATAAAAAGTATCTGCCTTATCCTGCACCCACACTTTATATCTCGTTTTATTAGTACCACTGCTGTACACATCTATGGCAAGAGGGAATTTAAAAATTCCCGCATCGGTTTGTGTTTGGTCAATGATTACTCTTTCTGTTTTATTGGTATAATCATAGTTGATGGTTATATCGGGCTGGCCGTTTCCATAATACCATTCATTCCAAAACCAATTGAGGTCTTCACCCGTTACTGCTTCAAATGCCAGGCGAAGCTCCTGCGCTTCTGCACTTTTAAATTTGTAAATATTTAAATAAAGATTTAATGATTTGAAAAAAGCGCTATCCCCAACATAATTGTGCAGCATGTGCAGTATGGCTCCGCCTTTTGGGTAGCTGATCTGATCAAACACATCTTCTTTATCCCGGTAATAAAATCTTACAAGGTCTAAAGATTCATTTTGCGGATTGCTTAAATAAGCTTCGCGATCATCTGCTATCTTTTCATCACCCGCATCTTTTCCATGTCGATATGTATCCCATAATGTTTCACTGTAATCAGCAAATGATTCATTCAGGGTTATATTGCTCCAACTTTCGGTGGTTACCAAATCGCCAAACCATTGATGAAATAATTCATGCGCTATCACTTCTTCCCAGCGATTTCCATCCACCAGTTGACGTGCATTTTGATAAGCGCTCTCCTGGTGCAATGTTGCCGTAGTGTTTTCCATGGCGCCGCTTACATAATCTCTTCCTACTATCTGGTCGTACTTGGGCCACGCAAACGGAACACCTAATATTTTTTCATAAAAACCAATCATAGCGGGAGTTTCGCCAAATATTCCCCTGGCATAAGGAGCATATTTTTTTTCTACATAATAATCAACCGGTAGTTTGTTGTGATGATCTTTTACAATTACATAGTCGCCTACACCCATAAAGAAAAGGTAAGGTGCATGAGGTAAATTCATTTTCCAATAATCTGTTCTTGTACCATCCGCATTTTTCTTTTGGCTCACCAAAACTCCGTTGCTCAATGTTACATACTTTGATGGAACGGTCATATAAATTTCCTCCGTTGTTTTTTGATTGGGTTTATCTATTGTAGGAAACCATACACTATTTGCCTCTGTTTCGCCCTGGGTCCATATTTGTGTAGGCTTGTCTTTGTCTTCGCCTTTGGGGTTAATGAAGTACAGGCCTTTTGCATCCGTAATAGCATTGCTGCCATGTTCCTTTACCTCATTTGGCCGGGAGATATAATCAATATATATGGTATAATTTTCGTTGGCTTTATAAGTTTTGTTTAAAGTGATATGCAGTTGCATACTGTCATAATCATACTTGAGCGGCGTTTTCAAATTGCCTTTAATGAGGGCTATTTCTTTTATGTCCATTCCTTTTGCATCCAGTGCCAGCGAATCGGTCGGGTAAAAATGAGGATGAAGTGTAATCCATGCCTTACCATACATCCATGATTTATTATAGTCGAAACTTACCTGCAGTTTTGTATGAACCAGATCATTAATCTTTGTGGCTGTTGCCCGGTATATGTGCTTCCATGAAGTATCCTGGGCTTGTTCTTCTTGTGCAAACGACAAACCTGCATACGCAATCAATACAATCGCTAATAAAAGTTTTTTCATGTTTAAAATTTATGGTCTCAAAAGTAGTTCTCTCTGCCTAAAAAAAATCAAATTTTGTACAGGTGGCAAAATTTGTTGTTTTATTAAATAGTTTTGCTTTACTATGTTCATCACTTTTCTCAGGCGGCTCGCAGCAGTCATTTTAATTTTATCCGGTATTCGTGTATCAGCGCAGCAGGATCATTTTGTTTATTTGCAAACAGAAAATCAACAGCCTTTTTATGTAAAGCTGACCAATAAGATTTTTAGCTCTTCTTCCACAGGCTATTTAATTCTTCCAAAGCTTACCGATAAGGATTATGATATAATTGTAGGCTTCCCAAAAAATGAATTTCCCGAACAGGATTTTAAAATTGATATAAATAATTCTGATGAAGGATTTCTTATAAAAAATTTTGGAGACAAAGGATTGGGCCTTTTCAATTTGCAATCATTGGACATTACCATGTCTGCAAATGTAGCTGCTACACAAACAGCAGACACTACTGCAAAAGTGTATAATAATGATGCTTTCTCAAAAATGCTTGCAGGTGTAGTAAAAGATTCAACTCTTTTACAAAAAGAGCAGCCAAAACCTGCAGAAGAAGTGAAGAAGGAAAAAACAGATTCTTCTCTTGTAATGCAACCTGATACAAATCCATTAGTAAAATCAGCCGATACATCTATAGAAGTGAAACAGAATAATGATACATCTGCTATCATTAGCTCCAACACTGCAAACATAAATTCAAAGCCTGATTCATCTATTGTTTCATCCACAGTTTCAAAAAATTATTTTGTACCGGTTAAGAAAATTTTGAATGATAAAAATGATGATGGCGAGGTGATGATATATGTAGATACATTTTCGAAAGCTCATGATACCATCATGGTTTTTATACCTGCTGAAAAAAGAATAACAGCAACTGAAAATAAGGACACCTCAAATAAAATGATCAGCGAAGAGGTAAAGCAAAATCCCGTTGTAGTTTTGCCGGATTCATCAAGCATAAAACCTGTCACAAAAGATACCGGCACACTGCGTGGTACAACTTCGTATAGCTCACCGTTAGTAGCAGCGAATGAAAATCAAAAAACAACGCAGGATACAATTTATAGCAGTGCTAAAGCAAATTTGCAATTACAAAATACACAAAGCACCAATGAAGTGGTGCAACGGGATTCAACCGTTAACCAGTCAGCCAAAGCAGATGAGCACAAGACAGAACAACTCCCCCTGGTAGTTACTTCTACATCTACCAATTCGGATTGTAAAGCATTTGCGACAAATGAAGATTTTTTAAAACTTAGGAAAAGAATGGCTTCCGAAAATTCAGATGAAGATATGATTAAGGTTGCTAAGAAATATTTTAAATTAAAATGCTTTAGCACAGAGCAGATGAAGAACCTGTCATTTTTATTTCTCACAAACCAAGGCAAGTACGAGTTTTTTGATGCGGCTTATGCTTTTGTTTCCGATTCGCAACAATATTATATTCTCCAGTCTCAGTTTACGGATACCTATTATCTAAACAGGTTTAAAGCAATGATTCAGCGATAATTTATATTCAATGCCACGATACTTTATTGAATTAGCTTACAAAGGCACAAAATATTCCGGGTTTCAAATTCAGGAGAATGCAAATACTATTCAGTCTGAAGTGCAAAGGGTAATGTTTGTAAAATTTCAACATTCATTTGAATTGGCGGGTTCATCAAGAACCGATGCAGGGGTACACGCATTACAAAACTATTTTCATTTTGATGTAGCCAAAGAATTTTTTTTTAATACAAAAGAAAACGAGGAAAATTTTTTTCAGCAATCCATTTATAGTTTGAATGCAATGCTACCGGATGATATTGCGATAAACAAAATCTTTAAAGTGGAAGATAATTTTCATTGTCGTTTCAAAGCGATCAGCCGCGAGTATAAATATTATATTTATTCAAAAAAAAATCCATTTCATAAGGATGTTGCATTCTATTACCCCTATCCTATTGATCTCGAGAAATTGCAGGAAGCAGCGCATATAGTATTACAGACAAAAGATTTTACTTCTTTTTCAAAAAGAAATACACAGGTAAACAATTTTATTTGCACTATTCATAAAAGTGAATGGATACAGGAAAAAGATTTTTTGATTTATCATGTTATCGCAAATCGTTTCTTACGCGGAATGGTAAAAGGCCTTGTGGGAACAATGCTTAAAGCTGGCACAGGAAAAATTTCGCTCCATGATTTCAAAGAAACAACAATTAGTAAAGATTGTGCAAAAGCAGATTTTTCTGTACCATCGCACGGTTTGTTCCTTGTACAGGTTAACTTTCCGGACGTATAAATGACTTCGTTGTATAACATGTTAACAAAATTTCTCTAAAATAATTTTGTGACAAATGCTATCGCACATTATCTTTGCCCTCCGTTTTTTGAAATACAGAAAATTTACAATCAATCACAAATAATTTTTTCAAAATCAACAGAAAAGATTTGGTGATGAAAATAAAGGCTTGTAATTTTGCACTCCCAAAATAAAATGGGTAGCAGGGAAAAGCTATAAGATCTTTGAAAGTTTGGAAGTAACAGCATCTTGTCTTAAATGACAAAACAAGGTAAAGTTTAGCGTAACAAATTAGAATTTTGACGTTAATTTTTCGATGAGAAATTAAAAGTCAGAGTCAAACAACATTTACAATGGAGAGTTTGATCCTGGCTCAGGATGAACGCTAGCGGCAGGCTTAATACATGCAAGTCGTGGGGCAGCATGTCCCGAGCAATCGGGATGATGGCGACCGGCAAACGGGTGCGGAACACGTACGCAACCTTCCTTTAACTGGAGCATAGCCCCTCGAAAGAGGGATTAATACTCCGTAATATATTGATAAGGCATCTTATTAATATTATAGCTTCGGCGGTTAAAGATGGGCGTGCGCCTGATTAGGTAGTTGGCGGGGTAACGGCTCACCAAGCCTTCGATCAGTAACTGGTGTGAGAGCACGACCAGTCACACGGGCACTGAGACACGGGCCCGACTCCTACGGGAGGCAGCAGTAAGGAATATTGGTCAATGGACGCAAGTCTGAAC
>Ga0157370_10003790_pt1 | contig 17644 bp, 16 predicted proteins | sample C35metaG_FD_113463 | JGI IMG/M metagenome (GOLD analysis project Ga0157370, IMG submission 113463) | Corn rhizosphere microbial communities from Kellogg Biological Station, Michigan, USA - C3-5 metaG | ecosystem: Host-associated > Plants > Roots > Rhizosphere > Soil | place: USA: Michigan...
AATATGGGCTCGTGTTGAACGATGCCCCTGGCGGGCTTTACGGACTGGTGAGGTGGGATACAGAAAAAGCGCAAGATACCGAAGACTGGAGGGGCCTTTGGGGTACCTTTGTTGCCATGGGCGGAAGGGTGCTACACGAATATGACTTTAAGTTTATCGGGCCAGATGGCAGCTTAAAAAGCGAATACGGAAACAGAAATAGAACACAGGGATTTAGGCATTAAAAGAAGAGATCACATGGTTGTTAGGCCCTCGCTTAAATTGTCTTTTAAGGGAGCGGGGTTACGCCTGTCGAGCTGCCCAAATAGATAATAATTTACCTTTAGATTAACTACCTCAAATGACAAAAGCAACCCATCGTAAAATACAAAACTAAAAGCCCCAGAAAGTTCACCAGGAAATCCTGCAGCGTTCAAGGAGCATTTCTGCTATACTAGCTGATACCACATTAACTGATTCGGAGAAACAGGAGCGTGCCTCGGCGCTGACAAATGCTGCCTTGGAGAATATCGCCCCTTGGATAGACTTTGAAAAGCAATCAGTCTATGTTTCTATCAAAGTGGAACTGCAGTTTTTGGTGCGAAGGTTCAAGGATGATCGAAATGAAATGATCCATGGTGGTTTTGCCTCCTACAACAAAAAATGGAAAAGCAACATCTATCTTTCGGCCGTCATCGCACTTTATAAGCTGATGAAAAAGCTTGACCAGATCTATGGTAAAACTACTCATTGTATTGCCCTGAATAAATTCTAATCGAATAAAATATTAAAGAATTCGTATTCGTCTAAAGGCAGTTAATTGGCGCTTATATTTTTCAAAGCTGAAGTTATGGCCGCAGTTTATCGTGTAGAAAGTTTATTTATTTACACAAAGAAATCCTCTTAATTTATTCTGCTTTGGATAGTGTTATTTCTTTGGATACTATCCTCTTGTGTGACACCGAAGTATTTTCTAAGTATAGTTAACGTTAAAGGCCTTAAGTCCCTGCCCGGGTGTAAGGGGTGCATTCCATCTGCTGTGAAACATTCGGGTTTGGGGCCATCACCTTTTATATACCAGACTTTTCCAATTGAATAGGTAGTCATGGTGTCGGGCTTGGTGATCTTTTTAAAATGGTTGAGTTTTATGGTATCTAGGGCAATACTCTGTACACCGAATACCTGTTTGTTACAGTCAATGGCTTCATAGTGGTCCCCAGCCCAGTACATGCACTGATTACCTGGGGGTATTTTCATCAACAAAAAGATAATGAAGCCAAGTACAAACAGGATTAGGGTGCTTTCTTTTCTGTATTTTCTGATCCATTTTGTTAACTGCCTGATGAAGATGCTGATGTTATTTACTTTACCTCCATCGGCTTGACGAAAGTCTTCTTCTTTAAATGGCCTTGGCTTGTAATCGGTAAGCCATGCTAAAAGCTCGATATTTTTGGCATCAGTTTCTATTTTGGAATCTTTAAGATAATAGTTCAGTGGGCGAAACTTATCGATGTCAAAACCTGCTATTATTATTTTGAAATCTTTGGTGCTATCTGAGGGGCCAAAGAAATCGCGCAGTACCTGTTTATCTGAATCTGTCAGTTGCCTTGAGCCATAAACCGTTCCACACTCTTCCCGGAGTCTCCCAGGAGTCGGTAGTGAAATATTGCTTGACAGTATTCCCTTGGACCGCAGGGTATGGCAGTGCTGCAGTATCCTCTTTTTATATTCTTCAAACATTTCTGATGCGTTAAAGTGCACAATGTAAGTGAATTTCTGGAATTGCCAAAGCATTATCGGAAATCCAGGCGGAAGAAACGGAAAGATCGGAAATCACTTGTAATGAGGTTTTTATGGGTTGTATGTTTGCAGAGTCAACCAAATACATCCTCTGGTCAGCTGCTGGAAAAAAGGAAATAACGGATTGATAAAAACATGAGACCGGGGTACGGTAACCTGGGGTAAAACGGAAAGCTGTCACTCGCTTCCGTACACTGGATCTCAAGCTTTCCAAATTTCAGAAGGCCTTCTGAAAAAATTGTAACTGTCCCCGCGATGGTCGCGGGGACTTGATTTTTCGAAACTTTTAAAATTTAGGAACCATGTTTTTACCTTATTTTATTGCACTTATTCTGGGCCTAGTGAACCCAGCTGAATCTTCAACTTCTAATTGCCAAGGCACCACTCAGGTCAGCAGTGCCGAAAACGGTACTAATGATGATGGTGATACCGGTGGTGAAACCGGTCAAACACCGCCACCGAAGATCGAAGGATAGATATCTAAAAGGGACGCAAGCGTCCCTTTTTTTCATTTCAGGCCAACCAGAAGAACCAATCCGTTCTTTTGGCTGGCCTTTTTTGTTTTCAGCACTTGACTCAATCAGCTTTTGGGACAATGATATATATTCTTTAATTTAGGGGAAATCCCCGATAATTTGAGACACTCCACCATCCCCCTAATACCGTTCATTTTGCTGATCTTTTGTTGCAGGCAACAGGTAGATAACAAAAAGACCACTATTAACCCCGCCTATGACAGGGCTTTCGAATACCGGGAGAAGGGGGCAGCAGACAGTGCCTTCCTATATTTCAACAAGGCGAAAGAGGTATTCCTTCAGGAACGGGATAGTCTTGGCGCAGGGAAATGCCTGCTTAATATGGCGATCATTTCCACCGATAAGGGTGATTACTTTGGGGGCCAGGAACTCTCTCTTGCAGCGATAGGTTATTTCAGGCCTGGCGATAGTAGCCAGCATGTTTTTATCCGCTCAAACTATAACAACCTCGGTATTGCCACTTATAAATTAAAAGATTATACCAACGCTTTGCGTTTTTATGATGATGCGATCAGGTTTTCAAACGATTCCCTTGATACCCGGGTGTACCTGAATAACAAGGCAAAGACCTACCAGGATATGAAGGACTATAGGCGGGCACTTAGCGTTTATCGCGAAGTGCTATCCGGTACGAGCAGGAACCAACGGGAATATGCCAGAACCCTTTCCAATATTGCAAGGGCCAGCTGGCAGCAGGATCCTTCAGCACCGGTTATGGGGAAATTCAGGGAGGCATTGGAAATACGGCGCAGGGAAAAAGATCTATGGGGATTGAATGCCAGTTATTCGCATCTCTCAGACTATTATGCCGGAAAGTCGCCTATAATAGCCTTATCCTATGCCGACAGCATGTATCGGGTGGCCAGACAGCTGGGCAGCGGGGATGATAAACTCCAAGCCCTCAAAAAGCTAATCAGGCTTTCCTCTCCCGGGCAGGCAAAACCTTATTTTCAGGCATATGAACGTTTGGATGACAGTCTGCAGACCGCAAGGAGCAGGGCTAAGAACCAGTTTGCGCTGATCCGTTACGAGAGCGAGAAAAACAAAGCGGATAAATTGTTGCTGCAGAAAGAGAATACGGCAAAGAACTATCAGATGGGTATAACTGTATTTGTGTCGCTGATATTGTTGTCCTTGGGTCTCGCCGAGTTTCGCAGGCGCAGACGTAAACTTGCTCAGGTAACTGAAAAGAAGATAAGGGAGAGTGAGCTCAAGACGTCAAAACATGTGCACGATGTAGTAGCCAATGGCCTTTATCGGATGATGAAGGAGATACAGAACCGCATACATGTTAACGCGGAAAGTCTTTTGGATAAAATTGAGCTGCTTTATGAAAAGTCAAGAGATATTTCCTATAACCGACCGGTCATTCTAGATCAACCTTTCGATGTACACATATTTAAGCTCTTAAGTTCGTTTTCCGGAGAGCAGACCAGGGTCGTTATAGTGGGCAACGGACCCGATATCTGGTCGGGGGCAACTGCTGATGTTCTCTACGAGATCGAACAAGTACTTCAAGAGCTAATGATCAATATGAGCAGACACAGTGGTGCGGACAACGTGGTGCTGCGTTTTGAGCGTGTGGAAAGGACAGTAAACATTGGCTACCGGGACAATGGAAAGGGAATGGCAGAAGAGATTGTTCATGGCAACGGCCTGCGCAGTACGGGAAACCGTATTAAAGCAATTTCAGGATCGATTACCTTTGAAGCCGTTCCGGGAGAGCAAGGCCTAAAAATCCAGATTAGCTTTCCTGTTTAAAACTTATCTCCTATGTTTAAAAAAGTATTAATAGCTGAAGACCAACAAATGGCGAGTATTTCCATCGTCAAGACCATGGAATCATTGGGGATTGCCCAGAGACAGTACACCTATTACTGTGACGATGCTCTTATGCATATCCGAAAGGCACTGCAATCAGGTGACCCTTTCGACCTGCTTATTACAGATCTTTCATTTGCCGAGGACCACAGAGAACAGAAACTTAAAGGCGGTGAAGACCTTATCACAGCGGCTAAGGCCCTACAGGGTGATATCAGGATTGTTGTATTTTCTGCAGAAGGTCGTCCTGCAGTAATACGTTCGTTATACCAGGAACTTGGGATCAACGCCTTCGTGCAAAAGGGCAGAAGGGATGCCGAGGAACTTTCATCCGCGGTCGAAACAATCGTTAAGGGACGGACATACATGCCCTTGGAGATCAAAAAGACCAATCATCATCATAATACCTTTGAATTCGACAAGCTGGACATTACCATTGTTTCCCAACTTTCCAAAGGGACCAAGCAAAAAAATATACCTTCCTTCCTCGATGCCAATGGGATCTCGCCCTCAGGTCTGAGTACGGTGGAGAAGAGGCTAAAAGAAATGCGTGAAGGCCTCGGCTTTTCCAATAATGAACAGCTTATTGTCTATTGCCGGGATTACGGCATCATCTGATTTTCTTAGTTTTAAAAAATACTCCCTTAGCAGGCCTAGACTATAGGTGTTTTACTGGCTGGTACCGATATCGACTGCCCCTGATCTTCAATGGTCAGGGGCTTTTTTATCCCATCATCAGGGCAGCTTAATTGCGCCTGTAAAAAATATTAAAATAGTTTTCTCTTTACGGGATCCCGTAAGAAAACCCGTATCGGTCCGGCTAATTTTGGCCTAACGATCTCGAACAAACAAATCCAAACTAAATTAAAGAGATGAAAAGAACAGCGGCTCCATGCCCTGTAAAAAATATTGGTGATCCGGGATAGATAACGCTCAGCTCTCAGGTGAATACGGGACACTGTTGCTTTTCGTGAAAAGTCAGGTTAACGGTTCCCGGTTCCAATGTATGAATTAAACAAAGTAGAAATATGAAACAAATGAAAAGACAATTATCGGCCGCTGAGAAGAGCGGAGGACAAATTAAGGTTTTAAACAGTGCTACAAGATGAAAAGAAACATACGCATACAGTTAGTTTGTATTTTTCTAGGCATACTGTCCCTTGCCGCCTCATGCGGTGGGGAGGTTGGTCCTGTCGATCAGGTTATAGAGAACAACGGATGCCTGCTCACCGAACATAAAACTATAGGGGGGACTGCTGATACGAAAGTCAATCTTTTTGTAGAGACCTCAGGAAGCATGGCAGGTTTTATGTCTGCCAAGGGGACGGATTTTCAGAAGGAGATCTGGTCAATGGCCGAAGAGTTAGACAGTAGGATGAAAAGAGGTTTTGATATCTTTCAGGTCCGCTCAAAGTCGGAGACGCTCCAGCGGATTGATATTAAAGACTTTAGGCGACCGCTAAATACCGGTGGTTTTGTTTCTGCAAAATCGACTGATATTCCAGAAATGCTCGACAGCATCTTCAGCAAGGCAGACATTGAGACTGTCTCTGTGCTGGTATCGGATCTTATCTTTTCGCCAGAAAACGGCAACAAAGCCCAATTCGGACAGATCACAACCGATATTAAAAAACGGTTTATAGGGGTGCAGCGCGCAAGTGTGCTGCTCCAGCTGACCTCCGATTTCTACAATAAGGGTAGGGTTGATGCAAGTCCGTATTACATCTGGATAGTTGGGAAGGCCGAGCCTGTAAAAGCAGTGTCCGGAATTATCAAAGCTGTTTTGGAGGGTAAGGTGAACCAGGTGGATTTTGGTGTGGTCCTTCCAGCTTCGAACTACAGCATCCTGCCTTCGCTTAGCCAGGTCGTGAATGCCTTTCCTGTAGCCTGTTCAAAGAATGGAGGCTATTATACATACAGGGAATACACCGATGAAGATGAAGCAGGGCTTAATTTTTGGATCGGAGTCGATCTTTCCGGTCTTCCCGGTTACATGCAGTCTGTAGATTATCTCAAAAAACACATGGCCATGGAGGCCGGAGAGGCAAGTGCAAAGCTTCTGCAGATCAAAACGGTTCCTGAACTTTCGAACAATGGAGATAAAGCAATTATATCCCGTTTGGGGCTGACGCATATGTTCCAGATCAAAATCGACCAGATCGGCGGTGGCACTGAGCTCAAGCTGAATATCGAGAGGGCCATGCCAGCTTGGATAGATGAGATCAACCTCGAGATTGAAGACGGAAAACGGCAGAAGACTTTTGGCCTTATGAGAATGATCAATGGGCTTCAGGCTGCGCTGGGTAAAGATAAAACAGCATGGGCATACGACCAACCGCTCAGGATTTTTATAACCAAAAACTAGAACAAGATGTGGAATTCAATTTACGACAATTTTGTACAGAAACTGGCCGGGCTACGCTGGTCGGCCTTTCTTGCCCAGAACAATAATAATATCGCCCAGGCGACCAGGATGCGCAATGTTTTCAGGAATGATCTTTATGCCATTTCTGGCTTGGTGATCATAGCGGTTACGGTTTGTATGGCCGTAGTCTATTATTTTATGCTCAACCGTAAGGGCGGGGCCGGCTATGCCTTCCGTGTAAAGTTTTGGTTCAGTGCGCTGCTAGCCAATTCACTTGTAATTTCAGCCTCAGTGCTGTTAATAAGCATGTCTATGACAAGAACATACAGCAGCTTGAATCCTTTTAAATACTGCCTTTCGCTGGGCTTTGTGAACCTGATCTATTCGGCGGTACTCTTCTTTGTGCTTTCGCTGATCTTCAAAAAACATTCAGTTGCCAGTACCACACCATTTTAAATAAAAAAGATATGCCAAGATTATTTGTTTTCGCCATTGGTGGAACTGGAGCGAGGGTGCTCAAGTCACTGACCATGCTGCTGGCTGCCGGGGTAGGAACTAGCGGTTATAGTATCATACCCATTATCATTGATCCCCATAAGGACCTTCCTGAACTTAAAGAATGTAAGAACATGTTGCGCCTCTATTCCAAAATACACAAACACCTGTACAGTGGGCACCACCCATCCTCGGCCAGTATTTTTTTTCATGCAACTATGCAATCGCTATCTGAAAGTGCGCAGAGTGGGCTTAAGGAGGGCTTTGATTTCGATGAACGGATAGATGAAACTTTCGGTGAGTTTCTATCCTACAATTCACTTGAAAATGATGATCGCAACCGGGCTCTTTTAGACTTATTGTACAATGAACAGACCCTAAATACTAAACTTTCCGTAGGTTTTAAAGGAAATCCCAATATCGGCGCGGTGGTACTCAACAGTTTTGAAGACAGTGATTGGTACAGGAGTTTTGAAAAAATATTCGACAAGGGCGACAAGATATTTGTCATCAGTTCAGTTTTTGGTGGTACGGGGGCTTCTGGACTTCCACTGCTGATCAAGAATCTGCGCAAGAGTAATAACAAAGAAATTAAAAGTGCATCAATTGGCGCGCTGCCGATCATGCCTTATTTCAAGCTCTCAGAGCCCGATGCGGATTCGGAACATAAAGATATTGATTCGAACAATTTTATTACTAAGACCAAGGCTGCGCTGAGTTACTATGAACATAACCTTAGGGAGGTAAACGCCTTATACTATCTTGCCGATCCGCATGAGCAGACTGTGCCGTATGTGAATGATGAAACCAAGCAGAACAATAAGGCCCACGTGGTAGAATTGGTCGGAGCCTCCGCCATACTGGATTTTTTGGGGAGGGATTTCGATGTGGCAGAGGAAAATCAGTACCAATATGCACTGAAAATGGGGACAAAGGATGTAGATTTTAGCAATATCGGTGATGAACTAAATGCTCAGATCGGATCGGAGCTTACTAATTATTACACTTTCAATAAGATCCACCCTTATATCAAAGGGATGGAAAAAGCAGCGATCAAAGATAATGAAGGGTTTGACAAGGATTTTTTCAGGAGCAGCTTTATCAGGGATATTGAAGAATTCAATCAGGGCTATTTTCAACCCTGGATAAATGGGCTGGGAGAAAATGACCGCAGGTTTTACCCTTTTAACCTTTCAATAAAGGATGAAAAACTACACAACATGGTGATCGGCTACGAAGTGCCCGAAAAGAGTGGCTTTGGATTGTTTAAGACGGTTTACGACACTTCAAATTTCATCAACCATATGGAATCGGTAAGAAGGGATTTTTCGGCGATTCCCTCTTCCCTGAAAGCTACAAGATATATCGTCCTTGCCGAGGAGGCCATTAGGACGGTAAATGGAAAAAAGATTAAAGCAAACTAATATGAGTATCTTAAATATATTTGATGCGACGGGAGATCCCAATACGGGATGGAGATATACCGGTAAATTAAGCGAGTCGGCAATCAGTCAGCTCAAAGACAAATCCGCAAGGACAACAAACGCCCTGAATGCTGTGCCATCACCTTTTTCAAGAATGCACACATTTGATACTGCCTTTAAATTGGTGGCACGTGACATTAAGGAGGGACAGGACAGGGCTTCGGAAATTTACAGGGAACTTGTATCAGACTGCCTGGATGCCATTGAACTTACCTTCAATTCGGATTATCATCTTTCGCAAGGGGATTTACTGAGCTTTGTCAACTGGGAACAGGATGATTTACAGGGCCTTTATAATGGAGGTTATGGGCAACAGGTGCTCGCAAAGACCTTAGATACCTTTATCGATTCGGACTTCGGTAATGGAAAATTCGGTGTTTCAATCGTTAAATATAATGGGTTGGTAATTGCAGGGAGTTCACCTTTTACCTTAATGTTTACAAGCTCCAACCTGGATAGGTCAAGATCAGAGAAACCGGGAGAACGTTTCAGGAGCAATAGATACAATACGGATTTTGACCTGATAAACCCGGCAAATGGAAATGCATATTTTTCAAAAATTGTTCCTTTTTCCCAGCGCAGCGATGCTTTCAAAAGTTACTTGGTTGGTCTTTTCGATCAGAACAGGTACTTAAAAGATGGGCGGTCAAAGGTTTTTTGGGACTACATGGTTGCCGAAGGAGCGGGCCGGGTTGTTGTGAAAAATTTCCCTACAAAAGCAAATGTAGCTTCTAATGGTGGTGTATTCAATAGCGGAGGGGTTGCACTGAACAGCAATGCAGATGTGAATGCCACAGAAATTTTTAACGATCATATTATCCGTGTCGAGTACAGACTTAACGACAGCTGTTTTTATACCCCTAAATACAAAATTGACCCCGAGGGTAGAAAATTTGATTATCTGCTGCCAATCAAGCCCGAATTTTTTGCACGTATTGATTCGTCCGATATCTCGAAATTTTTCACCTACGAGCTTATCGGTGAACGAATTCGGGTCATTTATGATGATGGAAATCTGGAAAAGCCAAGGGTTAAAGATTACGTTCTGCAAGGTAAAACCAAAACTGAAGGGCAGATTGTAGGTGTGGGCAAAGACTTGGATTATAGTTTCATGCTGGGCATATTTCCATTTTTGAGGGTCGTGAACAGTGAGGGGAAAGCGGTAAAAGAGTTTAATGACTTTTATAAAGTAAGTTTATCGGTTGATGGTAGTTTAAATCCGGCACAAATGCGCACAGATGGTTTTGGACTGGAGTTTTTTAGGAAAGAAAACAATGGGATCGAAAAGATTTCGGCTGATGGCGGGCTTTACAATGCAAAACGTGAAGTGAGGCGCGCCTTTGAAACTCCAGATAGCCTGGCCTCAATTTACTATCAGATAAACGGCAGTCATTTTGATCTGATCAGCATTTCCCTTCAAAAAGTGGAAGGACTTGATGCGGTGCGCGGTCTGGTGATACCTAAATGGAAAGAAAAGAATATAGGTGATAAACAGTTTGATTTTTCTGTTGACTTTGGCACCACTAATACTTTTGTCGCCTATACGGATGATCCTGATCATCATTCCATGCCAAAGCCTTTTGATATCGGCCTAAATGAACTTCAGATGGTTATGCTACAGAAGGTTCATCCTGCATCCGGGGGATCGGCCGTATCAGAAACTTTTTGGAGGGAGACTACTACACGTCAACTCATGAGGGTAGTTGCATGCAATGAATTTGTACCCCCTGTCTTTCTGCCTGCAGAACCCAAGAGCATCTTTACAATGCCTTTCAGGACTGCTGTTTATCAGAAAAAAAACATCAACAGTTTCAGTCTGTTCAGTGATATGAATATTCATTTTGGTTATCAAAAAACAGAGATAGATGCAACTGCTGTCGAGAACCAGGAAATAGTGGCCAACCTAAAATGGAATATATCAAGCCTAAAAGATCTGGGATCCAGGGCTAGGGTTGAAGGCTTTATCGAGGAACTTTGCATGCTTTTTAAGTACAAAATTCTTTTGAATAACGGCGATCCAAAACTCACCAGATTAAACTGGTTTATTCCCCAAAGTCTTTCTGAAGCATCAATCGAGCTGTACGAACGTATATGGTCCGAAAAAGTGAAAAAGGTATTGAAGGCCGATCGTGCTCCCAAAAGGGTTTACGAATCCGAAGCCCCGTTTTATTTTCTGGAGCGCACCGGAAGGATAGAAAACAACGATGCGGTACTATCCATAGATATAGGCGGGGGATCAACCGATGCTATGCTTTTCGTAAATAAACTGCCAAGGCTAGGCACTTCGTTCAATTTCGCCGGAAACATTCTTTGGTCCAATGGCTACAATCAATTGAGCAATGACGCAAAAGACAATGGCTTTTATCAAAAGATAAAAACCAGACTGGCTGACCGTATCGCTGCGGATGATTTTCTTAAAGTGGCGATGCCCGCCTACGAGAAAAAGTCTACGGATGAAATCATCAACTTCTGGCTGACAAACGATGATAGGACTAGGGTTACCGATTATCTGGGCGATCCCGAATTTAAAATTGTTTACCTGTTACACTACTGTTCTGTCGTATATCACCTGGCCCAGTTGCTCAAGGCAAACAATTATCAGGAGCCCAGCTGTGTGATCTTCAGTGGAAACGGCAGCAAGTATATCGATTTTATCTCAAATGAGCGTACCCTTGCACAGATAACCGCTTATATCTTTGGAAAGGTATTTGAAAAGGAGGTCAAACCTCCGCAGATTATCTTACCTGCAGAGAACCGTAAGGAAGCTACCTCTTATGGAGGGATATTCAAAAAACAGGAGGTTGAATTCCGTTCAAGTTCCTATCTGGGCACCACACTCGCTTTTGAAAAAGAATGCGCAGTCAATACATATACTGATGTAGAGAACAAGATCACAGAGATCAAGCCGAGTGTCAGGGAAAACATCATCAATATGCTCGATATTATTGAAGGACTCAATGATGTTGTGAATTTTAAGACCCAGTTGAACATTGACTTTAGCATTGGGTCGGTCAGGAATTTTATAGAGCAGCAGATCGATGCGAATTTCGAGAAGGGATACGGCATTAGGAAGGAAAAGATCTCCTACGAGGAAAAAGTATCCGATAGTCTTTTCTTCTATCCGCTGATTGGTGTAATCTTCGATCTTTCCAAGGTCACTAAAGAGCAGCTTGAAGAATTTACGCCAAAGATCCGTAAATTTTCGATTGAACCAAGTGCCGACAATACGTTTGATTTTAGTTCACTTAGTGATGAGCGTGCGTTTAATAGCGTTTTTGAATTAAAAGTGCCAACCAACAATCCAAATGAGGCCACCTTTTCGATACTTGGAGAGGATTCTGTTTACCAGCGCGCCTATACCTCGAGGGAATTTGTGCTCTCACCTGTTTGCGAACTGATTAATGTGCCAAGTGGTCATAAGATAACCATTAAACAGCATAACCTTGGTAAGCTGCGCAAAGATGGTGACAAGTGGATTGTCACAGAGAAACTGAAAGTTGAATTTATTTAACAGGAAAAAATATGGTCTATCTTGAAGGGGTTGCCCTAATTATTATACTGCTTCTGCAGATGAAAAGTTACTACCAGTCATTAATGGAAATATCCGATCTCCACCGTCTTTTTCCGGCTGGAGAACTGCGCCCGGATTTTATTGTGCAGAAAGAGGTACAGGGAGTCTATGTTGATCAGCTTGATATCAGTCATAAAAATGGAGCATTTGAAGTAATCCTATCGGCCACTAATGCCTATCTTAGTAAGAACAAAGGATCAGCAGATTTCAATATCATCAAAAGTATTGCTGACAGGAGTGTTGAATCGCAGGAGAACAAGGTCTCCTCGAGTTTGTCGCTTCCGCTATATTTGGGATTGATGGGAACCTTCATTGGGGTAATCCTGGGACTTGCCTCCATTGCAATTGATGGCTTCAGTCTAAATGATACTGATGTAATCATTAAGGAGCTGATCAGGGGAGTCGTTTTGGCAATGATAGTGAGTCTTTTTGGTCTAGCGCTAACAACAAATCTGAATGCCAGGATCTTTAAAAATGCTGTTGCTGTGCGCGATGTATGCCGGAACCGGTACCTGAATTTCCTACAGGCAGAACTTTTGCCAAACTTAGATAACAATCTTTACTCCGCATTGGACCAATTCAGATCCAATATCGCTGATTTCAATGTCAAGTTTGGTAAAAACCTGGATATTTTTGACACCTCTTTTAACGAAAATATCAAAAACTTAAGGGCTACTGTAACCGGCATGGCAACGCAGATCGGGGCCGTTAATGAAAATACCACAGTGCAGCTGGAATTTCTTCAGGAACTCAAAAAAATCGGTTATAACCGTATGGCAGAGGCCAATATCAAGGTTTTTGATAAAATTAAAGAAGTAGGTCCCACGCTGGTAACCTTCATTGCAGAACAACAGAAACTGACCAAAAATCTGGAGCAGGCAAACCTCTTTAGTGAACGCATTTCGGGGCTCATAGACCGTGTGAGCAATTTTGAGGATGGCATAAATAATCTTGGCAGGGATCTGCAGCAGTCAGATCTACTGGGCGGGGAGATGCTTGGAGTAGTCAAGAAACATCTAACGGCTATCGAACAAAAGGAATACCTGATCAATGATTATGCAGCAAGGTCAGGAAATGAAGTTGAAGGCTACCTGAACGCTGCTCTAGAGCGCATCAAAGTGCTTAAGAACAAGATCGAAATAGATTTTGAGAAGGCTTTTGATTTTAATGCAGAGAATAACCTGATGCAGAACCTGAGTTACCTCAAAGCAATCGGGCAAAACACAGCGGGACTCAATGATAAGCTGGCAGATCACAGTACAAAAAAGCTGGAAGAAAAACTCGATGTTCTGATAACGCTTATAGACAACAACAATACCAAGCTGGCGGTCCCGCCAGGCAAACAACCTGGCAGGGCTGTAGAGGGAAGAAAGCTGGTTTCAAAGGAGAGGCCGAGAAAGTGGTGGGAGATATTTAGGAAAAAGCAGAGGGCGGTATAATGGCGAAGCAATCGAAAAGGGATTTTTTCTGGCCGAGTTATGTAGATCTGATGACTAGTCTTTTTGTAGTCATGCTGCTGCTTTTTATTATATCCTATATCAGCTTTCGGGCAAAAAATGCTGAGCTCGCCGCAAGTAAAATGGAAATGGACAGAATAAGACAGATTGACAAGGCATTAAGAGAGCTGGACAAAAGATACTTTTATCTCGATCCCAGTAACAACCGTTACAAGCTTTTAGTAGATGTAGTCTTTAAGCCCCACAGCGCTGATATCAATACGATCGGTGCGCAGAGTCTGTCTGAACTTGAAAATGCAGGCGCTATACTCTACAGAAAAATGAAGGAACTTTCATCCGACCAGGATATAAATTATTTACTGATTGTAGAAGGTAATACTGAACGTTACAAAAACAACTGGATCACCAATCCCGATCTGGGATATATTACGAGCTATAAAAGGAGCCTTGCCCTTAAAAAATACTGGGAGTCAAAAGGTTTTGATTTCAGCATATTTGCAAACTGCGAAATTCTGGTTGTGGGAAGTGGTTACTTTGGCCGCTCGCATCAGAAAAACAGCAGAACTTTCACCATACAGATTACACCTAAATTTAAAATTACCCAATAAAAGATTTTCTATGTCCCAAGAATCTTATAGTATTAGAATCGCAGCACTGATTATTATCTTTTCTGTCAGTTTTAATGGTTTTGCCTATAGCCAGCTTAGTGTTATATCTTGGAACCTGAAAGATTTAGGCATTTCCAAGAGTGATGCAGAGATCAGAATGATCGCCAGGACACTGAATCCTTACGATGTCGTTGCTGTTCAGGAAGTAGTTGCTGGGCCTGACGGGCCGAAGGCTGTGGCTCGACTGGCAGATGCATTGAACAGAAAAGGCGTAAAATGGGAGTACGAGATCAGTGCAGTCACATCGGGATCTTCTGCACATAAGGCTGAACGTTATGCTTTTTTCTGGCAGAGCGCAAAGGTTTCACGGATAGGCAAGGGATGGCTCGAGGACCACTTCGGACTAGAGATCGAACGCGAGCCTTTTTATGGACGGTTCAGGGTTGGTGGAACAACAGTAACTTTAGTAAATTTTCATGCGATTACCAGGTCGAAGCAACCAGAAACAGAAGTGAAATATTTCAAGTTTTTGCCTGCACGCTATCCCGTTGACAATCTTATCTTTTGTGGTGACTTTAACTTACCACAGTCTCACAGTGTATTCAATCCACTAAGGTCGATGGGCTTCAGGAGCGCTTTGGTAAAACAGAAGACAACACTTAGGCAACGCTGTATTGGCGATGGGTGTCTAGCTTCGGAATTCGATAATTTTTACTATGATTCCGCTAAGTTGAGTTTAAAGGTTGCTGGTGTAATCCATTTTTACAGGCTACTTCCCGATATTACAAAGGCCCGGATGGTTTCAGACCATATTCCGATATTTGCAGTTTACCAGTTATAGAATGATACGGAACTTCGGATTTTAAATCATTCGGGATGTCAAGTGCGCAGACTAGAATAGCTTGATAAGGCGGCCTTTCAATTAAGACACTTTTTTTACTACCTAATTCACCCTTAAGATTCAATCGAAACAAATAATTAATTAGATTATGAAAATATTTTTACCGTTACTTTTATTTGTCCATTTCAACTTGTCTGGGAGTAGGCAGTCCGAAATGGTGTACGTCTGTGTCAGTCCGACATCTATTGCCTATCATAAGTCAAAAAACGGCTGTAAGGGCATTCAGGCCTGTACTCACCAGATTATAAAAGTTAGTAAGGCCGATGCAATAAATAAGTACAAGTATCGGGCGTGCAAGATTTGTTTTTAACCGCCAACCTTATTTTTCCCTTTACGGGAAACCCTAAAAAAAGTCATTTTGAGGACTTTATATTTGAAAGACTGCATGGTGCAGTATCGATTAAATATAAATATTATGATCAGAACAGTTGAAGCGATCAAACCAGGACCGAAACCCAAGAAAGAAGATGGCGATTTGGACCGAAGAAGAAGGGTGACCCCAGAAAAAAAGGAGCAATACCCACCTTTAAAGCCACACAAGCACAAACCTAAAGACTAGCGGCCTGCTCATTGATACCCACCAAGGCGGTGGGTCTTGATGTTTTTATATCTAAATTAGAATCTACTTTCGATCATTAAAAACTTACGATTGATCACATCTGATACAATAACTGCTGGATATGACTTAAATATACCTTTAATCTTTCCTGGAAAAGGGCACTGATCCTAAGGTTGGTCAACAGTAATCCATCAAACATTTTTACATCTCTATTTTTAGCGATAATATCTAAAGACAAATGATTGCCCAGTAGATGGGCAATCATTTAGATTAAGGGCATTCTGATAAGCTAAGCAGGTTGTCGGGCGTGTCGCTGTCTGCTTCCGTTCTAAGGTATTTTTTACCCAAACGTGTTGCTACAACCACTTTCCTGACATGGTCGTTTACCGAAGTGTAAAACGCGTAAGTTCCGTTTTCGATACTTTTGATAGCATCATCCAAAGTGAGTTTCCACCGCTGATTGCTATGAATGCCGCCTACATGCGTAATCCGTTCATATGCATTATAACGGTCGTCTTTATTAATACACGAAATCTGAACACTAGTAGTCATAATTTATTTTCTATTGTTCTCCGCTCTGTGCGGGCCCACGGATTCTTCCTTTGATCCAGATACCTGGATTGATTCTGTTTTCCTCCCTTAACAGTTACCAGGGCCAAGTTAACGGATAGGTCAGTTGGTTCTTTACGGTTTCCCGTATGCAAAAACGGGAGGGCTGGTATAACTTTGTCCATGGGGTCATTACTAATTGAGACGATCACCATAATCTAAATTAAATATTGATATGGCAACATTAAACAGCTTTGTCCGGTCGGCAAATGCATCTTATAAAAGAGCCGCACGGGCTAATGCCAGGCAGGCCAGGGAGCAGGGCAAACGGTATCAGCAAAACCTTAAAGAGCAGATTCGAAGCGACAATGCTACTGCGGTATATACTTATAATAATTATGTGAGTGCACTGGTTTCGGTGCATAAAACCTGTAGCAGCAAAATAAACTGGAACAGCTTTTTAAATGAACCTGAACCGATCAAGCCTAAGAAAACAAAAAACAGGGAAGAGGTTGCTGTCGCAGCGCTCAATCTGTACAAGGCTTCGTTTTTTGATAGACTGTTCGGCAGGGAGGTAAGCAAAAAGGCTAAACTCCAGTTGGCGTTCGATCGTGCGGTGCAGGCTGACCTTTCCGAATTCAATGGCAACGTACAAAAGTATAATGAAGATCTTGAGGACTGGAAAACGGTAAAAAGGATTGCACAGGGCGTGCTTTCAGATGATCCAACAGCCCAACGGGATGCCATTTCTTTTTTTGAACCCTTTACCAATATCAACCAGCTCGGTACTCGGGTTAACTGCGTGATCAACCATACTGGTTTAACAGTTAACCTATCGGTAAATTCTTTGGAAGTTGTTCCCGATTATGTTCTTACCACTACTACCACGGGTAAACTATCGAATAAAAAAATGACCATCTCCAGGTTTAACGAACTTTATCAAGACTATGTATGCAGCGCGGCCATCAGGGTGGCAAGGGAAACCTTTGCTCTTTTACCTATCGACTGTGTATATGTTAATGCCATTGCAGATCTATTGGATGCATCTACCGGCCGTATTAAGCCCCAAGTGATATTATCATGCAAATTTATTACAGAAAACCTAGACCGCTTGAATTTTGAACGTATCGACTGTTCTGATGCTATGCGGAATTTTGTGCACCGAATGAGTTTTTCCAAGAATACCGGGTTTGCCGCTGTTGAGGTTTTAGAGAGGTAGCTTTGGCCTTTCCTGCGGGCGGGCCATTTGCTGTATCTTTTGTTATGGGAATAATTCGGTGTCTGTCTCTGACAGTTGGATGAAGATTTGTGGTTGCAATTATTTCGATGTTTAAGGGTTGTTTCGCCACGCTTACCAACGGTTTCACCACGTTAATGCCAGGTTTTAATTGAACGGGGAAATGATTAAACAGGGTATGGCCTGGCATTTTAAAAAATACTCCAGCGACCCGCTTTATGCGCAGTTGGAAATTACCGCCAGGAAAAACAAAGTAGGCTTGTGGCAGGAAGCAGATGCGGT
>Ga0157370_10003791_pt1 | contig 17642 bp, 13 predicted proteins | sample C35metaG_FD_113463 | JGI IMG/M metagenome (GOLD analysis project Ga0157370, IMG submission 113463) | Corn rhizosphere microbial communities from Kellogg Biological Station, Michigan, USA - C3-5 metaG | ecosystem: Host-associated > Plants > Roots > Rhizosphere > Soil | place: USA: Michigan...
GCCTGGCCGCCGTACATCTTAACGCCAAGGCGTTTAGATTCTGAGTCGCGACCGTTGCGGGTACTACCGCCAGCTTTTTTGTGTGCCATGAGTCAATACTCCTAATAAGGATTTGGGCCGAAAAAATTAGGCCGAAATACCAGTGATTTTGATCTCAGTGAACCACTGACGGTGGCCCTGACGCTTCATGTGGTGCTTGCGACGGCGGAACTTGATGATGGTCACTTTATCGTGGCGGCCTTGTGCAATCACTTCGGCTACAACTTTAGCGCCTTCAACAACCGGTGCGCCGATAGTTACGTCGTCACCATTGCCGATCAGCAGAACGCGATCGAAAGTAACGGCTTCGCCAGTGGCGATTTCGAGCTTTTCGATCTTGAGGTATTCACCTTCGGCGACTTTGTATTGCTTGCCACCGGTAACAATTACTGCGTACATAATTTTGCTCCGTTAATCCTGCTCACCCAGCGCTTTATAGGAATAGTCGTCGGCTGGCATGGCTGCTTGGGGCCGGAAGGACGCCCTTGCAATTGCGTAAGGCAGGTGCTGCCCAGGAAAGTTCAGGGGCCGCGATTGTACGCAAGCCTTTAGCCCCGCGCAAGCACCCGCAGCACTTGCCTTGACAGCCTTACACCTGCCCCCTAGCATGCCGCGCAACCTTCGAGGAGCACGTGTCACTGATGCAACCACAGGCCTTCTATAACGTGGTGGCGGACGATTTTACCGCCGTCGATGGCATTATCAGACGACAACTGGTCTCCCGCGTTCCTCTGGTAGAGAAAATAGGCGACTACATCATTTCCGCCGGCGGCAAGCGTTTGCGCCCGCTGCTGGTTCTGCTCTGCGGCAAAGCGCTGGGCGGCCAAGGTGATGATCTGCGTCTGTTGGCTGCCACCATCGAATTCCTTCATACCGCGACCCTGCTGCATGACGACGTTGTCGACATGTCGGGCATGCGCCGTGGCCGCTCGACCGCCAATGCGTTGTGGGGCAATGCGCCCAGCGTGCTGGTCGGCGACTTCCTTTATTCACGCTCGTTCGAAATGATGGTCGAACTCGGCTCGCTGCCAGTGATGCAGATTCTCTCGCGGGCCACCCGCGTGATCGCTGAAGGCGAGGTGCTGCAGCTTTCCAAAGTGCGCGACGCCAGCACCACCGAAGAAACCTATATGGAAGTCATCCGCGGCAAGACCGCCATGCTGTTCGAGGCTTCGACCCACAGCGCGGCTGCCTTGATCGGCGCTACTACTGAACAGTCCGCAGCGCTGCAAGCGTTTGGCGACAACCTTGGCGTGGCATTCCAGTTGGTGGACGACCTGCTCGACTACCGCGGCGACGCCGAAACCCTCGGCAAAAACGTGGGCGACGACCTGGCCGAAGGCAAACCCACACTGCCGCTGATCTACACCATGCGCGAAGGCACTGCTGAACAAGCCAGCCTGGTCCGCACCGCCATTCAGAAAGGCGGCCTGGAAGATCTGGAAAGCATCCGCGCTGCCGTCGAAGCATCCGGTTCGCTGGACTACACCGCCAACCAGGCCCGCGACTACGCCGCTCGCGCCATTGCCTGCCTGGATGTGTTGCCCGCCAGCGAATACAAAGACGCGCTGATTGAACTCAGCGAGTTCGCCGTCGCTCGCACGCACTAAGTCTCGCTCCAGCAAAAGCCCGGCCTTAGCGCCGGGCTTTTTATTGCCACAAATCAAGCCATGCGAACCGGCGCAAATTAGCCCTTGCTATTATCTACATAGGAATTATTCTCATCAAACCGAAAGAAGGAGATGAGCCATGACCTATTTGATTGATGCTTGGCTAGACCGTCCGCACCCGTATCTGCGGATTGTGCACCGCGACACCGGCAAGGTTTGTGCCGTACTGGAAGAAGAAGCGCTGGACGAATTGCGCGAGCAGGGCGACCTGGATCTGTCCGGCCTGAGCTCCAGCGAGCCGACCGTCCTCAAGGAACTGGTGCGCAACCTGTTCCTGTTCTGTTACTCCCGCGCGCTGCGCCCGTCTTCCGACCTGCACTAACAGGAGCCCACACCGTTGACGCACCTGCCGCGAAAAAACAAAAGGCCGAGAGCATGCACTCTCGGCCTTTTGCGTTCTGGACGACCTTCGCGCTAACCGTTAGGCATCGAGCCTGAAACCGAGCGCAGTAGGTTTTTACAGAATTTCCAGCAGTTCTACGTCAAACACCAAAACACTGTGCGGCGGGATGCTGCCAACCGCCTGGCCGCCATAGGCTAGCTCGCTCGGTACGTACAGGCGCCATTTGCTGCCAGTGCCCATCAGTTGCAGCGCTTCGGTCCAACCAGCGATCACGCCACCCACCGGAAATTCAGCCGGCTGGCCACGATCGTACGAGCTGTCGAACACCGAACCGTCGGTCAGCGTGCCGTGGTAGTGGGTGCGCACGGTGCTGTCGCGGGTCGGCTTGGCGCCGTCGCCAGCGGTCAGCACTTCGTATTGCAGGCCCGATTCCAGGGTCACGATGCCAGCGCGCTTGGCGTTTTCAGCCAGGAAAGCACGGCCTTCGCCAGCAGCGGCTTCAGCTTTGGCAGCTTGCTCGGCCTGCATGATTTCGCGGATCACTTTGAAGCTAGCCGACATGTCTTCCTGGCTAACGCGGCTGGCATGGCCACGGAACGCGTCGGTCAGACCAACCAGAATGGCGTCCAGGCTCACGCCCGGTGGCGGGTTGTCGCGCAGCTGGTCGCCCAGTTGGCGGCCGATGCCGTAGCTTACGCGGCTCTCATCGGTGGTGAAGGTATCGATATTCTGTTCGGACATGGCGCTAACTCCGCTGAGGCCAAAAAAAGGTCGGCCAGCCTAGCACAGAAGCGCTGGCTGGCCGATGTGCAGCGAACCGGTCAGTGCTTGGTCAGCTTGTCCAGGTAACCCATGGCAAAGGCCGACACCACGAAGGTCATGTGAATGATCACGTACCACATCAAATATTCCGGCTCGATGTTCTTGGCATCCATAAACACCCGTAGCAGGTGAATGGAGGAAATGGCCACGATGGAGGCTGCCACTTTCATCTTCAGCGAGCTGGAATCCATCTTGCCCAGCCAGTTGAGCTTCTCCTTGCCCTCGTCAATGTCGAGTTGGGAAACGAAGTTCTCGTAGCCCGAAATCATCACCATCACCAGCAAGCCGCCTACCAGCGCCATGTCGATCAACGACAGCAGCACGAGAATTAGCTCGGATTCTGCCAGGGCAAACACATTCGGCAGAACATGGAAAATCTCCTGGAAGAACTTCAGCGCCAACGCCAGCAACCCCAGCGACAACCCAAAATAGATCGGCGCCAACAGCCAACGGGAGGCGTACATCGCGTTTTCAATAATGCGTTCCATGGTCGCTCACAGCAGGTCAAAAGTGAGCGCGAGTATACCCAGCACACCTAACGAGACAAGGTACGAACCGAGCGCAAAAAGTAACGGAATTGAACGGCCAGATGTTATCTACACGTTCTGTGGATAACGTTGTGGACGGCCTTCGGATAGACGGCTCCAGCAAGCGCCACGTCGGGCTCCTACGGGAACGCTCAAAAGCTGAGCAAAGATGACTTCTAAGTTTCCGGCCCGACTTGGTAATCGCCCAAGTGGCGGCCACGGTCAGCATTCACGCGGCGTAATTCGGCTTGTAAATGCAGGCACCAGATAGCCGGTTCATCGCTCTCGCTGTAACCGAGCTCGGCGAGGTTTGCGGCAATTGCTGTGAGCACCTCTTCAGCCACGTAGGGCCCGTGGAATGGGCCTTGCGTTTTAATTGCAGAAGGTTGGGAGGCGGCCATTCCAGCACCGCAAATGAGAACCCACAGCCCGTTTTCGCCTGCCAGCGGGCGGATCACGCATTCGATACGGGTGATCAGGCCAAGACAATGACGGGTAAGGCAGAGGCGGCGCGGCATCACGGCGGCCCTCTTGTGGTGTGGGGTCAGACTACACCTGGCCCGACGGTTCAGGGAAGCCTGCAGGTTATCCCCGCCACCTGTGGATAACTCTGTGGATGGACCGTGGGAAAGCCGGCCCAGCCACCATCCGCTGTGGCCGGGCTCGAACTGCTCAATGACTGACCAGCCATCGGGCGATCATTCGATCATTTGACGTCGGCTTTTGACCCCGCTTTGCCGGTCAACACGGCGGCGGCTTCCGCTTCGACGCTTTTCTCTTCCTCTTCTTCGAGGCCCATTTCGGCAATTTCACGCAAGCGCTCCACTACCCGCGCGTTCACGCTGCCTTCAGGGAATTCGCCGTTTTCGTCCGCTGTGCCGACCGCCTCGCCAACCAGCAGCCCCAACGCCTCGTCCACCTGCCGAACGGCGTACACGTTGAACAACCCCGCGCGCACGGCTTGAAGTACACGCTCGTCGAGCATCAGGGTTGCCACGTTGGCGTACGGAATGATCGCGCCCTGCTCGCCCGTCAGGCCGCGCGCTTCACACAGTCGGAAGAAGCCTTCGATTTTCTCGTTAACCCCACCGACCGCCTGCACTTCGCCGAACTGGTTGATGGAGCCGGTAATGGCGTAGCACTGCTTGAGCGGCGTACGCGACAACGCGGAAATCAGCGTGCACACCTCGCCCAGCGAGGCGCTGTCGCCGTCCACGTAACCGTACGACTGCTCCAACGCGATGCTCGCGGAAATCGCCAACGGGAATTCCTGGGCGTAACGGCTGCCGAGGTAGCCGGTCAGAATCATCACGCCTTTGGAGTGAATCGGCTGGCCGAGATTCACCTCGCGCTCGATGTCGACGATGCCGCTGTTGCCCGGGTACACCGTCGCCGAAATACGCGCCGGCACACCAAAGGCCGAGTCGCCCACTTCCAGCACCGTCAGGCCGTTGCACTTACCAACGGCAGCCCCCGCGGTGTCGATCAGAATGATGCCTGCCAGCATGTCGTCGAGAATTCGCGCCGACACCCGGCCGGTGCGCGTGGCCTTGGCTTTCAGCGCGCGCTCGATATGGCCGGCATCGGTGACCGTGTCGTTGGCGAGCTGACGAATAAAGTCCGCCTCACTGACCAACTGGAACAAGTCGCCAATACGCGCCGACAACCGCCCTTGATGCTCGGCCAGGCGCGCGCTGTAAGTCGCCAGCCGCGCCACCGCATCGGCCGTCAGCGGCGCCATTCCTTCCTCCGAGGTACGGGTTTTCAGCAACTGGGCGAACTGTTCCAGGCTGTCGTCGTGCAGCGGAATGTCTTCGTCGAAATCCACCAGTACGCGAAACATCTCCTGGAAGTCCGGGTCGTGATCCTGCAGCGCGTAATACAGCTGACGGGAACCGATGATCACCACTTTGATGTGCAGCGGTATCACCTGCGGCGTCAGCGTCACGGTGGCCAGGCGGCCCAGCTCACCGAGCGGCGATTCCATCTTCAGTTTGCGTGCATGCAGGGCGCGCTTGAGCGCGTCCCACACAAACGGCTCACCAAGCATTTTCTCCGCTTCCAGTACCAGAAAGCCGCCGTTGGCCCGATGCAAAGCGCCGGGACGTAGTTGCCGGTAACTGGTATAGAGCGCGCCCTGGTCCGTGCTGTATTCGATGCGGCCAAACAGGTTGTCGTAAGTGGGGTGCGACTCGAACACCACCGGCGCGCCGCCACTGGCGTGATGGCCGACCACCAGGCTCGGGCAGTACTGCTCTTGCAGGAATTTGCGCGCCTCGGCGTCGACTTTATCCACATCCACCAACTGCTCGACCACGGTCTTCAGCAGGTTGACTTGCACCGCTTGCAAATAGGCGCAGACACCGGCGTTTTCCGCGTACTTCTCCGACAGCGGCCCCAGCAACGGCTGCAGGCCCAAGGTGATGGTTTCTTCATTGAGCTGGCGCAGTTGGTTGCTCGACTCACGCTTCCATTGCGGCAGGCTGGCCAGCTCTTCGTTAAGCCGTTCTTCCAGCGCAGAAATGTCGGCGTGATAACGCTCGCGTTCGGCTTCGGGCAGCTGGGCAAACTCGGCTTCGTCCAGCGCCTTGCCGTCTTTCATTGGCGTGAAGGCAATGTTGGTACTGTCGCGGTACAGGGCGATTTCTTTTTCCAGCGACAGGCGCTCGATCACATCCAGCGCACGGTCGTAACGCTGATTGAAGGCGCGGTCGATGGCGCTCTTTTTCTGCTGGTAGGCAGGATGCTCAAACACGGCCGGAAAGGTGGCCATCAGGTTGTCGATCAGGCCTTCGATATCAGCGATAAATGCCGTGGCGGTGCCCGGCGGTAATTCCAGCGCGCGGGGTTCGCGGGTTTCATCAAAGTGGTTGACGTATACCCAGTCCGACGGCGTTTCCAAACGCTTGCCTTCAGCCTTGAGGTACCGCTTAACAAAGGAGAAGCGGCCGGTGCCCGGCTCGCCCATGACGAATACGTTGTAACCGGGGCGCGGCATGGCCACACCGAATTGCAATGCCTCCACCGCGCGTTCCTGGCCGAGTACGCCGCGGAACGGTTCCAGATCGTCGGTGATGGTGAATTTGAACTGACTAGGATCGAAGGGACGGGTTAGCGCGTCGGGCGCCAAGCGCAAGCCATGGGCAACGGGATCAGGCATCGAAAATCCTTAGTTCAGATTGGCAGTCATCGTTCGCGGCCATTCTGGCGCCGCCCGATTCTGTCTGGCAAGGCGTTCTTCCTTGACACCAAGGCCCCGCCCTACAAAGCTCCGTGCACCGCGTTAGAAGAAGAACCACCACCTTGAAACGGACTTTATTCGCTCTGGCGTTAAGCGTTACCGGCCTTGCCCACGCGGCCCCGACGCTGACGCACCAGCGCCTGCAAGCGCTGGCGAACGATCCGTACTGGATTGCGCTGAACCACTACGAAACCGGCAAGCTCGGTGGCTGGCGCAGCTACGTGGATGACCCACATTTCTTCCTCGCGCCCAACGGCGAGAGCCACCCGGATGCTGAACTGGCCGCCACCCTGGCGGCGCTGTATGCCGCGCCCGACAGCGGCGATAAACATGCGCAGTGCGTGTATCCGGCACGTACCCGGTGGTTGCGCGAGCAATTGCAGCTCACCGACCTGCCGACACCCAATTGCAGCGAATTTAACGCCTGGTTCAAAGACATCGCCCCCCACAGCGCCGTGCTGATTTTTCCGGCGGCGTACCTCAACAGCCCGTCGTCCATGTTCGGCCATACGTTGCTGCGTATCGACCAGGCCGACATCGACAGCGATAACACCGCCCTGCTCAGTTACGCGCTGAACTTCGGTGCATTTATCGAGGGCATGGATAACAGCATTCTGTACGCGTGGAAGGGCTTGATGGGCGGTTATCCCGGCCTGTTCGCACTCGTGCCATACCGAGAAAAACTCGCCGAATACCGCAGCCTGGAAAACCGCGATTTGTGGGAATACCGGCTGAACCTGACGCCCACCGAAACCGCGCGCATGGTCGAGCATGTGTGGGAGCTAAAGCAGATCCGCTTCGACTATTTTTTCTTCGACGAGAACTGCTCGTTCCGCTTGCTCGAACTGCTGGAAATCGCCCGGCCTGGCCTGGAGCTGACCGAGCAATTCCCGATCACGGCCATTCCTACCGACACCGTACGGGCGGTGAAAAATGCCGGTCTGGTCAAAGGCATCGACTACCGCCCTTCGCGCGAGCGTGAACTGCTGGAGCGCGCCAAGCCGCTGAGCCGCGATGAACAACACTGGGCGCTGCAAGTGGCCGACGACCCGGCGCAGCTGCAAAGCCCGGCTTTTACGCAACTGGCCAGCGACCGCCAAGCGTTGATCCAGGACGCCGCCTTTCGCCTGCAACGCTACCGCAGCGCCAGCGGCGAGCGGGACAGCGGCAGCGCCCAACGCAGCTATGCCTTGTTGAAAAGCATCAACCGCAACCCACCGCCGCCGTTGACGGTAGAGCGGCCCGGTTTGCCGGAACAGGGCCACGAGTCGCGAACCTGGCAATTGGGCGCCGGCAGCCGTGACGACCGCGCGTTCGCCGAATACGGCTTGCGCATGGCCTATCACGACCTCAACGACAACCTCTATGGATTTCCCCTTGGCGCGCAAATCGAAATTCTGCAACTCAAACTGCGCCAGTACGAAGGCAACCATTGGCAGCTGCAACGGCTCGACTTGGCCAACATCCGCTCGCTGACGCCGCGCAACGAGCTGTTGCAGCCGTGGTCCTGGCAAGTGGCGAGCGGGCTGGAGCGGGTGCTGGGAGAAGACGGCGACGAGCGTTTGGTCACCCATCTCAATGGTGGCGTGGGCGGCACTTGGGCGCTAACCGACGACACGCTGGGCTTTGCCCTGGGCACGGTGCGCATCGAGCACAACAGCGATTTTGCTGCGTTCGTGTCACCGGCCGCCGGCTTTAATACCGGGCTGCTGTGGAACAACCCGGTGGGCAACCTGAGCGTGGAAGCGCGCGGGGACTACTTCGCCAATGGCGAGGTGCGGCGCAGCCTGAGCCTTAATCAGCAATGGGAAATTTCGACGAATTTGGGCCTGCGCGTATCGGCCAAACGCGAATTCAGCCAGCTCGCCTCGCCTGAGAACGAAGTGAGCCTGGAAGTGAAGTGGTATCACTATTGAGCGTGGCGGCTGACGCTTGTTGGGCTTCGCTTCCACACAAGCTTTACGCCGTTTTGACGTTTTTCTCACAGAACCCCGCGCACACTCGCTCTACCCGCTGAGGAGAGTTCACGTGCGCCCGTTCTTGTTGGTAATCCCCATTCTGGCGCTGCTCGGTGCCTGCCAAAGCAGCTACGACTATTTAGTCGGCCAGGGCTACCCGGAGCCGTTCGCCGCGGGCTACAGCGACGGCTGCGGCAGCGGGCGTCAAGCGGCGGGCGCAATAAGTGGCGGCTTCAAGAAAGACGTGCCGCGCTATTTGAAAAGCGCGCAGTACGCCGAAGGCTGGACCGATGGTTTCCGCCAGTGCCAGGCCGAAGCCGAAAGCGCGCAGTTACGCGCCTATGAAGACCATCGCAACAGCGACCGGGATGAAAAATGGGAGCATGACACCGACCAGGCCATGGCCAAGGCGATGCGCTCCCATTAACGCGGTTGTTACAGGCGCATACCGATGTCGATGGCGCGGCGAGCCAGGTTGAGCACGGTGGTGCTCAGCAGCTCCAACACCCACCGTAAAAACGCCACGGTCAGATTGGCCGCAGACGGCAACGGTCGGCCGAGGAAGCGGAAGATCTGGACGATCAGGCTGTTCAGCGAATCGCCAATGGCCGCGCACGCATTGGCGCCCGTAACCAATAGCCCAGCAATCTGGTCGAGCACCGTCATGGTCCCGGTAATTGCCGTGCCCGCGACCACGCCCAGGGCCTTGCCGATCACATACTGCATGGCCTGGGAAATCATCATCAGCGACGTCGCCGACAGCATCAGCACGCTGCCGTTGGCGTTTTTCAGCCACGCCTGCACATCGCGCTCGAGGGTCGTTTGCTGCACGCGGCGCAGCCCGCTCCACGTGGCGTCGCCGATGGTGGTGCGGTAGTTGCCCATCTTGTGCGCGTCGAACGAAAACGAGCTGCCCCATGGAAGCTGACACACCGGACCGTCATCGGGCGCGTGGGCGAAGGGGAAGATGGGAATCATGCTGACCGGATCGGCCAAGTGATACACGCGGTGGATATTTTCCGAGCCCAGCTTGCTCGTCAGGTTGCGTGCGAAACCCGCCACCCCGACGCGTGGCGCGCCGAAGGTGTACAGCTTGACGTTGCCAATGCCGGCCTGACTGAGATGGTCTGCCGCCAATGAGGCGAGCGCGCCGCCCAGGCTGTGCCCTACGCAGTGAATGGTGCTTGGCTTGCGCCCGCGCATAAAGCGGTCGAGGTCATCGCGAAACGATTTGAAGGTTTCGTTGAAACCGGCGTGCACCGGCCAGGCGCTTGGGCCCTGTTGCAGGCCGCAGTTGGCATCGGTGAGCCAGTCCTGAGTGATGTCGGTACCGCGAAAGCCCAGCAGCACTTCGCCTTGTCGTGTGCCCAGGCCTTCAACGCCATAGGTGAAACCGGTGGTCTTGCGGATGATCGCGCCACTGGTGCCGGCAGACTGCTGCGCATTCTTGAAATCGAACAGGCCGCCCAAGCCTTCGGCGGAGGCGTAATCCTGCAGGGTTTCCGTCGAGCCCATGCCTTTGGCGTAATACACATGGAAGGCGACGCTGGCTGCTTGTTTAGGAGATAAAGAACTCAAACCTGATTCCCTTCTGGCTCTGAAACAATGAAGTCACTAATAGCCGAGCTACTAATGCCGTGATTATTTTTGCGGCACGCAAATACCGAAACTGCGAATTTCCGGATGGCCGACTGGCTCATCATTGAGGTCGCACACCAGATTGAGTGGCTGCCCTTTGAGTTCGCCGTTTTCGTCATAGTTGTCCTTACCGTGCAACCAGCCTTTGTAGTCCTTGCCCTGGTAAGACAGGCGCAGCTTCTGCTCGATCACAGGCTGATGCGGCAAGCCTGCGGTTAGCGATTTGCCGGTGATGACCGGAAAGTGGAAACGCCCTTCGGCGTCGGTGACGGCGACCTTGCTGCCTTTTTCGTCCTTCCAGTGCCAGTCGTACTCCTGCGTCACTTCAACCCCTTGCACGGGTTTGCCATCAAGCAGAACGATGCCGTTGACCTCGGAAAACAAATACAGCGTCTTGGAAAATGCCATTGCGTGTCCCTGTACCAATAGTCCCAATAGAAGCATTGCCATAAAGGCTGCGATGCGACTCATGTGTAGATCCCTCTGTATCGCGCCAGGCGGCACGTAACCGCTTCTGACAGCAACCGCGCACAATCGATCCGGCCGCTTAGATAAGTACGAAGTATATCCAAGGCCCGAAGCTGTTTGCGGCAGACCGATGAGCAGATCGCCAGAGTTGGATGTGCGTCATGGTTTTGCGACCTGGCCCTGTATTGCCGTTTGCAGGGTTCGCGACCAAGGTCGCTCTTACATAAAAAAACGGAGCCCTGCGGCTCCGTTTTTTTCAACCCAACGCTTACTGCGCCAGTTTCTTGTGCCGTACCCGATGCGGCTGGGCGGCGGCGTCGCCGAGGCGTTTTTTACGGTCGGCTTCGTACTCGGTGTAGTTGCCTTCGAAGAACACGGCTTGCGAATCGTCTTCGTACGCTAGGATGTGAGTGGCCACGCGGTCCAGGAACCACCGATCGTGGGAGATCACAATGGCGGCGCCAGGGAAGTCGAGCAGCGCTTCTTCCAGCGAGCGCAGGGTTTCCACGTCAAGGTCGTTGGACGGTTCGTCGAGCAGCAGCACGTTGGCGCCCTCTTTGAGCGTCAACGCCAGATGCAAGCGACCACGCTCACCACCGGAAAGGTCTTTGACGAACTTCTGCTGGTCGCCGCCTTTGAAGTTGAAGCGGCCCACGTAGGTACGCGACGGTACTTCGTAGTTGCCGATCTTGATCATGTCGGAACCGTCAGAAACCATTTCCCACACGGTTTTGTTGCCGTCGAGGTCGTCGCGGCTCTGGTCGACGCAGGCCAGTTTCACGGTTTCGCCCACCTCGATGCTGCCCGAATCCGGCGTTTCCTTGCCCATGAGCATGCGGAACAGGGTCGACTTACCGGCACCGTTACCACCGATCACGCCGACGATGGCGCCCTTGGGCATGCTGAAGGACAGGTTGTCGATCAGCGCGCGGTCGCCGTAGCCTTTGCTGACGTTGACGAAGTCGATGACCTTGTCGCCCAGGCGCGGGCCAGCGGGAATGTAGATTTCGTTGGTTTCGCTGCGCTTCTGGAATTCCTGCGACTGCATTTCTTCGAAGCGTTGCAGACGGGCCTTGGATTTCGACTGGCGGGCTTTGGCGCCTTTGCGCACCCACTCCAGTTCTTCTTTCATGGCTTTTTCATGAGCCGACTGCTGCTTGGACTCTTGCGCCAAGCGGTTGGACTTAGCCTCCAGCCAGCCGGAATAGTTGCCCTCGTATGGAATACCGGCGCCGCGGTCGAGCTCCAGAATCCAGCCGGCGACGTTGTCGAGGAAGTAACGGTCGTGCGTGATCGCCACCACGGTGCCGGGGAAGTCGTGCAGGAAGTGCTCCAGCCAGGCCACCGAGTCGGCGTCCAGGTGGTTGGTCGGTTCGTCGAGCAGCAGCATGTCCGGCGCGGACAGCAGCAAGCGGCACAGGGCGACGCGACGTTTCTCACCACCGGAGAGGTGCACCACTTTTGCGTCCCAGGCTGGCAGGCGCAGGGCATCGGCTGCCACTTCCAGCTGACGCTCAAGGTTGTGGCCGTCGGATGCTTGCAGAATGGCCTCCAGCTTGCCTTGCTCGGCCGCGAGGGCGTCGAAGTCGGCGTCTGGCTCGGCGTAGGCGGCGTACACCTCGTCGAGGCGCGCTTGGGCGTTTTTGATCACGCTAACAGCTTCTTCGACCACTTCGCGGACGGTTTTTTCCGGGTCCAGCTGCGGTTCTTGCGGCAGGTAACCGATGTTCAAGTCCGGCATCGCGCGGGCTTCGCCGTTAAATTCGGTGTCGACGCCCGCCATGATTTTCAGCAGCGTGGACTTACCCGAACCGTTGAGGCCGAGCACGCCGATTTTGGCGCCGGGGAAGAAAGAGAGAGAAATATTTTTAAGAATTTCCCGCTTCGGCGGCACTACTTTGCCCAGCCGATGCATGGTGTAGACGTATTGAGCCATGAGGAACCCAGCTTCTATGAGAGGTGTCTTGATAAGGGGAGGCACAAGCCGAAGGGCTCATGCGCAGCGATAAGTAGGTCAGCCTAGTCATCGCTTGGGCGCGAGCCAAGTGCCTGCAAGGCAACCGGTCGAGCGGGCTCACGCGTGTGCCGCAAAGCTACCGTAATGTGCCGAACAGGGCAAACCGGCACTCGTCGGCATAGCTGGCACTTTGCCACACATGTAGGCATTCTTAGCCGTTTTGGACGACCTGCCGCCGTTGGCAGCCGTTAACCTGCTACATCTGTAGTAGCCGTCAGCGCAGGATTTTCGCCAGTGCCTCGATCTCTCACCCATAAGCGCGTCCCCGGCGATCCACTCGCCGCTTCCTTGCCGAATTCGGTAAAGGGCGCATTGGTGGCGCTCGTTGTGCTGATGCTGGGCCTGCTGTTCTGGCAGCTGTATCACGAGGTGCAGCAGAGCGCCGAGAGTCGTGAAAAACGCGAGCATGAATACAGCCACCAACTTGCCGAGCACATTGGGCTGAATATCAAGCTGCGTGCCGAGGCGGCCATTGCCCTGCTGAGCCAGACCGCCGAGCAACCGCCTGCGCCCGCGCAAACCGGCAAACTGCTCAATAGCCTGCGCTCCGCTTTCCCCTCGATTGAAAGCATGGTCTGGCTTGATGCCGACGGCCGCATCATCGCTGACACCAAGGTCGGAGCCACCGATGCCGGGTTCATTGGCGCGCTACGTCAGCGCAATCAGGGCCAAACCTACCAGTACGTGTTCAATCCTGATGGCGAAGGCGTGGTCTATGCCTTCCTGCACAAGGCCGACAACAGCGGCGACTGGGTAGCCCGCATCACGCTCGCGCAAGTGCGCCGGGCCATCGCTGAGTTGTATACCGGCCAGCACCGCTGGCAGTTGATCGATCATCAATCCGAGCGAGTTTTGGCCGAGCACCCTGAGTCAGGCCACGCTCAGGCGCATCCGGAAGAAGCAGCGGTGAAGGGCGATTCGGCGCATCTGGTGCCCTTGCCCGGCACCGACCTGATGGTGCGCAGCCAGTTCGATCATCGGCACGGCTGGTCGGAGCAGCTATCTGCCATCACCGGCAAATTGCTGCTGTTCATGGCGTGTGCATTCCTGGCCCTGCTGGCACTTGTGCGTTTACTGCGAGAACAGCGCCGTCTGCGTGAAATGACCACCGCATCGCGGCGCGAACTGCGCGATGCCGCCACCGCGCTCAGTGCTATCGAAGAACGCGTGGTGGTGACGGACGTGACCGGCCATGTGCGCTACCTGAACCCACAAGCGGCCGTGCTGTTTGGCATGCAAACGTATGAAGCGCGCGGCCGGCATTTGCTCGATCTGCTGCCAGGGCTGGACCCGGCCCTGCTAACCGATGCCGAGCAGTTCGAAGACGGCAATCCCGAGTGGATTGAGCTGGAGCAGCACGACCAAGTGCGCGTGTTCAGCATCACCCGCAGCCTGTTTCAAGACGGCGAAGAACACAGCCAGCCAGGGCACGTTTGGGTGCTGCGCGATGCCACCGAGCAGCAGATGGCGCTGCATATTCTTGAGGACACCCGCCGCCGCTATCAGGACATCTTCGAAGGCAGCGGCGTGGCCCACTGCGTACTCGACCTGGCCGATCTGCGCACCTATCTGCACATTCACAACATCAACAGCCTGGGCGAGTTCGATCACTGGCTGCAGACCTACCCTCACCTGCACGAGGAGCTGATTCAGCACCTGCATATCACCGAACTCAATCAGGTGGCGCAGCAACTTTTGGGCGTGGAGTCCACGCGCGAGCTGTGGGATCACTTGGTTGATGTCGGCCCCATCGTGCCGGAGAACGTGCGCTACCAATTGATTGGCGCGGTGCTGAGCAAGCAGCGGCAAATCGAGATGGAAAGCCAGATCCTCACACCGCAGGGCCACGAACGTCATCTGTGGCTGGTGCTGCGTCTGCCCGAGCAGAACGATGATTTCCATGCGGTGACGGTGAGCATGAGCGACATCACCGCGCGCAAACGCATCGAGCTGTCGCTGATCGAGCGCGAGCGTTTCTGGTCGGATGTGGCGCGCGCCGTACCCGACACGTTGTACGTGCACGACATGACCGACCGCCGCGTACTGTTTAGCAATAACCGCCTCGGCCAGCAGTTGGGCTACAGCGGCAAAGAGCTGCGCGACATGCCCGGGCATTTCTGGGAAGTGGTGTTGCACCCCGACGACGCAGAGCAATACGCGCGTATGCGCAGCCTGCAACAGGTGGTGGGCGATGGTCACTTGCTGCAATGCCACCTGCGCTGGCGTCACCGCGACGGCAGCTGGCATTGGTTCGATATTCGCGAGCAGGCCTTGAGCCGCACGCCCGAGGGTCGCGTGCATCGTCTGATCGGCGTGGCCAAAGATGTCACCGATCAGATCGAAGCCAGCGAGCTGATGCGCAACAACGAGCGCCGTTATCGCTTGCTGGCTGAGAACATCAGCGACGTTATCTTCACCACCGACAACACTCTGCAGCTCGATTACGTCAGTCCATCGGCGCTGGCCATGTTCGGCTACACGCCGGAGTGGATCATCAGCAATGGCTTCCACCCGCTGGCAGCCAACCCACGGCAACTGGCCGACGTCGACCAACTGCTGCTGCGCGTGCGCGCCGCACTGAGCGACCCGCCGCGCCTGCGCGACCTGCGTCAGCAATTGGCAACGCGGTTGTTTATGGTCGATTGCGTGCGCGCGGACGGCCACAAACTGCCCACCGAAATGCGCCTGACCTTGATGTGGGACCAGGATGGCCGCTTTGAAGGCATGCTCGGCGTCGGTCGCAATATCAGCCAGCAGCGCCGCGCCGAGAAAGATTTGCGCATGGCCGCCACGGTATTCGAACACTCGACGGCGGCCATTCTGGTGACGGACCCGGCTGGCTATATCGTGCAGGTCAACGAAGCGTTTTGCCGGGTCAGCGGCTACACCAGCGCTCAGGTGCTCGACCAACAGCCAGGCATGCTCATGGCCGACGGCCAACAGACCAGCCATCAGGCTTATATTCTCAGTCAGCTCGGGCAGAACGGCAGTTGGGAAGGCGAGGTATGGCTCAAACGCCGCAATCAGGAAAACTTCCCAGCCTGGGTCGGCATCACGGCGGTGCACGACGATGAAGGCGACCTGGTCAGCTACGTCAGCTTTTTCAGCGATATCAGCGAACGCAAAGCCAGCGAGCAACGCATTCACCGCCTGGCGTATTACGACGCCCTGACCAACCTGCCCAACCGCACGCTGTTCCAGGACCGTCTGCACACCGCCTTGCAGCATGCCGAGCGGCATCTGGAATGGGTGGTGCTGATGTTCCTCGACCTCGACCGCTTCAAACCGATCAACGACTCGCTCGGCCACGCCGCCGGCGACCGTATGCTCAAAGACGTGGCGCAGCGTCTGGCCGCCTGCGTGGAAGTGGAAGACACCGTCGCGCGCATGGGCGGCGACGAATTCACCTTGCTGCTGCGCGCACGCGACACCCGCGACGGCGCCCTCACCCGCGCCATTCATGTGGCCGAACAGATTCTGGCCAGCCTGTCGCAGCCGTTCATTCTTGAAGGCCGTGAGTTTTTCGTCACCGCCAGTATCGGCATTGCCCTCAGCCCGCAAGACGGCGACGAGCTGAGCCAATTGATGAAGAACGCCGACACCGCCATGTACCACGCCAAAGAGCGCGGCAAAAACAACTTCCAGTTTTATCAGGCCGCCATGAACGCCACGGCGCTGGAACGCCTGGAGCTGGAAAGCGACCTGCGGCACGCGCTTGATCAGCAGCAATTCGTGCTCTATTACCAGCCGCAGTTCAGCGCCAATGGCCAACGGCTTATTGGCGCCGAAGCGTTGTTGCGCTGGCAGCACCCGCACCGCGGCCTGGTGGCGCCGAATGAATTTATTCCGGTGCTCGAAGAACTGGGCCTGGTGGTCGACGTGGGCGACTGGGTGTTGGTGGAAGCCTGCCGACAAATGAACGCCTGGCATGCGCAGGGTGTGAAGGTGCCGAAAGTGTCGGTCAACCTGTCGGCCCGGCAATTCGCCGAAGGCCAGCTCGGCCAACGCATCGCGCACATTCTGCAGACCAGCGGCTTGAGCCCCAGCTGCCTGGAGCTGGAGCTGACCGAGAGCATTCTGATGCGCGATGTGGAAGAGACCATGCAGGTGCTGGTGGGCTTCAAGCAGTTGGGGCTGAACATTGCCGTGGATGACTTCGGCACCGGTTACTCATCGCTCAATTACCTCAAGCAATTCCCCATCGACGTGCTGAAAATCGACCGCAGTTTTGTCGATGGCCTGCCCAGCGGCGAGCAGGACGCGCAGATCGCGCGCGCCATTATCGCCATGGCCCACAGCCTCAACCTGGCGGTGATCGCCGAAGGCGTCGAAACCCAGGAACAGCTCGACTTCCTGCGCGAGCATGGCTGCGACGAAGTGCAGGGCTACCTGCTCGGCAAGCCCATGACCGCCCACCAACTGGCGGCACAGTTCAGCGGCAACGCGCTGTTTATGCTGAGCTAAACGTCTGCGGCGGACTTGCCAGGAAATTTCAAAGCACAATGAGCGGCACTTGTCGGGCACATGACCGACCGTCATGTGCCTGTTTCCGACGTTTCCGGTAGAATCGCCCGCTTCCAATCTTCGGGCCAGCACAACCGCTGCTGGGCTAAGGTCAGGCAGCTTGGCCGACGACCGGAAGATCGTTAATGACCTTTACAGGAGTCCGCCATGTTTAGCCGTTCCACGACTATCGCCACCTACGACGCCGAACTTTTTGCCGCCATGGAGCAAGAAGCTCAGCGCCAGGAAGAGCACATCGAGCTGATCGCCTCGGAGAACTACACCAGCCCGGCGGTGATGGAAGCGCAAGGTTCGGTGCTGACCAACAAGTACGCCGAAGGCTATCCGGGCAAGCGTTACTACGGTGGCTGCGAGTACGTGGATATCGTTGAGCAACTGGCTATCGACCGCGCCAA
>Ga0157370_10003796_pt1 | contig 17624 bp, 18 predicted proteins | sample C35metaG_FD_113463 | JGI IMG/M metagenome (GOLD analysis project Ga0157370, IMG submission 113463) | Corn rhizosphere microbial communities from Kellogg Biological Station, Michigan, USA - C3-5 metaG | ecosystem: Host-associated > Plants > Roots > Rhizosphere > Soil | place: USA: Michigan...
ACCAGCCGCTCGTCGACGCCCTCGTAGCGGCCGGCGACGATCACCAATCCTTCCTCGGGCTCGAGCTCCCGCACGATGCGCTCGGTGAGCCTCTCCCCCTGCGGCGAGGTCAGCACGACCAGCGGCCGAGCGACGCCCGCATCCTTCTGCCGGCCTTTCGCCGCCTCGATGGCGGCATGCAAGGGCTCGGCCATCATCACCATTCCCGGACCGCCGCCGTAGGGCCGGTCGTCGACCCTGCGGTACGCATCCGCGGTGAATTCCCGCGGGTCCCAGGTCTTCAAGCCGAAGAGCCCGTCCTCCAGCGCCCTTCGCGTGATGCCGTAGTGCGACACCGCCTGCAGCATCTCGGGGAAGATCGTGATCACGTCGAAGTGCTTCACGCGTCGTAATCCGCCTTCCAGTCCACGGTGATGCGCCGCGCCTCGCGGTCCACCGACCTCACGTACGACTCGATGAACGGGATGAGCCGCTCGATGCCGCCCTTCACCACCATCACGCTCGCGCTCGCCGTTTCGATGAATCCATCCACGGTGCCGAGCTGCCTGCCGTCCTCGCCGCGCACCTCGAAGCCCTCGAGGTCCACCTGGTAGAGCGTTCCTTCCTCCGCCTCGCCCAACGCCGCGCGCGGAACCGCGATCTCGCATCCGGCGAGCCGCTGCGCCGCGGTGCGATCGCTGCACCCGGCGAGCCGCGCGACCGGGCCCTTCGCGTGCAGCTCGAATTCCGCCACAGCGACCTCGCGCCAGCCGTCCGCGGTTTCGATCACCCAGCTCGCGTATTCGGCCAGGCCGTCGGGGCGCTCGGTGTAGGGCTTCACCTTGATCCAGCCCTGCACGCCGAACGCGCCGGCGACGCGGCCCATGGCGACGAGCTTCGACGCGTCCCCGTCGAAGGGGACCGTCGCCTTACTTCGCGGCCGCGCCTTGGCCGGCAGCTTCGGCCTTGCCACGCTTGATGATCTTCCTCACCGCGTCCGAAGGCTGCGCGCCCTTGCCGACCCAGTGCTCGACGCGGTCGAGCGCGATGCGGTACTTCGGCTCGTGCTCGGCGGCCTTGGGATTGTAGAAGCCGATGCGCTCGATGAAGCGCCCGTCGCGCGGCATGCGCGAATCGGCGACGACGATGTTGTAGAAGGGGCGGTTCTTGGCTCCGCCGCGCGCCATGCGAATCACGACCATATGCGTCGATCTCCTGGGTGCCCGTTGCGAACGGGCAACGAAAACGAAAGTCGAAGATTATACCGCAGAAACAAGGGCGAAGCGAGCGCGCCGCAGCCCTAGTACTTGAACTTGCCGTCGCCGCCGATCACCGCGAGCTCGACGTAGTGGCTGCCGTGGCGCCGGTCCGGCCCGAAGGTCACGGTGTAGCCGCCGGCGTCGTAGCCGGTGAGGCTCTGCAATCCTTTGTAGACGCTCTCGCGCGTGACTTCCCGGCCGCCGCGGCGCATCGCCTCCACCAGCACCTTGGCCGCGATGCACGACTCGAGGTTCGTGTAGTTGAGCGGCGGAAGGTTCGCCGCGGCGAGCGCCGCGGCGCATTCCTTCACCACCGGCACCACGATCTTCGTGGGCGGCGGCACCACGCCCGAGACCGACACGCCCGCCGCGTCCTTGCCCGCGACGGCCGCGAGCTGGCTGGGGCCCACGAAGGAAAGCGTCGTCATGCTGTACGGGTGGTTCGCCGCGTGCAGCATCTTCAGCACCTCCGCGGTCGAGGCGTACGAGGTCGTGCCCACGATGATCTCGGGATCGCTCGCGATGATCTGCTGCACCTGGGCCGGCGTCACGTCCTTGTTGCGCAGAAGCTTCACGCCCACCGGCTTCTTGCCGGCCGCCTTCATGATGCGCTCGACGGTGGCGTAGTTCTCGTTGCCGATCTGGTCGTCGTAGTGGATCACCGTCACGCGGGTGAGGCCGAGCTCGCCCCAGTGCTCGAGCACCTTGCCGAGCTCGTCGGCGTAGGAGGCGCGCATCGCGAAGACGTACGGGTTCTGGTGGTAGATCGCATCGGCCCCCGTGAAGGGCGCGAAGAAGGGAACGCGCTTCTCCTTCACGATCGGCATCGCGTCGAGAGAAAGCGTGGTGGAGCCGAAGCCGAAGAGCGCCACGGCGTTCGATTCGTTCACCAGCTTCACCGCGTTGGCGCCCGCGGTCTTGCGGTCGTTGTGGTCGTCGAGCGTTACGAGCTGGATCTGCTTGCCGTGCACGCCGCCCGCGTCGTTCACCTTCTTGAAGTAGGCGAGCGCCCCGTCGCGGATGTCCTTGCCGAGCTCGGCGTTGGAGCCGGTGAGCGGTGCCGATTCGCCGATCACGATCTTGTCGGCGGCGTGGGCGGTGAAGGCGATGGCGATGGCGAGGAGCGCGGCTGCCGCGGCGAGGCGGTGGTGCATGGTGCGTATTCCGTTTGCGGGTGGACCGGGTCAGCGCATGCCCGGAAGCATGCCCTTCATTCCGCGAAGCATACGTCCGAGATTGCCGCTGCGCATCATCTTCATCATCTTCTGCATCTGCTCGAACTGGGCGAGGAGGCGGTTCACCTCCTGCACCTGCACGCCCGCGCCCGCGGCGATGCGCCGCTTGCGCGTGGCCTTGATGAGCTCGGGCTTCCTGCGCTCGAGCGGCGTCATCGAGTTGATGATGCCCTCGGTGCGCTTCAACGCCTTCTCCTGCAGCTCGGGCGAGGCCTGCGCCATCTGCGTGACCTGCACCGGCAGCTTGTCGGCGAGGCTCGCGATGCCGCCCATCTTCTTCATCTGCTGCAGCTGCGCCTTGAAGTCCTCGAGGTCGAAGGCCTTGCCCTTCTTGAACTTCTCGGCGAGCCGCACCGCCTCCTTCTCGTCGACCTTGGCGCGCGCCTCCTCCACCAGCGAGAGGATGTCGCCCATGCCGAGGATGCGCGAGGCCATGCGCTCGGGATGGAACGCCTCCAGCCCGTCCATCTTCTCGGAGACGCCGACGAACTTGATCGGCTTGCCGGTCACGTGGCGCACGGAGAGCGCGGCGCCCCCGCGCGCATCGCCGTCGAGCTTGGTGAGGATCACGCCGGTCAACGGCAGCGCGTCGTTGAAGGCGCGCGCCACGTTCACCGCGTCCTGGCCCTGCATCGAATCGACCACGAAGAGCGTCTCGATCGGCTTCAGCGCCTCGTGCAGCTCGCGCGCCTCGTTCATCATCGCCTCGTCGATGCCGAGGCGGCCGGCGGTATCCACGATGAGCACGTCGTGGAAATGGCGCTTCGCGTGTTCGAGCGCGGCCTTCGCGATGTCCACCGGCTTCTGCGACGGATCCGAAGGGAACACGTCGATCTCGAGGTTCCTGCCGAGGGTCGCGAGCTGCTCGATCGCGGCCGGCCGATACACGTCGGCGGAGACGAGGAGCACCTTCTTCTTCGCGGTGGTCTTGAGGATGCGCGCGAGCTTGCCCGCGCTGGTGGTCTTGCCCGAGCCCTGCAGGCCCGCGAGCAGGATCACCGCCGGCGGCTGCGTCGCGAGGTTGAGTCCCTCGCTGGCACCGCCCATGAGCTCCACCAGCTCGTGGTGCACGACGGCCACCAGCGCCTGGCCCGGCGTGAGGCTGCCGATCACCTCCTGCCCGAGCGCCTTCTCCTTCACCTTGCCGACGAAATCCTTCACCACCGGCAGGCCCGCGTCGGCATCGAGCAGCGCGAGGCGCACCTCGCGCAGCATCTCCTGGACGTTGTCCTCGGTGATGCGCGCGTGGCCGCGCAGGGTTTTCACCACGGAGGAGAGGCGTTGCGTCAGGGCGTCGAGCATGGGGAATTGGTAAACTGGTAGCTGATTCGAGAGGCGGCACCGAAATGCCTGATTTGCTTTTGTATTTTAGCACCGCGGCGGTCTGGCTCCTGCTCTCCGGCGTGGCGTGGCGCGCGGCTCGCCCGGCGCTCGCCGCCGGTCCCGCGGGCCCCCGCGAGGACGCGCGGGTGGAAACGGTGTTCGTTCCCGTCGCGCTGGTGCTCAACGGCATGCTCCTCTACCGCGGCCTCGTGAAGCCGGACGGGCTCGACATGAACGTCGGCAACGGCGTGTCGATCCTCGTGTGGCTCACCGTGGTCATCTACTGGGTCGCCGGGCTCGCGTTCCGCGGGCTCGCCGGCATCCTCGGCCTCATGGCGCCGATCGCCTTCTGCGCCGTGGTGCTGCAAGCCGTGACGATGAACGTGCACCACGTGGTGAACTACGGCGGCGATCCGCTCTTCGCGCTGCACTTCGCGATCGCGATGCTCGCCTACGCGCTCTTCTTCGTCGCGACCGTGCACGCGCTGGTGATGCTCGCCGAGGAGAAGTGGCTGCACCGCGGCGTGCTGCCGCCCTTCATCCGGCAGCTGCCGCCGCTCCTCGAGATGGAGGCGCTGCTCTTCCGCATCCTGCTGGCGGCCTTCGTGCTGCTCACGCTCACCGTGCTCTCCGGCCTCTTCTTCTCCGAGGAGCTCTTCGGCAAGCCCTTCACGCTCACGCACAAGAACGTGTTCGCGATCCTCTCGTGGTTCATCTTCGGGGGGCTCCTCGTGGGCCACTATTTCCGCGGCTGGCGCGGGCGCACCGCCGTCTACTGGACGCTCGCGGGCTTCATCGCGCTCCTCCTCGCCTACATCGGAAGCAAGGCCGTCCTCGAGCTCGTCCTCAAGCGCGGCCTCACCTCGCCTTGACCGACGCGGTTCCCATACGCTGGCTCTTCGTCACGCTCGCGGCGCTCCTCGCGGGCTCGGGCTTCTTCTCGATGTCCGAGACGTGCATGATGGCGTTGAACCGCTATCGCCTGAAGCACCTGGTGCGCGAGGGCAACACCGGCGCGAAGCTCGCCTCGACGCTGCTCGAGCGCACCGACGAGCTGCTCTCCTTCATCCTCGCGGGCAACACCGTGATCAACGCGGCGACCACCATCCTCGTCGCGGAGATCTGCCGCAGGCTCTTCGGCACCGGCGACTACGTGCTCGCGATCGCCACCTTCTCGGCGAGCCTCGCGATCCTCATCTTCGCCGAGATCCTGCCGAAGATCCTCGGCGCGACCTATTCCGAGACCATCGCGCTCGGCGCCTCCTACGTCCTCACGCCGCTCATCCGCGTGACGCGCCCGTTCATGTGGATCGTGAACGTGTTCGTGCGGGCGCTGCTCAAGCTCCTTCGCATCCGCCGCGTGGGCGAGGGTGCCGCGCAGCCGCTCAGCATGGAGGAGCTGCGCACGCTCGTGCTCGAGGGCGGCAAGTTCATCCCGAAGAAGCACCGCTCGATCTTCCTCAACCTCTTCGAGCTCGAGGACATGACGGTCGACGACACCATGACGCCGCGCGGCAAGATCGAGTCGATCGACCTGAAGGACGACATCGAGGAGGTGAGGAACGCCATCTCCACCTCGCACCACACGCGCCTCGTGGTATGCGAAGGCGGCCTCGACAATACGGTCGGGACCGTCCACGTGCGCAAGGTGCTGAACCTCATGCAGCGCGAGGAGATCGACCCGGATTCCCTGCGCTCGATCATGCGCGACCCCTACTTCGTTCCGGAGGGGACGCCGCTGCTCATGCAGCTCACCAACTTCCAGGAGAACCAGCGCCACATGGGCCTGGTGGTGGACGAGTACGGCGAGATCCTGGGGCTCGTCACGATGAAGGACATCCTCGAGGAGATCGTGGGCGAGTTCACCAGCCAGGCGATCGGCAGCTCCGCGCTCTTCCACAAGGAAGCCGACGGCACCGTGATCGCCGACGGCAGCTGCTCGCTGCGCGTGCTGAACCGCAAGGCGGGCTTCGATTTCCCGCTCGAGGGCCCGAAGACGATCAACGGGCTGCTGCTCGAGGAGGTCGAGGACATCCCCGAGGCCGGGACCACGATCGTGATCGCGGGACATCCGGTGGAGATCCTGCAGGTGCAGAACCGGATGGTGAAGGTGGTGCGGATCCTCGCGAAGGCGGCGCCGCGCGCGCAGCAGGCCGCCTAGCGCGGGTCGGCGCGCGAGCCGTAGCGCACGACGAAGCCGCGATCGATGCGGTCCTTCCAGCGCCATACCCAGTCGCCCTCCCACGACCAGCCGTTCCACACCGCCACCGCGTGGCGATTTCCGGTGGAGACCAGCGCGAGGTAGCGTGCGGAGCTCTCGTGGGGATGAAGCGGCTTTCCCTCGAGCGCGGCCACGAGGTTCGCGGCGAGCGCGGGCCCGGCGCGCACCGCGAAGACGCCCGCCTTCGGGCGCGGCCTTCCCTCGACGCTCGCGCAATCGCCCGCGCCGAACACGTCGGGATGCGAGACCGATTGCAGCCGGTCGTTGGTGAGCAGGAACCCGCGCTCGTCGGTGGAGAATCCCGAGGCGCGGATCCAGGGCTGCGCCGCGCCGCCGGTCGCCCAGAACACCGCGTCGGAGGCGAACTCGAGCCCCTGCTCGAGGCGCACGAAGTCGGGCCCCACTTCGGTCACGGCGCTGCCGGTATGGATGCCGACGTTGCGGCGGCGGAGCTTGCGCTCCAGGCGGTTCCTCGCGCCGGCCGGATACTCGGGCACGACGAGGCCGCTGTTGGTGATCACGCGCACGTGCGACCACGCGAGCCCGAGCTCCTGGCGCAGGCGGTATTCCATCGCGAGCGCGACCTCGACGCCAGCGGCACCCCCGCCCACCACGGTGACCGAGCCGATGCGCCCCTCGCGCGCGCGCACGATCACGTCGCTCCAGCCCTTCACGGCCCTCTCCAGCGGGCGCATCACGACCGCATGGCGCTCCACGCCGCGAACGTCGTGCCCGTAGGGCTCGGTGCCCACGTCGAGCGAGAGCACGTCGTAGGCAACGCCCGCTCCGTTGTCGCAAACGACGGCGCGGTCGGTGTGGTCGACGCGAATCGCGAGCGCCGGGACCAGCGTCGCATGCGCGCGATCGGCGAGCGCCTGCAGGTCGATGGTGCACTGGTCGATCTCGTAGTGGCCGGCGAAGAGCCCCGGCACCATGCCGGAGTACGTGAGCCACGGATAGGGCGTCACGACGGTGACGTCCCAGCGATCGTCGCCGCGCTCGCCGAGGCTCCTCAGCACCTCGACGTGCGCGTGGCCGCCGCCGAGCAGCACGAGGCGCTTCACCGAGCGCCCCCGGCCTCGAGCGCGAGGTCCGCGAACCACGCGGTCGCGGACTCGCCGGTCTGGTCCGTGTCGTTGCCCACGGCGACGCCCGACACCGGACGCAGCGGCGCATTTTCCCCGAACGCCGCGCGGTAATCCGCGGCGAGGTCGCGCCGCTCCGCGGTCCACTGGCCGACGCGCTCGGCGCCGCTCTCGAGGACCACCACGCGAACGCGATCGGTGTACGGGCTCCACACCGCGGTGCCGATCGGATGGCGGTTGTCCCAGACGTAGCAGATCGCCGTGCTCGGCAACTGCTCGCCGTGGAGGAGGCGCGCGATCGCGAGGCGGATGCGATCGGCGAGCGGCAGCTCCGTCGACGGCACGTCGAAGAACACGTACACACGCGCGGCGAAATCGTCGCCCGCGCGCGTCGCGAGGTCGGCGCGCTCGACGACGCGATCCACCTTCCAGCGCCACGAAAGGATCGGTCCACTCGCGAGATCCGCGTGCAGCGCGTGGGCCGCCGCGCCGGCGGCTGCCTGCGAACGCACGCGCAGCACGGTGGCGCCCGCGTCCTGCACCAAATCGAACGACGGCGCCTTCGCGGTGGACGGCACGAGCGCTCGCCACTGCGCCGGAAGGCCGGGCGCGGGCTTCGTCGCGGAGAAGGCGGGAATGACGGCGGCATCGGCGCCGATCGCCATCGGCGCGGCGAGCGAGAGCGCGAGCATCGCCGCCCTCACGACAGCACCTCGGCGAGCAAGCCCTCGCGCTGCAGGCGCGCGTAGTCGTCGGGGCGGTCGACGTCCCAGAGCGGACCGAGCTCGACCCAGCGCGCCCGCGCGCGCTCGAGCCGCTCCCGCGTGCGCGCCATCACGCCGGCGGTTCCCCACGGAATCTCGTCGAAGAGGCCGCGCACCGGCCGCGCGAGGCCCACCAGCACGTAGCCGCCGTCCTCCGCGGGCACGAGCACCGCGTCCGCATCGCGCAACGACGCGGCCGCGTCCGCGAGGTGCCGTGTCGTGAGCGCCGGGCAATCGGCGCCGATCACGAGGAGCGGCGCGCTCTCGCGTTCGAACGCGCGCGTCATGCGCTCGCCCAGGTCCGCGCCTTGCTGCGTTTCCAGCCGCACGCCGAATTCCGTCGCGCAGCGCTCGAAGAACGAATGGGTCGAATCGGGCATGCACCACAGGGACACGGGGCCGAGCCGCGCATGCACGGCGGTCGCGAGCGCGTGCCGCACGAGCCCCGCGTGCAGGCTCGCCGCCGCGTCGGCGCCGAGGACGCCGGCGAGCCGCGTCTTCACCTCGCCCGGCACCGGCGCCTTGGCGAACACCGCGATCGCCGCCTCAGGACGCGGGTCTTCCGGCGTCATAGCGGCGTGCGAGTCGATGCGGATCGGCGCCCAGCGCGTAGGCGAAGCGCAGGCGCCACATGAGCGCGATGGTGGCGAGCACGCCGCGGCTTTCCCAGCGCCGCCCCGAAGTCGTAACGCGCTCGGCGAGGCACGCGGGCCGCGACACCTTCTTGAGCGCGCCCGATATCGCGACGTCCTCCATGAGCGGAATCGCCGGAAAACCGCCGACGCGCTCGAAGGCCTCGCGGCGCACGAAGATCGCCTGGTCGCCGGTCGCGATGCCGGTGAGGCGCGAGCGCAGGTTCATCGCGCATCCGACCAGCGCGAGGAGCGCCGAGCGGCCCTCGATCACCACGTCGAAGCGGCCCCAGCGATGGCGCGGCGCGGCGAGCGCGCGCTCGATCGCCTCCAGCGCGCCCTCGGGCAGGCGCGTATCCGCGTGCAGGAAGACGAGGACCTCGCCGCGGCTCGCGCGGGCGCCGGCGTTCATCTGCGAGGCGCGCCCGCGCGGGGCCGCGAGCACGCGGTCGCAAAGCGGCGCGGCGATCTCGCGCGTCGCGTCGCGGCTGCCGCCGTCGACCACGATCACCTCGGCGCCGCGCTCGCGCAGGGCCGCCAGTGCGCCGAGCGCCGCCGCGATGCCGCGCGCTTCGTCGAGCGCCGGAACGATGATCGAGAACGAAGCCATGGGGGCCGATTGTAACGTCCGGCCCGCGCGGTCAACGAGAGATATCGTTGAGCGACCAGTCGTAGTCGAGGAAGGTCACGTCCGGCGTCTGCGCCCGGATGGCGGCGCGGTCCTGCGCACGATCGGCCAGCAGGTCGGCGTAGCGTGCGAGCGTCGCCTTCACCGACGTGTAGCCGTGCCAGCCGTGCTCGAAGTCCTTGCCGTACCAGTCGAAGATCTTCGACACCTGCAACGTGCCGGACGCGGGGTCGTAGCGGTTGCGGCTGCGGTCGGAGAGGAAACGGCGCATCGCATCTTCCAGCTGCGCGTCGAGGCGCCCGGCGACGAAGGCCTCGTTCCTCAACATCGGGCAGCCGATCGAGGCGCACACGACGGCGACGTGCACGCGCGGCTCGTCGTACACGCCTTCCTTGCGCAGCATCCCGTGCTCGATCCCGTCGAGGTTCATGGGCTCGCCGAAGAGCGTGAAGAACTTGTCCTTCCAGGGATTGCCGAAGACCGTCCCGAAGTCGCGGATGGAATGGATGTCGGGATAGCGCGTGAGGATCTTCTCGACCGTGAACGCGTTGTAGGCGTTCATCAGGAACGCCTCCTGCTGCGGCTTGGCCCACGCGTCGAACTCGGCGCGCGGCAGCTTCTCGAAGTCGCCGAGCACCGCCTTCAACGCGTCGTGGTCGCGCTTCATCCCGGCGTAATCCAGGCGCGAGGCGTTGCCGGCCGGCAGGTAGCGCACGTGCTTCTTGAGGAGCGCGTCCCAGGCGGTGTAGCCCTGGTCGAACGCGGCCGCGGGAAGGGCGGCGCACAGGGCGAGGATCGCGAGGGCGAGCCGCATCATTCGAGCGTCTCCGCGGGTTCCACCCGATACGGGCTCTTGTCGCCGAGGTCGCCGAGGCCCGCGAGCACGGAGGCGAGCCCGGCCTCGCCGCGGGTCCACGCGTTGTAGCGCGCGGCGAGCCGCATCTGCCCGCGCGTCACCTGCCGCCGTCGCCACTCGCCCGCGGCGTACTTGTTCGCCTCGGCCACCGTCGGATAGGCGTGGATCGTCCCGAGGATTGCCTTCAGGCCGATGCCGTGGCGCATCGCGGCGACGAACTCCACCAGGATGTCGCCCGCGTGCTCCCCGGCGATGGTGACGCCCAGGATGCGGTCGCTGCCCGGACGTGTCAGTACCTTCACGCGGCCCTCGGCCTCGCCGTCGGCGATCGCGCGGTCGAGCTCCGCCATGTCGAACACCGTCACCTCGTACGGGATGCCGCGCTCCTTCGCCTCGCCCTCGTTCAGGCCCACGCGCGCGACCTCCGGATCGGTGAACGTGACCCAGGGCACCACCGACCAGTCGATGCGGAACTTGCGGAAACGTCCGAAGAGCGCATTCACCGCGCAATACCACGCCATGTGCGAGGCGGTGTGCGTGAACTGGTAGGGCCCCGCGACGTCCCCGCAGGCGTAGATGTTGGGATAGCGCGTGGCGAGGTGCTCGTCCACCTCGACCGTTTTCTGCTTCGTGACGGGGATGCCCAGCTCCTCGAGGCCGTAGCCGGCCGTGTTCGCGACGCGCCCTACCGCGCACAGGATCGCGTCGCATGCGATGCGCACTTCGCGGCCCTCGTGCTCGGCCACGACGATGCGCTCGCCGTTCTCGATGCGGACCTCCTTCGCCTTGTGGCCGGCGAGGACGTCGATGCCCTCCGCGCGGAAGCGCGCGGTCACGAGGGCCGAGAACTCCGGGTCCTCGCGCGTCATGAGGCGCGCGGCCATCTCCACCTGCGTCACCTTCGAGCCGAAGCGCGCGAAGCATTGCGCGAGCTCGCAGCCGATCGGGCCGCCGCCGAGCACGACCAGGCGCTTCGGCAGCACGCGAAGGTCCCACACGTTCTCCGAGGTGAGCGGCTTCGCCTGCGCGAGCCCGGGGATGGGCGGGATGAACGGGCGCCCTCCCGCCGCGATCACGATGCTCTTCGTCGCGATCGTGCGCGTGCCGCCGCCCGCGAGCGCCACTTCCACCGTCCACGGCGAGGTGATGCGCGCGGTGCCCTTCAGGCACTCGACGCCCAGCTTCGTGTAGCGCTCGACGGAGTCGTGCGGCGCGACCTCGGCCACCACGCGCTGCACGCGCTCCATCACGTCCGCGAAATCGAATTCGGCGCGCGCCTCGCGGATGCCGAAGTCGCGCGAGCGGCGCATCTCCGCCAGCAGGCGCGCGCTGCGGATGAGGGCCTTGGAGGGCACGCAGCCGGTGTTCAGGCAATCCCCGCCCATCGCGCCCTTCTCCACCAGCGTCACCTTCGCCTTCACCGCCGCGGCGATGTACGCGCTCACGAGTCCCGCCGAGCCGCCGCCGATCACGACGAGGTTCCGGTCGAACTTCGCGGGGCGCGGCCACTTCGAGTAGAGCCTGCGCGCCTTCATCGCCTCGAGCGCGCGCTTGGCGGCGAGCGGGAAGAGCCCGAGGATCACGAACGCGGCTGCGAGCCCCGCGGAGATGCGGAACTGGCCGAGCTGCGTTCCGGCGTACACGTACACGATCGTGCCCGCGAGCATGCCGAGCTGGCTCACCCAGTAGAAGGTGCGCGCGCGGATCGGCGTGAGTCCCATCACGAGGTTGATCACGAAGAACGGGAACGCGGGCACCAGCCGCAGCGCGAAGAGGTAGAACGCGCCCTCGCGCGCGACGCCCTCGTTCACCGGCTTCAGCTTGTCGCCGAAGCGCGATTGCACCCAGTCGCGCAGCACGAAGCGCGAGGCGAGGAAGGCGAGCGTCGCGCCGATGGTGGAGGCGAACGAGACGATCACCGTGCCCCACAGGAGACCGAAGATCGCGCCGCCCGCGAGCGTGAGGATCGCCGCGCCCGGAAGCGAGAGCCCCGTCACCGCGACGTAGATCGCGAAGTAGATCGCGGCCGTGCCGAGCGGGTGCGCGGCGAAGTACGCCTCGATCAGCGCGCGCTGCGACTGGAAGTAGTCGAGCGAGAAGTAGCGCTTGAGGTCGAAGATGAAGAACGCCGCGATGCCGGCCGCGACCAGCGCGAAGACGGTGATTCGCCCGCGCGTCATGGCGCCGCGGCCTCGGGCGCGTGGCGCGGGCCGTCGACGATACGGCGGTGGTACGACGCGTGCGCGGGCGAGCCTTCGGGCCACGCGGCGAGGAAGCGCTCGAGCCAGCGCTCGTGGTCGTAGTCGATCGCGATCGCGTCGATCGCGACTTTCCCGACGCGCAGACCGTAGGCCCGCTGCGTTCCCGCGAAGGGCCGCGTCGAGATGCGCGTGAGGAGGCCGTGGCGCGTGCCGGCGAAGTTGGGCATGCCCGCCGCGCCGTTGTTCGCCACGACGCGCGTGCGGCCGTCGACCTCGAACGCGCGCATCGCGGCAAGGCAGGTATGCGAGCACGCGAAGACGTCAACCCGCGCATCTCGGAATGCATTCTCGATCCACGTCCGATGGCGCGGCTGGTCGAGCCGGTCGTGCGCGAATCCCCAGCCGGCGAGCGAGGCGGCGTCGCCGTGCACGATGCCGATGCGCACATCGCCCACGCGGGCGACGAGGTGCATGGGAAGGCTCGCGAGGGCCGCGCGTACGCCGGGATCGCCGCGCGCGGTCTCGCGAAGGCGCGCGAGGATCTGGTTCGAGCGCGAGACCTCGGCGTCGCTCACGTCGGCCGGATACGCGCAGCCGCATCCGGCGCCGGTCTCCTGCGCCGCGAGCTCGGTCTCCACGTTGCCGCGCAGCGCCGCGTGCGCGAGCGCCTCGCGCGAGATGCGCGCGAACTGCGCGGGCGCCGTGTCGAACCAGTGGAAATCGCCGTTGAAGACGAGCCGTACCTCGCCCGCCTCGCGTGCGGCGAGTGCGAGCACCGCATCGAGCGCCTCGGGATTGCCGTAGAGGCCGCCGATCGCGTAGAGCGTCTCGCCCTCGATCTGCGGCGCGCGGTCGAACACGCGCGGCGGATAGCGATAGGAGATCGGGCAGGTGCGGCCCGGCCGGTTGTCCGGCACCGAGGATGCGGCCGCGAGGGCCGCCGATTCGCGCCTCACGCGAGCGCCCCGCCGCAGCTCGATCCCTGGCCCGCGGTGCAGCCGTAGCAATGGTCGCGCACGACGATGGGATTGCCCTCGAGGTCGCGGCCGATCGCCTGCGACACGTGCACGCGCGGCCGGCCCGCGACGCGCAGCGCAAGTCCCAGCATCTGGTTGAAGTCGCAGTCGTACAGGTATCCCTGCCAGTCGACCGAGACGAGCGAGCGGCACATCACCGTGCGCAGGTTCTCGTCGCGGTGGGCCTCGCGCAGCAGCTTCATGTACGCGCCGAACTGCCCCTTGGTGACCAGCATCGAGCCGAAGCGTTGAATGGGCATGTTGGCGAGCGTGAGGAGCCGGTTGAAGCGGATGCCTTCGCGCTCGCCGAGGATGCGCTTGTAGTCGGCCTCGAGCTTCGCCTGCGCCGGCGGCAGCACCGGACCCTGCGGGTTGTAGACGAAGTCGAGCGTGAGAGCGCTTCCCTCGACGCCGTAGCCCAGCGCGTTCAAGGTGCGGATCGCGGCGATGCTCGACTCGTACACGCCCTTGCCGCGCTGGCGGTCGACGAGCTCCGGCGTGTAGCACGGCATCGACGCGACGATCGCCACGCGATGCGCGGCGAGGAAGCGCGCGAGGTCCTCCTGCCCGGGCTCGTGCAGCACCGTGAGGTTGCACCGGTCGATCACCGGCACGCCGAGCGCGCGCGCGCCCTCGACGAGCGGGCGGAACTGCGCATGGAGCTCCGGCGCACCGCCGGTGAGGTCAAGCGTGGAGGCGCCGCTCGCGTGGAGGAAATCGAGCACCTGGCGCCCGGTTTCGGCCGACATCGTCTCGGTGCGCGTGGGGCCGGCGTTCACGTGGCAATGCAGGCACGACTGGTTGCACACGTACCCGAGGTTCACCTGGAGCGTTTCCAGCCGCGCGCGCGCAAGCGGCGGGAAGTCGGTGTCGGCGAGCAGGGGCAGCGTGGCGTGCATCCGCGTTGGTCCTTTCGATCGGGTGTGTGCTTGCGACCCGGGCCGATGGGTCCATCTTACCAAAGGGGTCTAGACTAGGACGGTGGGCGCGAGCGGCCGGTGAGTCGCGCGCACCCCTTCCAACTTACAACACGCCGAGCGCGGCCGTATTCCCGCACGCGAGATGCCCGAGGTCGAGCTCAAGTTCGCCGTCGACGAACGCGACCGGGAGCGGATCGCGCGCGCATCCCCGCTCGCCGGGGCGCGATCCGTGCGCCGCCGGCTCGTCACGCTGTACCTCGACACGCCCGACGCGCTGCTCTGGAAGCGCGGCATGGCGCTGCGATTGCGCCAATCCGGGTCGCGCTGGATCCAGTCGCTCAAAGGCGGCCGCAGCGGGCGCGGCGGACTGCACACGCGCGACGAATGGGAATTCGACCGGCCCGACGCCTCGATCGACCTCGCGCTCTTCGCGGCCACCCCGCTCGCGCGCCTGCCGGGCGCCGATCGCCTGCACGAGCGGCTCGCCGTCGCATTCGCGGTGGACATGGTCCGGACGGCCTGGGTCGTCTCGCCGGCACGCGCCACGCGGCTCGAGGTCGCGCTCGATGTCGGCGAGGTGACGGCCGGTGGGCGCACCGAGCGCATCTCGGAGCTCGAGATCGAGTGCCTCGAGGGACCGGTCGGCGCGGCCTTCGATCTCGCCGCGCGGCTCCTCGACGACGTGCCGATGCGCGCGAGCGCGATCACCAAGGCGCAGCGCGGCTGGCGGCTCTTCCAGGACGAGAGGCCGAAGCCGCAGAAAGCGCGCGGCGTCGCGCTCGATCCTTCGATGCCGCTCGAGCGTGCCGCGCGCGAGGTGGTCGGCGCGGCGGTCGAGCAGCTCGAGGCGAACGAGGAGGGTGTGATCGCGGGCACGGATCCGGAATTCGTGCACCAGGCGCGCGTTGCACTGCGGCGACTGCGCTCCGCGCTGCGCATGTTCCGGCGCACGATCGGGCGCAAGCGCTCGCGCGCCTGGCGCAGCGAGCTCGCGCGGCTCTCGGCCGCGCTGGGCGCCGCGCGCGACCGGGACGTGTTCGCGCTCGAATCGCTGCCCGCCGTGCTTTGCGCTCCTTCCAGCGCGGGCTTCGCCGATCGCGTCGCGAACGCCGCGCAGGCGCGTGCGAAGCGCGAGCGCCGACGCGCGGCGCGCGCGATCGCGGCGGCGCCCCCGGCGCGAACGCTGCTCGCGATCTCGCGCTGGCTCGCGGACGTGGACGACGAGCGCGCGCCGGAGCGCGAGCCTCTTCCCGCCTTCGCGGCGCGCGTCCTCGGCAAACGCCACGACCGGGTGCTCGCCCACGCGCGCCATCCGGGACGGCTGGACGCCGCCGGACGCCATCGCCTGCGCATCGAGGCGAAGCGCCTGCGCTACGGCGTGGAAGGCCTCGCGTCGCTCTTCGCCTCGCAGCGGACGAAGAGCTACCGCGATGCGCTCGCAGAGCTGCAGGACACGCTCGGCCAGGCGAACGACGCCGCCAACGCCGCGCGACTGGTGGTCGAGCTCGATGCGCCGCCGGCCTTCGTGCGCGCGGCGCGGCGGCAATTCGCGGCGAAGGCGCGCGGCCACGGCGAACGCATCGCGAGCCTCGTGCGGCGCTTGCGGCAGGCGGGAGCGCCCGGAAGCCCGCGATGAAATTCCGGCCGTTGATCTGGCGCAATCGTCGACCGGCACCCGATGCCACACTGGCATCCTGCGTCACTACGGCCTGCCTCGCCATGTCGAATCCGGTTCGAATCGCCGCATCGGCGGGCTGCATCGCCGCCGCCTTCGCCGCCGCGCTCGCGTTCGTGCCGGCGGCCCGCGCGGCGGACGTCGAGCGCGGCCGCGCGTTGTACGAGCTTCGCTGCGGGGCATGCCACACCGAGAGCGTGCACGGCCGCGAGCATCGCGTCGCGAGGGACCTCGCCGACGTGCGAGGCTGGGTCCGCCGCTGGAACGAGAGCCTCGCGACCGGCTGGACCGACGCGGAGATCGACGACGTCGCCGCCTACCTAAACGCCACCTACTACAAGTTCGATTGCGCGACGTCCGCGTGCAGCGCCGTGTCGATGACGACGCGCGGCGCGCGCTGAGCGGCCATCCGCGCGAAGGTGGCGCTCAGCTCGCGAGCGTGATGCGGATGCGGTTGCGGCCGAAGAGGTAGGCGTACTCCGCGCGGGCGGTGAGTCCCTGCGCGAGCAGCACGCCCAGGCCGCCCTCGCGCCGCACGCCGGAAAGCGCCTGCAGCATGTCGCGCGTGCCGGGCGCGAACGGGTTGAACGGCGCGGCGCGATCCTCGTAGGTGAGCTCCACGCGGCCCTCCTGCGCGGTGAGGTGGATCCAGACCGGCGCGTCGCTGCCGCCGTCGTGGCCGTGCTTCACCGTGTTGAGGAAGAGCTCCTCCAGCACGAGGTTCGCCTTGAGGCACGCCTCGCGCTCGACCGCCGCGGCACGGCAGAAGGCGTCGATGAAGGCGCGCGCGTCGCGCCACGCCTGGCTGCGAGACGGAAACATCCCTATCCGGCTTGTGACGGCGTTCACAGATGCGCTCCCGGAATTTGGCATCATTAAGGGTCCGGAACCGCCTTTTTGGCAAGGGGAGGACGCGATGCGCAATTCCTGGATGCTCGCCCTGATGCTCGCGGCGTCGTTGCCCGCGTATCCGGCCGAGGTGGGGCTGGTGAAGGTCTCGCACGGCTCGGTCACGATCCAGCGGGGCGAAGAACGCATCGCGGCCGCGGTGGGCACGCCGGTGCAGGCGTCCGACGTGATCGTCACCGGCGCCGACGGCGCCGCCGGCATCACCTTCAGCGACAACAGCCTCGTCTCCGTCGGCCCCGCGAGCGTGTTCGCGATCGACAAGTACGCGTTCGACACCACGACCTATGCCGGCGAGTTCCAGGGCACGCTCTCGAAGGGGCGGCTCGCGGCGGTCTCGGGCAAGATGGTCCAGCAGACGCCCGAGTCGATGAAGATCCGCACGCCCTCGGCGATCATGGGCGTGCGCGGCACCGAGTTCGTCGTGCAGGTGGACGAGCCCGTCACGCAGCGCCCGTAGGACGCCTCCTTGGGAAGACTCGCAGCGGCCCTCATCGCGGCGGCCCTCGCCGCCGGCTGCGCCTCGCAGCCGGTGACGCCCGCGCTCTTCGCCGTGCTGCCCGCCCCCGACGGCCACATCGGCACCATCGTGGTGGAGCACGACGGCGACAAGCACGCGATCCATGCGAAGTACGGCGCGGAGCAGCTGCGAGCCGACGGGACGCTCCATCCGGAAACGCTCACGGAAGCGGACGTGAACGCGCGCTTCGGCGCGACGCTCGCCGCCCTCCCGTTGCCGCCCGCCACGTTCATCCTCTATTTCCTGCCCGACAGCGACGAGCTCACCGGCGCCTCCAAGAACGAGCTCGAGCACGTGTTCGCGGAGATCCAGCGCCGGCCGCTGCCCGACATCGTGGTGATCGGACATACCGACACGATCGGCGCGCGCCGGTACAACGACCGGCTTTCGCTCGCGCGCGCCGA
>Ga0157370_10003797_pt1 | contig 17620 bp, 19 predicted proteins | sample C35metaG_FD_113463 | JGI IMG/M metagenome (GOLD analysis project Ga0157370, IMG submission 113463) | Corn rhizosphere microbial communities from Kellogg Biological Station, Michigan, USA - C3-5 metaG | ecosystem: Host-associated > Plants > Roots > Rhizosphere > Soil | place: USA: Michigan...
GCGGGCCAGCTCGGCCGGCCGGTCAAATGGACCGCCGAGCGGCAGGAGAGCTTCGTCTCCGACGCGCAGGGCCGCGACCATGTCACCCATGCCGAGCTTGCCCTCGACAAGGACGGCAAGTTCCTTGCCCTTCGCGTCTCGACCATCGCCAATCTCGGCGCCTATCTCTCGACCTTCGCGCCCGCCGTGCCGACCTATCTCTACGCGACCTTGCTTGCCGGCACCTACACGACGCCGGCGATCTATGCCGAGGTGAAGGCGGTCTTCACCAACACCGTGCCGGTCGATGCCTATCGCGGCGCCGGCCGGCCCGAGGCCGCCTATGTCGTCGAGCACATCGTCGATGCCGCGGCGCGCGATCTGAAACTGAGCCCGGCGGAGCTGCGGCGGCGCAATTTCATCGCGCCCACCGCCTATCCCTATCAGACGCCCGTCGCGCTTGCCTATGACAGCGGCGATTACTTCACCACCCTCGATATGGCGCTGAAGACCGCGGCGCATGGCGGCTTCGAGACACGGCGCCAGGAGGCCGCGCGGCGCGGCAAGCTGCGCGGCATCGGCATTGCCAGCTATATCGAGGCCTGCGGCGTCGCGCCCTCCGCGGTCGCAGGCGCTTTGGGCGCGCGCGCCGGGCTTTACGAGATGGCGGCGGTGCGCGTCCACCCGACCGGCAGCGTCACCGTCCTCACCGGAACGCACAGCCACGGCCAAGGCCACGAGACCACCTTCGCGCAGGTCGCCGCCGACCGGCTCGGCCTGCCGGTCGAGAATGTCGACGTCGTCCATGGCGACAGCGCCAAGACCGCTTTCGGCATGGGCACCTATGGCTCGCGCTCGCTTCCCGTCGGCGGCTCGGCCTTGGCCAAGGCGCTCGACAAGATCGTCGCCAAGGGCAGGAAGATCGCCGCGCATCTGCTCGAAGCCGCCGAGGCCGATATCGAGTTCAAGGACGGAAAGTTCTCCGTTGCCGGGACAGACCGCGCCAAAAGCTTCGGCGAGATCGCCTTCGCCGCCTATGTGCCGCACAATTATCCGCTCGACGAGCTCGAGCCCGGGCTCGATGAGACCGCGTTCTACGATCCGAAGAACTTCACCTTCCCGTCCGGCACCCATGTCGCCGAGGTCGAGATCGATCCCGAGACCGGCACGGTGCGGCTTATCACCATGACCGCGGCCGATGATTTCGGCAACATCGTCAACCCGATGATCGTCGAAGGCCAAGTCCATGGCGGGCTGGCCCAAGGCATCGGCCAGGCGCTGCTCGAGACCTGCCGCTACGACCGCAAGAGCGGCCAGCTTCTGACCGGCTCTTTCATGGATTACTGCATGCCGCGGGCCGACGATCTGCCGGGCTTCGCCGTCGCGACGCATGGCACGCCCTGCACGCACAACCCGCTGGGGGTCAAAGGCTGCGGCGAGGCGGGCGCCATCGGCGCGCCGGTCGCGGTCATGAACGCCGTCATCGACGCGCTGGCGCCTTTGGGGATCGCCGATCTGCCCATGCCGGCGACCCCGGAAAAAGTCTGGCGCGCGATCCAGCAACACCGTAAACCTATGGCAGCCTGAGCCGGTCCGCGCCGCCAAGGGCCAAGATTCGAAGGGAGCTGAACGATGTACAACTTCAACTATCACCAGGCGAAAGATGTCGACGAGGCCGCCAAGCTCGTGACCGGCGCCGAGGAAGGCAAGCTGATGGCGGGCGGGATGACGCTGATCCCGACCTTGAAGCAGCGCCTCGCCAAGCCCTCGGACATCGTCGATCTCGGCAAGATCGCGGACCTCAAAGGCATCAAGAAGGACGGCAACGCCATCGTCGTCGGCGCGATGACGCGGCATTTCGACGTCGCCAATTCCGATGTGGTGAAGAGCGCGATCCCGGCCCTCGCCTATCTCGCCTCGCATATCGGCGATCCGGCGGTGCGTAACCGCGGCACGATGGGCGGCTCGGTCGCCAACAACGACCCGGCGGCGGATTATCCCTCGGCCGTGCTCGCGCTCAACGCGACGGTCATCACGAACAAGCGCAAGATCGCCGCCGACGATTTCTTCAAGGGCATGTTCGAGACCGCGCTGGAAGATGGCGAGATCATTACCTCCTTCTCTTATCCGATCCCCGAGAAGGCGGCCTATATGAAATTCCCGAACCCCGCCTCGCGCTATGCGATCGTCGGCGTGTTCGTGGCAAAGACCGGCGGCAATATCCGCGTCGCCGTCACAGGCGCCGGGCCGGTGGTGTTCCGCCAAAAGGATATGGAGGCGGCGCTCGCCAAATCCTTCACGGCCGATGCGATCAAGTCCATCGCGCAAAAGCAGGACGGGCTCAACTCCGACATCCATGCGAGCGCCGAATATCGCGCGCATCTCGTCGGCGTGATGGCGCGGCGCGCCGTGGCGGCCGCCGCCGGCTGACGTTCGGCCAAAGCTTCCTTCGCGGAAAGGGCGCCCTTGCGGCGCCCTTTTTCTTGCACCGCGCGGGTGTGTACGCCGCCCCCCGGAATCGCCTTGTCCCACCGGCAAAAGGCGGGCATCCTCTCGCGCTGATACGAATTTGGGGGGAACGACGATCATGAGCATGCTCCGCACTCTCGCTGCGGCAACCATCCTGACGCTCGCCGCGGGTCTATCGGCGCAGGCTCAAACCGAGAAGACGACGCTTGCCCTGCCCGCCCGCGCGCTCATCTTCTCGACGGCCTATATCGCCGAGGATGCCGGCATCTTCAAAAGCGAAGGCCTCGAAGTGACGCAGCAGGTGATCACCGGCATCGGCTCCGCCAACGCGGTCATCGCCGGCTCGATCGATTTCTCCTTCTCCTCGGGCGTCACCCTGACGCGCGCCGCCGCCCGCGGCCAGCCGCTCATCGGCATCGCCAACACTTACGACCGCACCGGATTCTGGGTGCTCATCAGCAAGAGCGCCGCGGAGCAGCGGCATTTCGATCCCAAGGCGTCGCTACCCGAGCGCGCCAAGGTGTTGAAGGGGCTGCGCATGGGGGTCGGGGCGATCAACGCGATCCCGCATGCCTATCTGAAGCTGATCGCGAAGCTCGGCGGGCTCGATGCCGAGAAGGACATGGTCGTCGCCGGCATTTCGCCGCCCGACCAGGTCGGCGCGCTGCAGCGCGACGCGATCGACGGCGTCTCCAGCGGCCCACCGGTCATCGAGCAAATGCTGCAAGAGGGCTTGGCGGTGGTGGTCGCCGACGGCACCACCGGCAAGATCGATCCGCCCTCGCTCGCCCATATCGCCGCCAACGTGCTGATGACGCGCCGGCAGCTTTGCACCGATCACCGCTCGCTCTGCGTCAAGATGGGCGCGGCGATGGTCAAGGCCAATGCCTTCATGCACCAGCATCCCAAGGAAGCGATGGCGATGCTGGGCAAGCGCCTCAATGTCAAGGACCCGGCCGTGCTGGCGCAGGCTTTCGAGCACACGCTCGAGGCGACGCCCTCGCCGCCGCTGCTCGATGCCAAGGGCCTCTCCGCGGCGGACGACATGAATGTCGAAGCGGGCTTCATGAAGGCGAGCGAGAAGCTGCCATCCTATGACAAGATCTTCACCAACGAGTTCGTGAAGTAGGCCGCCGCGCGGCCTCTTGGGCCGCGACGGAAGACAGGGAGGAGAGAGCGCCGCAAGTAGCCTCATTCTCCCGCCAAGCGCTACTGCAACGTCCGCTTTAGGAACCGTGCCCGCGTTTCGCGCATTTTATGTGCATCACTCGACGGAGGTTGCGCCATGGCTTCACCGCGGCAGAAGAAAAAAGTCTCGCGCGTCATGCGTGAATACAAGCACCGCAAGCTGAAGAGCGGATCTGGCCGCAAGGTCAAGAGCCGCCGCCAAGCCGTCGCGATCGCCATGTCGGAATCGGGACAATCGCGCCGGCGCAAAAAGAGCGGCAGCAGCCGGAGCCGCAGCCGGCGGCGAAGCTAGCAAGGCCCGGCTGCCCGCTTAAGGATAACCGCGCGGCGGGACCCGCCGCCGCATCGCTCGAGCGAGCGCCGCCGCGACCAGCTCGGCGACGAGCGAGCCCAGCATCAACCCGGCGAAGCCATAAATCACCGCGGCCACGCTCAAATCGATCCGCGGCGTAAAGCTTTGCCAGGACAGCCGCCAGATCGCGGCCTTGTCGCCCTCGGGGTCATTCGCGGCATCCGTCAGCGCCGCGATCGGCCGCAGCAGAGCCGGGCTTTGCGCGATTTTGCCATAGGCCGCGCCGAGACGCCCCGCATGGGCGATCGAGCGCGCCAGGCTCTCGGCATTGGACGGCTCCCGCGCCTTCAGTGCGTCGACCACGGCATCGTCCTCGCGCGCCGCAATGCCGTAATATTGGCGCGCGGAGTCCTCGCGCTGATCGATATCGCGCCGCGCGTCAGCCGCGACCTGCAGCAGTGCCGTCCCATAGGCAGCGGTAAAGGCCGGCGCCTGCATGGCGAGAACGCCGCAGAGCAGCGCAAAGCCAAGCCCGAAACCGCCCGAGAGCCAGCGTCTGATCAGCCTCATGCGCGAAGCCTTGCCGGGGCTTTGTGGCAATTGCGCGGCGGCGCGCGGCCCTATTTGAAGGCCGGCACCACCTTCTCGCCCATCAGGCGAATGGAATTCCGCACCATCGCGTTCGGCATGCGCCCGATCTCGTGGTTGGCGCACATGATGTCGTAGCCGATGCGCTTCTTGCTGTCCTTCAGGGTGCGAATGACGGTCTCGGGGCTGCCGACGATGGCGAGCCCGCTTTCGAGGCTGAACTCGTAGCTCTTCGCCGATTTGGCGATGGTCTCGCCGCGCGCCTTGTCGTCGGGCCGCTCGCTGTCACGGCCCATGCCGCGCGCATGCGTGCCCCAGCCGATGCGCGTCTTCTCGAGCGGGCCACCGCCGACAGGGACCGCGCCGCCCTCGCGCGCCGCGAGGAATTGGCGTGCCTCTTCATGCGCCTTCTCGTCGGTCTCGGCGACGTGGAACTGGCGCTGCAGGAAGATGCGCGGCATTGGTCCGGCGTGGCGGCAGTCGCGCCAGATCTCGCGGTAAAGGTCGAATTTCCGCGCCACCACTTCGTCGGTATCGAGATTCTGCGACACATGGAGATTGTTCTTCGCGGCGAACTCGATCGCGGCGTCGCTGTGCACCGCGGCCCAAATCGGCGGATGCGGCTTCTGGAACGGCTTGGGCTGCGGCAGCGCCTCGTCGAGCTGGAAATACTTGCCCTTGAAGGTGACCTCGTCCTGGGTCCAGGCCATCTTGACGATCTGCATTACCTCGCCCGAGATCGCCGCGCGCTGGTAGAAATCCATGCCCCAGCGCATGAATTCGTGCTCATGCACGCCGATGCCGGTGCCGAACTCCACCCGTCCGCGCGACAGGTGGTCGAGCATCGCCACCTCCTGCGCGAGCCGGATCGGGTGATAGAAGGGCAGCTGCCACATCATGGCGCCGATCCGCAGCTTGCTCGTCGCGCGCGCCACCGCGGTCAGGTAGACGCTCGGCGCAGTGATGCGTCCGATCGGCGAGTTCTGATGCTCGATGACGAAGTAGGAATGCCAGCCCGCGGCTTCGATCTCGCGGGCGAGCGCGATGTGCTCGTCATAGACATCGGCCATTACCTCGTCCGAAGACGAATAGCCGCCGACCGCATCCCACAAGGCAAAATCGATTTCCGCCATCCGCTCTCATCCATCCCGGCGTGTTTGTTGCTGGCTGCGACGATAGCACGCGGTGGCGATGTTTTCACCCGGCGGTCGCAAAGCGCCGGCCGCAACCCCATGTTAGGACGAGCCCCAGCCGAGCCAAGGAGGCAGGTCCATGGCCAAGCGCAAAGACGAGCACGATTTGCTGGTGGACGAGCAGGGCGCCGATAGCTTTCCCGCAAGCGATCCGCCGGCCTTCAATGTCGGCGAACGCATCGGCGAGCCGCGGCGCGAGCGCGACGATGTGACACCGCAACCCAAGCCGACGAAATGACCGCGCGGCACGCGCCGATGCCGCATCGCACCATTTGCGTTGCGTCTCAGGCCCAGGGCTTGGAGCCGGCGCGGCTTTCCTCTAAAACAACCCCTCTTCGCCCTGTCAGCATTCCGGGTTCTCATGGCAACCCCGCCCCGTTCGGTCAGCGACACCCTCGCCCTTTTGAGCCGCGGCAAATATGTCAGCGACCGCAGCCTCGCGACCGCGATCTATCTTTCCCTGACTCTCAACCGTCCGCTCTTTCTCGAGGGCGAAGCGGGCGTCGGCAAGACCGAGATCGCCAAGGTGCTGGCCGAGACGCTCGGCCGCCGGCTGATCCGCTTGCAATGCTATGAAGGGCTCGATCTCGCTTCGGCGGTCTATGAATGGAATTACCCGCGGCAGATGATCGAAATACGCCTCGCCGAAAGCGGCAGCGCGAGCAAGGACACGGTCGAGGAGGAAATCTTCACCGACCGGTTTCTGATCAAGCGGCCCCTGCTCCAGGCCTTGGAGCCGAGCGTCGAAGGCGCGCCGGTTCTGCTGATCGACGAGCTCGACCGCACCGACGAGCCTTTCGAGGCGTTCCTGCTCGAAGTGTTGTCGGATTATCAGATCACGATCCCCGAGATCGGCACGATCAGGGCGGATCATCCGCCGATCGTCATCATCACCTCCAACCGCACGCGCGAGATTCATGACGCGCTGAAGCGGCGCTGCTTTTACTATTGGATCGATTATCCGAGCGCCGAGCGCGAGATCGAAATCCTGAAGCTGAAAGCGCCCGAAGCGGCCGGCGCGCTGAGCCGCGAGGTCGTCGCCTTCGTCCAAAAGCTGCGCAAGACGCAAGACCTCTTCAAGCTGCCGGGCGTCGCCGAGACGATCGACTGGGCGCATGCGCTGACGCAGCTCGATGTCCTGGCGCTCACGCCCGAGGCGATCAACGACACGCTCGGCGTGCTGCTCAAATATCAGGACGACATCGCGAAGATTCAGGGCAGCGAGGCGGAGCGCCTGCTGACGCAGGTCAAGGCCGAGCTCGCCGCCGGCGACTGAGCGTGGCGATGGAAGGCTCGGCCCAGCCGCCCGCCCCGCCCGACGAAGGCGGCCGCCTTTACCAGAACATCATGTATTTCGCGCGCGCCCTGCGCGCCGCCGGCCTGCCGATCGGGCCGGGCAAGGTGCTCGACGCGCTCCAGGCGGTGCGCGCGGTCGGGCTCGAGAACCGGCGCGATTTCTATTGGACGCTCCACGCCGTCTTCGTCAATCGCCACGACCAGGAAGAGCTGTTCGATCAGGCCTTCCACATCTTTTGGCGCAATCCGCAGCTCCTCGAGAAGATGCTGGCGCTGATGCTGCCGGGCTTCGCGCCGCAGGAGCCGGAGAAGGGCGAGGAAATGAATCGCCGCCTTGCCGAGGCGCTCCAGGGCGACAGCAAGGGCAAAGAGGAGGAAGGCGAGACCGAGCTCGAGCTCGATTCGGCCATGACCTTCTCGGCGCAAGAGGCTTTGCGCGAGATGGATTTCGAGAAAATGTCGAATGACGAGGTCGCGGCGGCGAAAAAGGCGCTCGAAAAGCTCGCTTTGCCCTTGGCCGATCTGCCGACGCGGCGCTTTGCGCCCGATCCGCGCGGCGCGCGCGTCGATCTGCGTGCCTCGATGCGCGCCCAGCTCCGCGCCGGCGGCATCATCCAGCTGCGCCACAAGGAGCGCCGCACCCGGCCGCCGCCGCTCGTCGTGCTGTGCGACATCTCCGGCTCGATGAGCCGCTACAGCCGGATTTTCCTGCATTTCATGCACGCCATCACGAACGACCGCGACCGCGTCTATACTTTCCTCTTCGGCACGCGGCTCTCCAACGTGACGCGCTATCTGCGCTACAAGGATATCGACATCGCCCTCGACAAGGTGGCACAGGCGGTCGAGGACTGGTCGGGCGGCACGCGCATCGGCCAATGTCTCGCCGACTTCAACCAGCGCTGGTCGCGGCGCGTCCTCGGCCAGGGCGCCATCGTGCTTTTGATCACCGACGGCTTGGATCGCGACGCCGGAGTCGGTATATCCCAAGAGATAGAGCGCTTGCACAAATCCTGCCGGAGGCTGATTTGGCTCAATCCGTTGTTGCGTTACGAGGGATTTGCGCCCAAATCATTAGGGATGCGGGCGATCCTGCCCCATGTCGACGAGTTTCGCCCGGTGCACAATCTGGCGAGCCTCGATGAGTTGGTAAAAGCGTTGATGCGGCCCGGCCCGCGTCGGCTCGAAGCCGCCGCCGCCTGGCGCGAAGCGGGGTAAGAGGATGAACGACAATCAGGAGATTCTCGACCAGGCGGGCAAATGGCGAGCCGCCGGCAAGGGCGTGGCGCTGGCGACAGTGGTCACCACCTGGGGCTCGTCGCCGCGGCCGGTCGGCTCGAAGCTCGTCGTCGATGAGGACGGCGCGTTTTTGGGCTCGGTCTCGGGCGGCTGCGTCGAAGGCGCGGTCATCGGCGAGGCGCAGAGCGCTATCAAGGACGGCAAGCCGCGGCTCCTCTCCTTCGGCGTCAGCAACGAGCAGGCCTGGGAGGTCGGGCTCGCTTGCGGCGGCAAGATCCAGGTTTTTGTGGAACGCGTCGAATGAAGCTCTCCTATCTCGAGCAGGCGCTCGCCGCGAGCCGGAAGGGCACGCCGGCGGCCATCGCCACCAACCTCGTCTCGGGCCAGCAAAGCCTGGTGCTCGGCTCCGAGACCAGCGGAAACCTTCCGGTCGATGATGTTGTTCGCGACGGGCTCGCCAAAGCCCTTGCGGAGGATCGCAGCACGACGATTGAGACCGCATCCGGCGCGGTCTTCATCGAGGTGTTCAATCCGCCGCTGCGCTGCTTCATCATCGGCGCGGTGCATATCGCCCAGCCGCTCGCGCGCATGGCGGCGATGCTCGACTACCGCGTTACGGTGATCGATCCACGCACGGCCTTTGCGACCGACGCGCGCTTTCCCGAGATCGAGCTGTCGACCGAGTGGCCCGACGAGGCGCTGCAACGTTTGAAGCCCGACAAGCGCAGCGCGGTCATCACCCTGACCCACGATCCGAAGCTCGACGATCCGGCCTTGACCGAGGCGCTCAAATCGCAAGCCTTCTTTATCGGCGCGCTGGGCTCGCGGAAGACGCATGCCGGGCGGCTGCGGCGTCTCGCCGAAGCGGGCTTCAAGGAGGCCGATGTCGCGCGTATCCACGGACCGGTCGGGCTCAATATCGGCGCCATCTCGCCGGCCGAGATCGCGGTCGCGATCTTGGGGCAGGTCACCTCGGCGCTGCGCGCCGACCGCTTGAAGCAACGCGAAGCGGCATGAAATTCGGCGCGGCGCCGCTCGATGAGGCCGAAGGCGCCATTCTTGCCCATAGCGTCAAGGCCGGAACGCGCGCCTTGAAGAAAGGCCGAGTGCTCGGCGCCGCCGATATCGAGGCGCTCCGGGCTGCCGGCAAAAACGAGGTGATCGTCGCCCGGCTCGAGACGGGCGATGTCGGTGAGAACGAAGCCGCTGATCGTATCGCCGCCGCGCTCAGTCATCCGGGGGTCGCCGCCGCGCGCGCCTTCACCGGCCGGGCCAATTTCTATGCCGAAGCGGCCGGGCTGTGCGTCGTCGATCGCGCGGCGGTCGATCGCTTCAACCTGATCGACGAGGCGATCACGGTCGCGACCTTGGAGCCCGAGACGGTGGTCGAGCCCAAGCAGATGGTCGCAACCATCAAGATCATTCCCTTTGCCGTACGGGCCGAGGCGCTCGCGGCGTCGATCGCCACTGTGACCGAGCCCCTCTTCCAGGTGGCGCCGTTCAAGCCGCACCGCGTCGCGCTCGTCCAGACGACCCTGCCCGGCCTCAAGGACTCGATCCTCGACAAGACGGTCGAGACCACGCGGGATCGCCTCGAGACGCTGGGCAGCACCCTCGCCTGGGAGCGCCGGGTGCGCCACGACGAGACCCTGCTGGCACCGGTGGTGACGGAGATGCTGGCCGGCGGGGCCGATCTCGTGCTCGTTGCCGGCGCCTCCGCGATCCTCGACCGCCGCGATGTCATCCCGGCCGCCATCACCCTGTTGGGCGGGACCATCGATCATTTCGGCATGCCGGTCGATCCCGGCAATCTTCTGCTGATGGCGAGGGTCGGAGGGGCGCCGGTCCTGGGCCTGCCGGGCTGTGCCCGCTCGCCCAAGGTCAACGGCTTCGATTGGGTGCTGCGCCGGCTGCTGGCGTCCTTGCCAGTCGGCCCTGCGGTCATTCGCCGCATGGGGGTCGGCGGCTTGCTCTCGGAGATCGCCTCGCGCCCTTCGCCCCGCGCGGCCGCCGGCGGCCCCCCCGCCGCCCAGGCGCCGCGCCGCCCGCGCATCGCCGGGCTCGTCCTGGCCGCCGGCCGGTCGAGCCGCATGGGCGCGCTCAACAAGCTGCTGATCGCGATCGACGGCAAGCCGATGGTGCGCCATGCCGCCGAGGCCGCGCTCGGCGCGCAGCTCGCGCCGGTCGTCGTCGTCACCGGGCATGAGCGCGAGCGCGTTGAAGAGGCACTTAAGGACCTGCCGGTTAAGTTCGCTTACAACAAGGACTTTGCCTTAGGGCTTTCGACCTCCCTCCGAACCGGAATGGCGGCCTTGCCGGAGGAGTGCGACGGCGTGCTGGTGGCGCTCGGCGACATGCCGCGGGTGACTGCCGCCGAAATCGCCAAGCTTGTCGGCGCCTTCAACCCGGTCGAGGGCCGCGCGATCATCGTGCCGACGCGGCACGGCAAGCGCGGCAACCCGGTTCTCTGGGGCCGGCAATACTTTGCCGAAATACGGCAAATCGATGGCGATATCGGGGCGCGGGCGGTGATCGCCGCCCATGCCGAGGCGACCGCCGAAGTCGAGATGGACAGCGACGCGGTGCTCACCGATATCGACACCCCTCAGGCCTTGGCACGCCTTGCCGCGAGTGCCAAAATCGAAGCGTGATTTTTTTGCAACCGAATGAATAAAAAGTCGGGCCGCCGCGTTGTCCGGTTGGCCAAGACAAAAACTTTGGTTGGAGGGGCCCAAATGACCACGTTGGTCGGAACAGTCACCTTAGCGGGGACGCTCTTTGGCGCGTTGATCGGCCAAATCTCGACCGGCGCCGAATTCGCCGGCGTCATCATCGCTTCCTTGGTTCTCATCACGCTGCGCGACGCGCGCGACTGACGCGCGCATTTCAGGCATTGCTGGGCTGAGACCAGGACGTCCGCGCCGCGCGCGGGCGCCAGCGATGCTTTTCGATCGCCCCCGATCTCGGCCCGTGCCTCGGCCCCTTCCGACCGCCAGCCCCTCCCCGCTTCCCTATGCCCGATAGTCCGTCGCCAAGGTCTCGTCGGCAGGCGGCGTCGTGGCAAGCGCATTGAGGATCGGGGTCAGGACCAACGCCACGGCGAGATTGAGCACCACCGTATAGAGGGCGGAATAGCCCGGAACGGTCCAGCCCGCGATCGTCAGCGGATAGGTGGCGCTGAAATTCACCGCCGCAGCCATCCAGGTGCCGCAGACCGTCCCGGCCAGCCAACCGATGAACAGCGCCCAATCGTTGAGCTTGCGGGTGAAGAGGCCGCATACCACGGCGGGGAAGGTTTGAATGATCCAGATGCCGCCCAGCAGCTGGAGCTGGATCGCGTATTGCAGCGGCAGGAACAGGATGAACACCAGCGCCCCAGCCTTGACGATAAGCGAGACCCATTTGGCGATCTGGGCCTCCTCCCTTGGCGTCATCTGCGGGTTGACGAATTCGCGGTGAATGTTGCGGGTGTAAAGATTGGCCGCGGCAATCGACATGATCGCCGCCGGGACGAGCGCACCGATGCCGATGGCCGCGAAGCCGATCCCGACGAACCAGGACGGAAATCCCCACAGCAGGACCGCAGGAACCACGAAATTCGCCTTGAACTGGGCGAAGCCCTGGGAGAACTCCGGCAGCTTGTCGACGCCGGCCGCGATGGCGAAGAAGCCGAGCAGGGTCAGCAGGCCGACCATCAGCGAATAAAGCGGCAGCATCGCCGCGTTGCGCCGGACCGCATGGCCGCTGCTCGCACTCAAGATGCTCGTCATCGAATGGGGATAGAGAAACAGCGCCATCGCCGAGCCGAGCGCCAAGGTCGCATAGGCGCCATAGGCGCCGGTGGTCGCGCCCCTGGGCGCCGCCAGCAACAGCTTTGCGGCGGGAACGGCGGCGAAGATCTTGCCGAACCCGCCGAGCTCGATCGGGATGACGATGACCGCAGCGAAGGCGGTCAGATAGATCAGCGCATCCTTGACGAAGGCGATCGCCGCCGGCGCCCGCAGGCCGCTCGTATAGGTGAAGGCGGCGAGGATGATGAAGGCGACGATCAGCGGCAGATCGCCGACCCAGCCCGCGCCATAAATGCCCATGCCGCCGATCACCACCTGCAGCCCGAGGAGCTGAAGCGCGATATAGGGCATGGTCGCGACGATACCCGAGAGCGTGATCGCCAGCGCCAGCCAGCGATTGCCGTAGCGGCCGCGGACGAAATCCGCCGCAGTGATGTAGCCGTGCCGGCGGCAGACTTGCCACATCCTCGGGAACACCACGAAGAGGATGGGATAGATGATGATCGCGTAGGGAACCGCGAAGAACGCGACCGCGCCCGCGCCATAAGCGAGGGCCGGCAAGGCGACGAAAGTATAGGCCGTATAGATATCGCCGCCGATCAGGAACCAGCTGACGATGGTCCCGAAGCGGCGCCCGCCCAAGCCCCATTCGCTCAGCTGCTCGAGATCGCCCCTTCGCCAATGCGCCGCGGCGAAGCCGAGCCAGGTGATGAAGCCAAACAGGGCGACGAAGATGACGAGAACGGTCCAGTTGATGCTTTGCACAGGCGCTCCCCCGGGCGCGATGAATGCGACGCTACTCGTCGGTTGCGAAATAGACGATGGCCGTGAGCGCCGCCCCGACGAGAACGAGGAGTAGCTGGAACCAATAGAAGAACGGCACGCCGGCGAGGCTTGGCTCGGCGCGGTTGTAGAGGGGAACCCAGAGGCAGAGCACGAACTGAATCAGCAAAAGCAGGTAGAGCCAGCTTCGTCCGCCCCGGCGCGGTCCGTCCGCCATTGCGTTTCCCCTTGGCCGGCACGCGCCCGGCAATTGCTCTTGCGCGCAATCTTAAAGTCGCACGCGCAAAGCCGTCAATCGCGTGCCCGAGTCGCATCGGCGCTAGGCGCGGCGCGCCCAGGCGCATAGTGTTGGCACGCGGCGCCGAGTTTCGGGGAGGGTGTCATCGCGGGCGTCATTTTCGGCCTCAATCCGGTGATCGTCGCGGCGACGATCCTGGTCGCGACCTATGTGCTCGTCATTTCCGACCGGTTCGACCGATCGATCCTGGCGATCCTCGGCGCCGGCGCGATGATCCTTTCCGGCGTGCTCGACCAAGCCGAGGCCATCCGCGGCATCGACTTCAACACCATCGCGCTCCTTACCGGCATGATGGTGCTGGTGGCGATCGCACGCCGCTCGGGCATCTTCGAATTCCTCGCTTTATGGTCGGCGCAGCGCGTCAACGCCTCGCCCGCCGGCGTTCTCATTCTGCTGTCGGCCGTCACGGCGGTGGTTTCCGCGCTGCTCGACAATGTCACGACCGTGCTCCTCATTGCACCGGTCACCTTCTCCATCACGCAGCGTCTGCGGGTTCCGCCCTTCCCTTTTCTCTTTGCCGAGGTGATGGCGTCCAATATCGGCGGCACCGCCACGCTTATCGGCGATCCGCCGAACATCATGATCGGCTCCGCCGCCGGGTTGAGCTTCAACGCCTTCGTCCTCGGCCTGACGCCGATCATCCTCGTGGTGCTGGCGTTTCAGCTCGCCGCGACGCATCTCATCTGGGGCCGTTCGGCGGAAGCGAGCGCCGCGGCACGGGCCGAGGTGATGGCGCTGAAGCCTGCCTCGGTGATTACCGATGCGCGGCTTTTGCGCATCGCCGTCGCCGTCTTCGGCGTGACCCTCCTCGCCTTCATCTTCGCCCGCTATCTCCGGCTCGAGCCCGGCTCGATCGCGCTGATCTGCGCCGCCGCGCTGATGCTGCTCGACAACCTCGCCCATCATCGCGAGGCCCAGGCGGCGCGCATTGTCGGCACCTATGCCGATGTCGACTGGATCACGATCTTCTTCTTCGTCGGTCTTTTCGTCGTCGTGCACGGCTTCGAGGCGACGGGCGCTTTGGCCGCCGTCGCGCGCCAGTTGCTCGAAGCCTTCCACGGCAATCTCGCGGTCACGGCATCGGCGATCCTCTGGTCATCGGCGCTGCTCTCGGCGATCATCGACAATATCCCGTTCGTCGCGGCGATGATTCCGCTGATCAAGCTGCTCGCGCCCGCCTTCGGCGGCGACGAGGCTCTGCTGCCGCTATGGTGGGCGCTGTCGCTCGGCGCGTGCCTCGGCGGCAACGGCACGCTCATCGGCGCCTCGGCCAATCTCACCGTCGCCGGCTTCGCGCAGCGCAACGGCGTGCGCTTCAATTTCATCACCTACACGAAATGGGCGGCGCCGCTCACTGTGGTCAGCATCGTGCTGTGCCAGATCTATCTCTGGCTGCGGTTCTTCTAGAAAACGCGTCTAGACGGGATAGCCCGCGGCGCGTCCGACGAGCCCGCCGAAAAGCCCGAGCATGCGCTGACGCCAGGCGTAAACCGGATCGTCGGGCGCGAGCAGCTTGAAATCGCTGATCGCCCGGCACCATTGAAAGCCGCCGAACACCGCGTAATCGGCATAGAGCGGCGTCGCGCCGCCGAGAAACGGCTGAGCCTTGAGCGTCAGGCGCAACGGCAAAAGCGCCTCGCGGAACGCTGATACCCGCTCGTCCCGGTCCGCAACGGCGTCTTCGAGGGTCGTGCCGAGCCGCTCTTCGCGGCTCTGGCGGAAATAGGCTTTGTCCTTGGCCGCGACATGCTTCCAGATGTCGAGAACGACAAAGCGCAGCATCGCTCCGTGCAGCGTCGCGTCGGCCCAGCGCGTGTGGAAGAGCGACAGCGCCTTGCCGGCCGGGGAGCCGAAGAGCGCTGGGCGGTCCCGATAGGCCGTCTCGAGATACTCGGCGATCGCCCAGGAATCGTTGACCCAGCGCTCGCCATCAACCAGAACCGGCACGCGGCCCTGCTTGCTGAAGGCGATCGCATCTTTCTCGGTGAAGCGCCAGGGGATGGTTTCCGCTTCGAGGCCCTTATGTGCGAGCGCCAGCTTGACGCGCCAGCAATAGGGGCTGAACCGCCGGTCCTCTTCGGCGCCGGCGAGATCGTAAAGCTTCAGCATCGTCTCAGCCCCAATAGCGCCCGGTCGCGCCGATCACCACGACGATCAGTCCGAGCGCGAGGTTGAACTCGACGATGCGGCGGATCTGGTTAAGCTGCGCCGCCGCGGCCGGGAAATCGTCGCCGTCGATCGCGCGCCGGAAGCGCTGCCAGGGCGCGAAATAGAGATGCCCGAAAGCGAGCATCATGATGATGCCGAGCGCCTCCATGATCTGGACGTGAAGCCCGCTTACCCCGAGGCCCTGCATCGCAAGGCCGCTCGCCAGCAGCAACACCACCGCGGCCCAGACCCAGCCGAAGAATTTCTGAAAAATTCGCCGCCACAGCGCGAGACGCACCGGTGGATCGAGCGCGGCAAGCGATGGGCGAACCATCTGGTGGGCGAAGAACATGCCTCCGACCCAGACCACCGCCGAGAGAATGTGAAGGAGCAGCAGGAATTCGATCATCGCGCCGCTCCGCGGATTGTGCCGCGCTGCCGAAACACGATCGCTGCTGGCCCCGAACCCGGTATCACGCTGCGATCAAATCCCGTTCGAGAACGAGCGACGAAGTGAGCACGCGTCCGTTCTGTCCCGCCTCGGGCAAAGCGAGGTTGAGATAGCGCACATTGAAGGCGTCGATCGTGCCGCAGAGCTCGTTGTAGATCGGGCCCTCGCGCCGCGCCTTCAGCACCCGCGCCTGCAGCATCAGCGCATATTCGGTGTCGGGGCGCGCCAGCACGTTCAGCCCCTCGACCATCCTCGGATCGAAGCCGAGATCCGTCCCGACGCAATGCGACGTGACATTGTCGCCGTTGACGCCGAAGAGGCTGCTGGTCGTAAAGGCTCCCATCGCCGCGGCGGCGTGAACCAGATGCGCCGGCTCGCGATGAAAGGCTTCGAGCAGCGCGTTCAACCGCGCATCGGCGATGCTGTCGAGCGGCAACGGCCGCACCGACCAGGTCCGGCGGGCGATCTTCACGATCGATGCCACTCGGCCGATCGCCATTGCCGCTTCGCTGGCTGTCGCGTGATGCCCTTCGACCAGCAGCCCGTCCATCAGCACGCCGCGCTTCACCCGCCCGATGCGGTCCGCATTGTCCTCGAGCCAGATGCCGATCCGCTCGGCCGCGAGCGGCGCCACGCGCCGGCCGTCATGACAGATGGTGACGCCGGCGTCGCGTTCGGTGAGCGCGATCCAGCCGAGAACGCGCATCGCATAGGCGGCCAAATCGCCGCCGATGCCCGGCAGTTGCAGCGCATCGCGCACATAGGCGGCGTGGCCTGCCGGCGCCGGAATGACCGCGCCATCGGCGTTGACCCAGGTCGAGAGCTCTCGCGAAGCGGCGCGTCCGTTGCGCGATTCCGCAAACGCGACGCGCACCAGAGAGAGCAGCGACGCAGCGAGGTCTTCGGGAAGCGCCGCGCCCGGAACGAGGTCGCCGAAAATTTCGCTCAAGAACGCGCGGTCGTCGCGCTCGAGAAAGAATTCCGCGAGCCGGTAGAGATCGTCGGCAAGGATGCGCGTCTCGCCGCGCCACCACCGCGCGACGGTGTTCTCCGACCGGCCGATGCCGTGCGCGATCTGTTTGAGATGCAGCGGAGCGCGGGGATAAAGCCGCCGTCTGAGCGCATCGCGAAAACGCGAGTCGAAGTCTCCGGCCACCACATCAACCCAATTCTGTCTGTCGGGACACCAGCTTTGGATGCCCGATTACACTAATTGTCCCTCATTAACGAAGTGTCTGCAAGGGCGGCCAGAGGGGCTCGAGCGGGGTTGCCGCCCTCGAGGAGTGGGCAACAGTGGATCGCAACAATCGTCGTCAATCCTGGTACGTCGCGCGGCATCTGAAGTTTCTTTCGCGCAGCCTTGCAGCGCTGGGCTTCGGCGAGGCCGCACTACTTGTCGGTGCAGCGGCCATCTCCGTCGGGGAAGAGGCGCTTCGGCCGGGCGGCCAACCCGAACGTGGCGGGCCGTCGCCGGTGGGGCTGCTCTCGCTCGTCAGCCGCGGTGCCGGGCATGGCTAGAAAGGGCGGGCCCGAAGCGCTGGCGCGCTCCAGCACGCGTCGGGCACCTCCCTTCAGCGATCCGCGGCTGAGCGCGCTGCATGCCTATTGGGAGAAGGAGCGCGGCGATCGGCCGCTGCCGTCGCGCACCGACATCGATCCGGCCGCGCTCCGGTTCGTTCTCGGGCACCTCGTCTTGCTGGACGTGCTGCGCGAGCCGCTGCGCTTCCGCATCCGCTTGCAAGGAACCGAGCTCGAATGGTGGATGGGCGGCAACCTCACCGGCCAGGAGATCGAGCGGTTGCGGACGCCGGCGTTGCGCGCGCTCGTGCGGAAATGCCTGACGGCGACGGTCGAATCCCGAGCTCCCCACCACCGCATCGGCGAAGAGATCGTCGGCGATTTGCC
>Ga0157370_10003800_pt1 | contig 17613 bp, 16 predicted proteins | sample C35metaG_FD_113463 | JGI IMG/M metagenome (GOLD analysis project Ga0157370, IMG submission 113463) | Corn rhizosphere microbial communities from Kellogg Biological Station, Michigan, USA - C3-5 metaG | ecosystem: Host-associated > Plants > Roots > Rhizosphere > Soil | place: USA: Michigan...
AGTCACGCCGTTACCCCGGGTTCGCGGAGTACCAGCGCAACACGTCGCGGGTCATCCCGGTCGTCGCGCTCGTCCGGGACTGACGGGACTGACGGGAAAAGGGAGCATGGCCATGACTGAACCGGCGCAGCGCCCGGACGTACACGCCGTCCAGCCCGTCACGGCGCCGGGGGAGAACCATGAGAGCCGAACGGACGCGCTGGCAGGCCCCCGCCTGGCCCAGCTGGAGGCGAACCTCGCGGCCGTCCGCCGCCGGATCGACGCCGCCGTGGCCGCCGCGGGCCGGCAGGCGGCGCCGCCGCGCCTGATCGTCGTCACCAAGTTCCATCCGGCGCTGGACGTCCGGCGGCTGGCGTCGCTGGGGGTCACCGACGTCGGGGAGAACCGGGACCAGGAGGCCGCGGAAAAGGCGGCGCAGCTTCAGGACCTTGGCCTGAGCTGGCACTTCATTGGACAGCTCCAAAGCAACAAGGCCAAGTCAGTGGCCCGCTACGCCCATTCCGTCCACTCCATCGACAGGGCGCAGCTGGTCAAGGCCCTGGGCCGTGCCATGGATGCGCAGCAGGACCTGAACGGCCGGGCCGCCCTGGAATGCTTCATCCAGGTGGACCTCTCCCAAAGTGCGGGCGGCACCTCCGGGACCACAGCGGAAGGCGGGCCGGGCGCGCGGGGTGGGGCGGCGCCGTCGGACGTTGACAGGCTGGCCGAGCTGGTGGCTGCCACGGACGGGCTCAGGCTGGCCGGCGTCATGGCCGTGGCGCCCCTGGGTGCCGACCCGGCACCGGCCTTTGGCCTGCTCGCTGAAATTTCAGCCAGGGTGGTGGCCGCCCATCCCGGCGCGGGCGCCATTTCCGCCGGGATGAGCGGGGACCTGGAGCAGGCCGTGGCCGCAGGGGCGACACACCTGCGTGTCGGTTCCGATATACTCGGTGCCCGTCCCCGCGTGCTGTAGCGTTTTGGGTGTTGGCAACAACGTGCATGCCCGTAAATCCCACCCGCAGCAAGCAGACTGATGAGGAGCTAACCATGGCTGGCGCTCTGCGCAAGACAATGATCTACCTTGGGCTCGCCGACGGTGACGAGCACTACGACGCTGAGCAGGCACCGCCGGTCCACAAGGCAGCCAACGCTGCCGTGGAGTTTGAACGGGAGGCCGTTCCCGCGCCGGCCGCCGTGGCCGAAACTGCCGCGCCCAAGGCCGGCGACGAAGAATACCGGGCCCCGGTAACCCCCATCAAGCGGGCCGCATCGAATCGGGAAGAGGCTGCAAGTTTGCGTCAGATCACCACTGTTCACCCACGCTCCTACAATGACGCGAAAATCATTGGCGAGAGCTTCCGTGACGGCATTCCGGTCATCATGAATGTCACGGACATGGGCGAGGCAGACGCCAAGCGGTTGGTGGACTTCTCCGCCGGACTTGTCTTCGGCCTGCGCGGTTCCATCGAACGCGTCACCAACAAGGTTTTTCTGCTCTCGCCGTCCTATATTGAAGTCCTGGGCGACGACAAGAAGCTCTCTGACACCCAGGCCAGCTTCTTCAACCAGAGCTAGCTGCGGTCCGCCGGAACGAATTGTCATTGCCCGGGCACTTTGTGCCCGGGCAATGCGTTATATAGGGTGTCAGTTAAAGCTCGGTGGAACCGAATATTCATTGGGCCGGTTGTTTTTGTTTCATCCTTCGACTAGGGAATGTGTCCGCGCGCGTGCCAATTGTTTTCGCTCTTCTCTACATCCTGCTTCTGCTCTACTTTCTGGCGTTATTGCTGCGAATGGTCTTTGACTGGATCCAGGTATTCGCCCGGGACTGGCGTCCGCGCGGCGCCGCACTGGTGGGCGCCTCAGTGATTTACCGGCTGACGGATCCGCCCCTGCGCAGGCTGCGCGCCATGATTCCGCCCCTGCGGATCGGCAACGTGGCCCTGGACATTGGCTTCCTGCTGCTGTTGGTGGTTGTGGGCATTGGGATGAGTGTCACAAGGAATTTGGCAATATAGTGCCGCGTCGTTAGTTTTCGCCGCTGAAAAGTTATATTGTAAAAGCGATAGAACCCAAGTGCAGATCGCTTGATTTGTATTCGGTACCGTAGTTGGGATGGCTTCGGCCCGCTCCCAACTCACTAAGACCAATGAGGTGACTAGATGGCGCTTACGCCAGAAGATGTTGTCAACAAGCGGTTCCAGCCGACCAAGTTCCGTGAAGGCTACGACCAGGACGAAGTGGACGACTTTCTTGACGAGATCGTCGTTGAACTGCGCCGGTTGCACCAGGAAAATGACGAGCTGCGCAAGAAACTTGCCGACAACACATCAAATGTCCAGGCTGCCCCCGCAGCTCCCGCACCGCTGCTTGAGAAGGTACCGGAAACGGCTGCTGAGCCCGTCAAGGAAGCTGTAGTCGAGGCCGCCCCGGCCAAGCCTGCTGCCCCGGCTGCTCCCGTGGTCGAGGCTGCCCCGGTTGCCGCTGCTGCACCTGCACCTGCTGCCGCGACTGGCGTGGAATCCGCTGCCGGCGTCCTGGCCATGGCGCAGAAGCTGCACGACGAATACGTCAATGCCGGTGTGGAACAGCGCGACAAGATCATTGCCGAGGCCCAGATCGAGGCCAGCTCCTTGGTCAACGACGCCCAGGAGAAGAGCCGCAAGACTCTCGGTGCCCTGGAGCAGCAGCGTTCGGTGCTCGAGCGCAAGGTTGAGCAGCTGCGCGGCTTTGAGCGCGACTACCGTTCGCGCCTGAAGACGTACATCGAAGGCCAGCTCCGCGACCTCGATGCCCGCGGCTCCGTGGCTGCGCCGGACTTCGCCGACGGCGGATCCGAGTCCTAGGACGCATCCAGTCCTGGCTCCCAGGATTCGGGGCGGCGGTGTGGGGATACCCGCACCGCCGCCCTTTGCCCGTTAACGCCCTACTATTGATATGTCCTGCAGGCCCGACGTAATGAAAGAACCATGAGCGAGAACTCCCAGCAGCACCCTTCCAGCGGCCCTGAAGACGCAACCGACCAGGTCGCGGCGGGGCGGCCACCTCTCCGCTGGGGCTTCCTGTGGACCTGGCTGGGCTTTGCCGCCCTGGCCTATGTTTGCGACCAGCTGACCAAGCTGTGGGTCACCTCGACCATGGTGGAGGGCCAAACCACCCCTGTCATCCCCGGCGTGCTGCAGTGGTATTTCATAAAGAATTCAGGGGCCGCCTTTTCCATCGGCGAGGGCTTCACCTGGTTCTTTACCCTCGTCATGGCCGCAGTCGCCGTGTTCATCGTGGTTCTGGCCCGTCGCATCGGTTCGGCGTGGTGGGCCATCGGCCTGGGTCTGTTGCTTGGCGGCGCCTTGGGCAACCTGACAGACCGACTGTTCCGTCCGCCGTCGTTCGGCATGGGCCACGTGGTCGACTTCATTTCCTTCCCGCACTTTGCCATTTTCAACATGGCGGACATGGGTGTGGTGGGGGGAGTCATCACCATTTGCCTGCTGACCTTGATCGGTGTGCCGCTGGGCGGACGTGCGGCTGTGGCAGCGGCCAAGGCCAAGGCCGCAGCGGATGCCGCCAAAGCCGAGGAGGCCGGCCCCGAGGTGGAACGGGGGGAGTCTTCTGATGACTGAGACGTTTACCGTGCCCGAGGAAGCTGCCGGAATGCGCATTGACGCGGCGCTGGCACAGCTGTTGGGCATCTCCCGGTCGGCGGCCGCCCTGCTGTGCTCGGAAGGAAATGTGCGTCAGGACGGCGCGGTCGTTGGCAAGTCGGAGAAGTTCCGTGCAGGCGCCAGCGTCCAGGTGACCATTCCGGAACGGCCGGACCCTTTGGCCGTAGTGGTGGAGCCGGTGGATGGATTGAACATCCTGTTGGACGACGACGACTTTGTGGTCGTCGACAAGCCTGTTGGCGTGGCTGCGCACCCCTCGCCGGGCTGGGTGGGACCCACAGTGGTGGGCGGACTTGCCGCGGCGGGTTTCCGGATTTCCACCTCCGGCGCGCAGGAACGCGTGGGCATTGTCCACCGGCTCGACGTCGGCACCTCGGGTGCCATGGTGGTTGCCAAGACGGAACATGCGTACACGGTCCTCAAGCAGGCATTCCGGGACCGCACCGTGGAGAAGATTTACCATGCCGTGGTTCAGGGACTTCCCGATCCGCTGCAGGGCACCATTGACGCACCCATCGGCCGCCACCCCGGCTACGACTGGCGTTTCGCCGTCATCGAGGACGGGCGCCCGTCCGTCACGCACTATGAGGTGCTCGAGGCGTTCGGGAAGGCCTCGCTGCTGGAAATCCACCTTGAAACAGGGCGCACCCACCAGATCCGCGTGCACTTTTCCGCCTTGCGGCACCCGTGTGCAGGGGACCTGACCTACGGTGCGGACCCAAAGCTGGCTGCTGAACTGGGCTTGACGCGCCAGTGGCTGCATGCCCATAAGCTTGGCTTCACCCACCCTTCAACGGGGGAGCGGGTGGACGTGACCAGCCCGTATCCGCAGGACCTGGAATATGCCCTGAAGGCTCTGCGGGGCTAACCCTCCCGACCCCACTGACGCTCCATCACCTTTCGTGGCCTCCCGGCTGACGCTCCATCACTTTCCGGGGATTTCCGGCCGGAGTGATTTATGTGGGGATCGGGTTTATCGGTTGCGGACTTTGCTGTGGGGCAAAACCCAATCCGAGTTCCGCCCCGGGTGCACCGGGGGCAGAACCCGGCTTGAGTTTTGCCCCAGCGGGAAGTGCCGCTGAGCGCAAGCGGGCGGCCCGGACACCCCGGCGGCCGGATGAGTGGCCAAGGGCACCAGTGAATGTTGGGCCCGCACCTCCCCGGGTGTTCACTCCGAACCCTCCGTGCTGCAGGACCGGAGGGAAAAGGCGCCTCGGTTGGAACCGGGCGTCGAGAACCGCATTGTAGAAAGTGGTGCCGCGTCCCGGAAATATACGCAAGAAGTGGTGCGGCGTCGGGGATAATGCTGTCAGAAGTGGGGCGTAGCTGCCGAGGGATGCGGACATGTGTGTCTCGCTGCGACGGGGCGTTTTCGTGGAGGTGTCCGGAACGAGCGAGCGTTTCGCGGAGGTGCTGCGGGCCCGGCGCCACTGCCGTTTGCTCGGGCAAAGCCGGGCCTTTGGCACGTAGGATGGTGGGGTGGCTTCCTCATCAAATGACAGTTTTGTCCATCTTCACACTCACACCGAGTACTCCATGCTTGACGGCGCCGCACGCCTGACGGAACTCTTCGATGAGACCAACCGGCTGGGCATGCCGGCGCTGGCCACCACAGACCACGGCTATTTGTTCGGTGCCTTTGACTTCTGGAAAAAGGCCACCGATGCCGGGGTGAAGCCCATTATCGGCGTCGAAGCGTACGTCACGCCGGGCACCGCACGCACGGACAAGACCCGCGTGAAATGGCGCACAGATGAGAGCCAAAGGGGCGACGACGTTTCCGGCGGCGGTGCCTACACGCACATGACGCTGCTCAGCTACAACAACCAGGGCATGCGCAACTTGTTCCGGGCCTCCTCGCTGGCGTCCCTTGACTCGGTGTTCGGCAAGTATCCCCGCTTGGACCGTGAACTGCTCAACGAATACCACCATGGCCTCATTGCCACCACCGGCTGCCCCTCCGGCGAAGTCCAGACCAAGCTGCGCCTGGGGCAGTACAACGAGGCCAAGGCCGCTGCTGCCGAGTTCCAGGACATCTTCGGCGCGGAAAATTACTTCTGTGAGCTCATGGACCACGGCCTGGACATTGAGCGGAGGGTAACGAAGGACCTCCTGCGACTGGCCGATGAACTGAACATTCCTCTTGTCGCCACAAACGACCTCCATTACACGCATGAACACGACGCCAAGGCCCATGAGGCCCTGCTTGCCCTGCAGTCCGGCTCCACCCTGCTCGAACCCACCTACGACCAGGGCGGTTCCCGCTTCGCCTTCAATGGCAGCGGCTACTACCTGAAGTCGCCAGCGGAAATGCGAGCCCTGTTTTCCGAGCTTCCCGAAGCCTGCGACAACACGCTGCTGATCGCCGAGCGGTGCGAAGTTTCCTTCAACACCGACGCCAATTACATGCCGAAGTTCCCCTGCCCGCCTGGCGACGACGAGACGTCGTGGTTGGTGAAGGAAGTGGATGCCGGGCTGAAATACCGCTATCCGAAGGGCATTCCAGACGATGTGCGGGCGCGGGCGGACTACGAGCTGGAAGTCATCATCAAGATGGGCTTCCCCGGCTATTTCCTGGTGGTGGCCGACTTCATCAACTGGTCCAAGGACCACGGCATCCGCGTTGGCCCCGGCCGTGGCTCCGGTGCCGGCTCCATGGTGGCCTATGCCATGCGCATCACCGACCTGGACCCGCTGCAGCACGGGCTGATCTTTGAGCGGTTCCTCAACCCCGAGCGCGTGTCCATGCCTGACTTTGACGTGGACTTTGATGATAGGCGCCGGCACGAGGTCATCAAGTACGTGACCGAAAAGTACGGTGACGAGCGTGTGGCCATGATTGTCACCTACGGCAGCATCAAGTCCAAGCAGGCCCTGAAGGACTCCTCCAGGGTCCTGGGCTACCCGTTCAGCATGGGCGAACAGCTCACCAAGGCCCTGCCGCCCGCCGTCATGGCCAAGGACATCCCGCTGCACGACATCGAGGACCCCCAGTCCAAGCGCTACGGTGAGGCCGGGGACTTCCGCCAACTCCTGCAAACCGACCCGGAAGCTGCCAAGGTCTTTGAAACCGCCAAGGGCCTGGAAGGGCTCAAGCGCCAATGGGGCGTCCACGCAGCCGGCGTGATCATGAGCTCGGACCCGATCATCGACGTGGTGCCCATCATGCGGCGCTTCCAGGACGGGCAGGTCATCACACAGTTTGACTACCCGACGGCCGAGGGCCTGGGCCTGATCAAAATGGACTTTCTGGGGTTGCGAAACCTCACCATCATCACCGACGCCCTGGAGAACATCAAGGCCAACCAGGACTTTGAGCTGGACCTCGAACACCTGGCCCTTGACGACCACGAATCCTATGAGCTGATGGCGCGCGGGGACACCCTGGGCGTTTTCCAGCTCGACGGCGGCCCCATGCGCGGGCTGCTCAAGCTCATGCGCCCGGACAACTTTGAGGACATTTCCGCAGTCCTGGCCCTGTACCGGCCCGGGCCCATGGGTGCTGATTCCCACACGAACTATGCATTGCGAAAAAACGGCCTGCAACCCATCACGCCCATCCACCCGGAGCTGGAGGAGCCGCTTGCCGAGATCCTGGGCGGCACCTACGGGCTGATCGTGTACCAAGAGCAGGTGATGTCCATTGCCCAGAAGCTGGCGGGCTCTTCGCTGGGCCGAGCCGACATCCTGCGCCGCGCCATGGGCAAGAAGAAAAAGTCCGAGCTGGACAAGCAGTATGCCGGCTTCCACCAGGGCATGCTCGACAACGGCTACTCCGATGCAGCCGTCACCACGCTCTGGGACATCCTGCTCCCGTTCTCCGACTATGCGTTCAACAAGGCGCATTCAGCCGCCTACGGCGTGGTCAGCTACTGGACGGCATACCTCAAGGCCCACTATCCGGCCGAATACATGGCCGCCCTGCTGACAAGTGTCGGCGACGACAAGGACAAGTCCGCCCTCTACCTCAACGAATGCCGGCACATGGGCATCACCGTGCTGGCCCCGGACGTCAACGAATCCTCGCTGAACTTCACCCCTGTCGGCAGGGACATCAGATTCGGCATGGGCGCCGTCCGCAACGTGGGCGCCAATGTGGTCAACGCACTGGTGGAGGCCCGGGCGGAAAAGGGCAGCTTTGAAAGCTTCTCAGACTTCCTGATGAAGGTGCCCGCCGTCGTCTGCAACAAGCGCACCATTGAGTCCCTCATCAAGTCCGGTGCCTTCGACTCCCTGGGCCACCCCCGCCGCGCCCTGGCCATGATCCATGAAGAGGCCATCGACTCGGTCATCACGCTCAAGCGCAATGAGGCCGTGGGCCAGTTTGACCTCTTTGCCGGGCTCGGCGGCGACGATGAGCCCGAGTCCGCCCTGGTCACGGACATCCCGGACCTGCCCGAGTGGGAGAAAAAGGACAAGCTCGCCTTTGAACGGGACATGCTGGGGCTGTACGTTTCGGACCACCCCCTGCAGGGCCTGGAGGGAATCCTGAGCCAAAATGCGGACATGTCCATCACCCAGGTGCTGGCCGACGACGGCCCGGCGGACGGCCACATCATCACCATTTCAGGCATGATCACCAGCCTGCAGCGCCGCATTGCCAAGAGCAGCGGCAATCCTTATGCCCGCTGCGAGGTGGAGGACCTGGGCGGCTCCGTGGAGGTCATGTTCTTCGGCCAGGTATATGGGCCCATCGCAACAATCCTGGCCGAGGACCTGATCGTGGTCATCAAGGGCCGGCTGCAAAAGCGCGACGACGGCGCCATCACACTCAATGCCATGGAACTTTCCGTCCCGGATCTGAGCGAGGGCATGGCCGGCCCCCTGGTCATCTCCATGCCCGAGCACAAGGCCACCGAACCCGTGCTGCTGGCCCTCAAGGACGTCCTCGGCAACCACCGCGGCAACACCGAGGTGAAAATGCACCTGAGCGGCCGCCGCACCATGAAGGTCATGAAGCTGCCGCTGCATCACCGGGTCAATCCGACTCCGGCACTTTTTGGCGACCTCAAGGTGTTGCTCGGCCCCACCTGCCTGGAGTCCTGAGCCGTGACGTTCGTCGGTGGTGCCTGGCTGCGCTGGTTCGCCCTCTCCGCGCTGGCGGGTATCGGCCTGGGCGCCCTGTGGTGGCTGGCCGCCCCGGGCGGCGCCGTCTACGGCGACGTACGGGACTACAACACGTGGCTGGGCCGGGACCTGGTGCTGGGCGTGCTGGCCGTTGCCGGCGGGCTGGCCTCCGCCTGCCTCCTGGTCGGGGCGGGGCGGCGCCGCGGTGCCGTGTCCACGGCACACTTTGCCGCCGTCATTCTCGGCGCCCTCCTTGGCTCTGTGCTGGCATGGCGCACGGGCGTATTTGCCGGTGACTTGTTCCACGTTCCGCCGGCCAACATGGCCAGCCCCAGCATGGTGTTCTCCCTGCGGGTGCCTTCCATCCTGCTGCTGTGGCCACTGGCCTGCGCGGCCACCGTGTTCGTGTGGACAACGGTGAACTACGCCATCGTCCCGAGCCCGCAGGAGGCCCGCGCCACAGCCGGTAAACTTGAGCTGTGAGCAACCCTGATTCTGCCGTGTCCACCACTTCCGCCATTCCCACTCCGGCCCCGGCCGGGCCTGCGCACTTCACCTTCGGGCGCACCGACCTCCGCGGGCTGAACCTTTCGCTGGCCGAACTCAAGCGTGCAGTTCCCCGCACGGCTGCCGAAACGCTCACCACGGCCGAGGACGCGGTGCGGGGCATCATTGCCGACGTCCGGGCGCGCGGCTTTGCCGCACTTTCAGAACTGGCCCAAAAGTTCGACGGCGTGGCCCAGGACCACCCCCGGGTCCCGGCCCCGGCGCTTGAGCAGGCGCTGGCACAGCTTGACCCCGCCGTGCGTGCCGCGCTGGAGGAATCAATCCGCCGCGCCAAGGCGTTTGCCGCCGCGCAGCGCCCGGCCAATGTGGACCTGCCGATTGCAGACGGCGCCGTGGTGTCCCAACACTGGATTCCCGTGCGCAGGGTGGGCCTGTACGTTCCCGGCGGGCTGGCGGCGTACCCGTCGTCGGTCATCATGAACGTGGTGCCCGCACTCGCCGCCGGGGTGGGCCAAGTGGCACTGGCTTCGCCACCGCAAAAGGAAAACGGCGGACTGCCGGACCTGACGGTGCTGGCCGCCGCGGCCCTGCTGGGCATTGACGAGGTGTACGCCATGGGCGGCGCGCAGGCGATTGCCGCCTTTGCCTACGGCATACCGGCAGAAACCTCCGCGGCGGACAACGCAGGGTCCCTTGAGCCGGTTGACGTGGTCACGGGCCCCGGGAACATTTTCGTGGCCACCGCCAAGCGCCTGGTCAAGGGTGTGGTGGGCATTGACGCCGAGGCCGGAGCCACGGAGATCGCGGTGCTGGCGGACCACACCGCCAACCCGGTATTCGTCGCGGCGGACCTCATCAGCCAGGCCGAACACGATCCCAACGCCGCGTCGGTGCTGGTGACGACATCGCCGGAGCTGGCCGCCGCCGTCGAACGTGAACTGGCCGTCCAGGTTGCCGCGACAGCGCACCGCGAACGCGTCGAGGCGGCGCTGTCGGGCCCGCAGTCCGGCACGGTGCTGGTGAGCGACGTGGCGCAAGGAATTGCCGTGTGCAACGCCTACGCCGCCGAACATTTGGAGGTGGTCACGGAGGACGCTGCCGCCGTCGCCGCGCAAATCACCAACGCAGGGGCCATCTTTGTGGGCGACTACAGTCCCGTGAGCCTCGGTGACTACTGTGCTGGGTCCAACCACGTGCTTCCCACCAGCGGCACGGCCGCATTCTCCTCCGGGCTGAACGTGACCACGTTCCTGCGCGCCGTGCAGCTGATCAACTACGACAAGGCGGCCTTGTCCACGGTGGCCGGCCACGTGGTGACACTGTCGGCGTCGGAAGGGCTGCCGGCCCACGGTGACGCCGTGGCCATTCGTTTCCGCTGACACCACCCCTTGACGGGTGTGCATCCCGGTGGTATCTACATGATTGTCGTTTGGGAAAATGAACCCATAGACTGGTGAAAACCGCTGCTCGAAGGGACCTGGATGTACTGCCCGTTTTGCCGTAATCCCGACTCGCGCGTGGTGGACTCGCGCCTGTCCGACGACGGCTCCTCCATCCGCCGCCGGCGCCAGTGCACCGAATGCGGGCGCCGGTTCAGCACGGTGGAAACGGCCAGCCTTTCCGTCAGCAAACGCTCGGGCGTGGTGGAGCCCTTCAGCCGCAGCAAGGTGATCAGCGGCGTGCGGAAGGCGTGCCAGGGGCGCCCCGTGACCGACGACGACCTGGCGAAGCTCGCACAGGAGGTCGAAGAGTCCATCCGGGCCAGCGGCGCCGCCGAAATTGACGCGAATGACGTCGGCCTGGCCATTCTGGAACCCCTCCGGCGCCTGGACCTGGTCGCCTACCTGCGCTTCGCCAGCGTTTACCAGGCTTTTGAGTCGCTCGAGGACTTTGAGAAGTCGATCAAGGAACTGCGCCGCGCCCGGAAGGCTATTTCGTAATCTTGAAGTGGACGGCTGCCTGAAGGGCGCCGCCCACAATGCCGGCGTTGTTGGCCAATTCGGCGGGGATGATCTTGGTGCGCAACTTCAGCTGCGGCAGGTAGTCCTCGCTGCGCTTGGAAATGCCGCCGCCAATGATGAACAGCTCGGGGGAGAAGAGGAACTCCACGTGCGAGAAGTAGCGCTGCAGCCGCACGGCGTACTCGTCCCAACTGAGATTGTCGCGTTCGCGGGCGCTGGCCGAGGCCTTGGATTCGGCGTCGACGCCGTCAATTTCCAGGTGGCCCAATTCCGCGTTGGGGATGAGCTTGCCGTCATGGATGAAGGCCGAGCCGATGCCCGTGCCGAGGGTGATGACCAGGACGGTGCCCTTCACGCCTTTGCCGGCACCGTAGCGGGCTTCGGCCAGGCCGGCCGCGTCGGCGTCGTTCATGACCTGGACGTCGCGGCCCAGCTCCTCGGAAAAGATCTTGTCCACGTCCGCGTCGATCCAGGACTTGTCCACATTTGCGGCGGAGCGGGCCACGCCGTGGCTGATGATGGCCGGGAAGGTGATGCCCACGGGGGCGTCCTTGGCCGGCGCGTGGTCGCGTGTCATGAGTTCATCCACGATGGCCTTGACCACCTTGGCCACGGCCTGCGGGGTGGAAGGCTGGGGCGTGTCGATCCGGTAGCGCTCGCCCAGCAGTTCGCCCGTCTCCAGGTGGACGATCCCGCCCTTGATGCCGGTGCCGCCAATGTCGAGGCCGATGACGGTTTGCGAGTGCGAGTGCTTCTTGGACATGCGTGGCTCCAGGGGTAGTTTCGGTCTGTCAGGGGCTGTCAAAAAGGTGGGCGCGGGCCCTACGGGAGGGTGAGTACCTCGGCCCCGGTGGCCGTGACCACCAGGGTGTGCTCAAATTGTGCGGTGCGTTTGCGGTCGCGGGTTACCACTGTCCAGTCGTCGTCCCACATGTCCCACTCAATGCCGCCCAGCGTGAGCATTGGTTCGATCGTAAACACCATGCCCTCCTGGATCACAGTGTTGTATGCCGGTGCGGCGTCATAATGCGGAATAATCAAGCCGGTGTGGAACGCCTCGCCCACCCCGTGCCCCGTAAAGTCCCGGACCACCCCGTAGCCGAAGCGCTTGGCGTAGGCGGAGATGGTGCGGCCGATGACATTGATTTCCCGGCCCGGCGCCACTGCCCGGATGGCCCGGTTCAGCGACTCCTGCGTGCGGTCCACCAGCAGGCGCGATTCCTCGTCAACGTCGCCCACCGTGAAGGTCCAGTTGGTGTCGCCGTGGACACCGTTCTTGTAGGCGGTGATGTCAATGTTGATAATGTCCCCGTCCCGGACCACGGTGGAATCGGGGATGCCGTGGCAGATGACTTCATTGAGCGAGGAGCACAGCGACTTCGGAAAGCCGCGGTACCCCAGCGTGGAGGGATAGGCCTGGTGGTCCAGTAGGAACTCGTGCCCCACCCGGTCCAGCTGGTCCGTGGTGACGCCGGGAGCAATGTGCTTGCCCACCTCCACAATGGCCTGCGCGGCGATCTTGGAGGAGATTCGGATCTTCTCGAGTGTTTCAGCGCTTTTCACTTCGGACCCCTTGAAGGGGGCCGGCCCGGCCTTGCCCACATATTCGGGGCGGGGAATGGCGGCCGGCACGGCCAGCATGGCGCTTACAGTGCCGGGAACCAGGGTGCCGATGGGGGCTGTGGAAACAGTGGAAGACATGCCTTCATCCTATAAGTTATTTGCTGCGGGGCCGTGGCGGTGCGGCCTATGATGGCAACAACCGCCACGGACCCACGGAGGAAAGATGCCCCAATATTGGTACAACGTCAACACCCGCCAGGTGGAAATGGACGCCCAGTCCGGCTGGAAGGAACTGATCGGGCCCTACAACACCCGCGAGGAAGCCGAAGCCGCCCTTGCAAGGGTCCATGAGCGCAATGAAAATTGGGAGGCCCAGGACGACCAGGACTGAGGAATCCGGGCAGGCCTAGAAAGTGTGCTCGGGGCCGGGGAACACGCCGGAGCGGACTTCGGCCCCGTATTCCCGTGCGGCGTCGGCGAGAACCGTGCGCAACTGGGCGTACTGCTTGACGAACTTGGCCATTTTGCCGGTCCGCAGCCCTGCCATGTCCTGCCACACCAGCACCTGTCCCGTGGTGGAGTTCCCGGCGCCGATGCCCACGGTGGGGACGTCGATGGCGGCGTCGATGGCGGCGGCTGCGGCCGCGGGCACCATTTCCATCAGCACGCAGAAGGCTCCGGCACCCGCCAGCGCGACGGCGTCGTCCATCATGCCCTGTGCCGCATCGCCGCGGCCCTGGACCCGGTAGCCGCCCAGCACGTGCTCGCTCTGCGGGGTGAATCCGATGTGCGCCATGACTGGGATGCCGGCCTGGGTCAGTGCCCGGACGGTGGGGGCGTAATACGCTCCGCCTTCCATCTTGACCGCGTGGACCAGCCCTTCCTTCATGAGGCGCACCGAGGAAGCGATGGCCTGCTCGGGGGACTGCTCGTAACTGCCAAACGGCAGGTCGGCCACGACCAGGGCACGCTTGGCGCCGGCCGTGACGGCGCGGCAGAAGATGATCATCTCATCGAGTGTGATGGGCAGGGACGTTTCATTGCCCAGGACATTGTTGGAGGCGGAGTCACCTACCAGGAGCACTTCGATTCCCGCCTCGTCAAAGATCTGGGCGGTGTACTGGTCGTAGGCCGTCAGCATGGCAAACTTTTGGCCGTTGAGCTTGGCGGCCTGCAGGTGGTGGGTGCGGACCCGCGCCGTGGTGGACGGAATGCCTGAACCGTAGGGGGCCGCTACCTCTGCGGAAACGCTTTGTGCAGGCGCCGGGCTGCCGGGCGCGGCGGAGTCAGGGATGCTGTTGGTTGCCATGCGTAGAGCTTATTACGTCCCGGGCCGGAAAATCGTCAATCCGGGATTCAAGTCCTTAGTAGAGTGGTGTTTGCGGGCACGAAGGTGGCAGCCAGTGTCTTTAATTTGGGGCGCCCGCAACGATGTTTGAGCGAGCCGTACCGTCAACGGAAAAGGGGCCCACAGTGGACCGTCAGCAGGAGTTTGTGTTGCGCACCATCGAGGAGCGCGACGTGCGCTTTGTCCGCCTCTGGTTCACCGACGTGGTGGGCAGCCTCAAGTCGGTGGCGCTGGCCCCGGCCGAGGTGGAAGGCGCCTTTGAGGAGGGCCTGGGGTTTGACGGCTCCGCCATCGAGGGGCTGGCGCGGGTGTTCGAGTCCGACATGCTGGCCCAGCCCGATCCGTCCACGTTCCAGATCCTTCCCTGGCGCGGCAAGACCGAACAAACCTCGCGCATGTTTTGCGATGTCCTGACGCCCGACGGCGAACCGTCCGCGGCAGACCCGCGCAATGTCCTCAAGCGCACCCTTGCCAAGGCGGCGGACATGGGTTTTACGTGCTACACGCACCCTGAGATTGAGTTCTACCTGCTCAAAAGCGACAAGCCCGGCCCCGACGGCATCCCCATCCCGGTGGACCAGGCGGGCTACTTTGACCACGTGCCCGGGGGAGTGGCGCAGGACTTCCGCCGCACGGCCGTGACCATGCTCGAGGACGTGGGCATTTCCGTGGAGTTCAGCCACCATGAGGGCGGGCCGGGCCAAAACGAAATTGACCTGCGCTATGCCGACGCCCTCCAGACTGCAGACAACATCATGACGTTCCGGACGGTGATCCGCGAGGTGGCGATCCAGCAGGGCACATATGCCACCTTCATGCCCAAGCCGTTTTCCGAGCACCCGGGCTCCGGCATGCACACGCATTTTTCCCTGTTCGAGGGCGACACGAATGCCTTCCATGAGCCCGGTGCCGAGTACCAGCTGTCCAGGACCGCGCGCCAATTCATGGCCGGAATCCTCAAGCACGCACCGGAATTCACGGCCGTCACCAACCAGTTTGTGAATTCCTACAAGCGGCTGTGGGGCGGGGGAGAGGCGCCCAGCTACCTGTCCTGGGGCCACAACAACCGTTCTGCTCTCATGCGGGTGCCTCTCTACAAGCCCGGCAAGGGGCAGGCGGCCCGCCTGGAATACCGGGGCATCGATTCCGCCGCGAACCCTTACCTGGCCTATGCCGTGCTGCTCGGTGCCGGCTTGAAAGGGATCGAGGAAGGCTACGAGCTGCCCCCGGCCGCCGTGGAGGACATTGGCGCGCTCAGCAGTGCCGAGCGCCGGGCGCTGGGACACGAGCCGCTGCCGTCGAGCCTGCACGACGCCGTGCGCCAAATGGAGGAATCCGAACTCATGCCAGAAATCCTGGGCGAGCAGGTGTTTGAGCACTTCCTGCGCAACAAGCGCGACGAATGGCAGGAATACCGGCTCCAGGTCACGCCCTACGAAATCAACCGCTACCTGGGGGTGCTCTAACGCCTGCCATGAGCTCCCTGACCCGCACCCTGATCACGCTGGGCTTTTCCGACCTGGAGAAAAGTGAAAGGTTTCTCGGCTTCCGGGAGCTGGCGGACCTTGACCAGGGGGAGCTGCTGCAGTCCCTGAAGTTGGCCAATGATCCGGACCTGGCCGTGCAGTCGCTGGTGCGCCTGCTCAGCGCCGTCCCTGCCGTGTATGGAAAGCTGTCCGTCCCCGAGCGGGAGACGGGCCGCCAGGTCCCCAACGAGGCACTTTTCCGGCTGTTGGGCGCCTCCGAAGCCCTGGTGGAGTTCCTGATCCGGCATCCCGAACACGTGGACGTCCTGGACACCTTCCCGTCGCCGGAGCCCGTGGCAGCCGATGCCGGAGCGCTGCGGGACTCGCTGCTGGCAGCGGTGGGTGCGGAACCGGCGTCGGCCATTCCCGTAGCGGCGTTGACAGGCACACCGGCGCGGATCGCCCTGCGCACCCGCTACCGGCGGCACCTGGCGGAACTGGCCATCAGGGACCTGTGCGCGGCCTCGCCCCAGGACGTCATGCCGCTGGTGGGGGCCGAGCTCGCTGACCTCGCGGCGGCGGCACTGGACGCGGCGCTTGCCGTGGCCCGGGCCGAGGTGGCGGGCCAGTTTTCCTTCGATGAGGTGGCTGCCGTCAAGCTGGCCGTCATCGGCATGGGCAAGTGCGGTGCCCGGGAGCTGAACTACATTTCCGACGTCGACGTCATGTACGTCATGGAGGCCGACGGCGGCGGGCTGGATGAGTCCCGCGCCGTCGCCGTGGGCAATGCCTTGGCATCAGCGGCGGCCCAGGCCATTTACGCCCCGGAACGCGAGCCCGGGCTGTGGGAGGTCGATGCCAACCTGCGCCCCGAGGGCAAGGACGGGCCGTTGGTGCGCACGCTGGAGTCCTTCCTCAGCTATTACCAGCGCTGGGCTCATGACTGGGAGTTCCAGGCGCTCTTGAAGGCGCGGGCCATTGCAGGCGACCGTGCGCTGGGGCTCCGCTTTGAGCAGGCCGTGTCGCCGCTGATCTGGACGTCGTCGGAACGGGAGGGCTTTGTAGCCTCCGTTCAGGCCATGCGCCGGCGCGTCACGGCAAACATCCGCGACTCGGAGGCCGGGAGGCAGCTCAAGCTGGGCAAGGGCGGCCTGCGGGACGTGGAATTCACGGTGCAGCTCCTGCAGCTGGTCCATGCCAAGAATGACGAATCGATCAGGGTCAAGGCCACCACTGCCGCCATCGACGCACTCATGCGCGCCGGCTACATTGGCCGCACCGATGCCGCCCACCTGGACCAGTCCTACCGCTACCTTCGCGTCCTGGAACACCGGATCCAGCTTGTCCACATGCGCCGCACCCATCTCATGCCGCGGGCCCCGGAACAGCTGCGGGCCCTGGCCCGTGCGGCGGCGGGCCCCCTCAGCCTCAAGCGCCCCACGGCCGAAACGCTGCTGGAGGACTGGGGCCGCGTCAAGCGCGAGGTCAGGGCCCTGCACGAACGAATTTTCTACCGGCCCATACTTGTCACTGCCGCCCATCTCAGTGCCGACGACGTGGCACTGACCACGGATGCTGCCAGGGCCAGGCTGGCCGCGCTCGGCTATCGGGACACAGCTGGTGCGCAGCGCCACATTGAAGCCCTGACCGCCGGTGTCAGCCGGAGGGCGGCCCTGCAGCGCCAGCTCCTGCCCGTGCTCCTGGGCTGGCTGGCCGACGGCGTCGACCCGGATGCCGGGCTGCTCGCCTTCCGCCGGGTCAGCGAGGCACTGGGCACCTCGCACTGGTACCTGGGCATGCTGCGCGACCACCAGGCCGCCGCTGAGCGGCTGTGCCACGTTCTCTCCAGCTCGCGGCTGGTGACCGACCTGTTGGAGGTTTCCCCGGAGGCCACAGCCTGGTTCGGCAACGACAAGGAACTGGTCCCGCTGACGTTTGCGGCCCAGTGGACGGAAATCCAGTCCAAGATGTCCCGCCACCCGGAGCCGGCTGACGCGATCCGGCTGATTAGGCTCAACCGGCAGCGGGAAATCCTGCGCATCGCCATTGCAGACTGTTCC
>Ga0157370_10003801_pt1 | contig 17613 bp, 11 predicted proteins | sample C35metaG_FD_113463 | JGI IMG/M metagenome (GOLD analysis project Ga0157370, IMG submission 113463) | Corn rhizosphere microbial communities from Kellogg Biological Station, Michigan, USA - C3-5 metaG | ecosystem: Host-associated > Plants > Roots > Rhizosphere > Soil | place: USA: Michigan...
AAAACAAAAGTCAGGGTAATTTTTTTATGCGTCAATCACAATTGTAAAAGGTGATGATGTATGTGGGATTTATCAGCTTTAAAAGGTGATTTTACTCTCAGAGTACGGTCTGTATAGACTCTCGCAGAATCTATTACGGGAACTGTAAATACAAACAGAATAAAGAAAATACCGTAAGGAAAACGGGAAGAGGTGCTGTCGAACTTGGCCAATGTAAATTCCAAGGCAAATCAGTAAATATCCCAAAAACAGTGAACCGGAGTTTCCCAGAAATATTTTATTTTTATTGGCAAGGTTATATTTCAGAAAAGCGGCAATACTTCCTGCAAACAAAATTCCGATTTTTGCCAGACAAAACTTGTCTTCGATGAGCATAAGAGTACCAATGTGAGACTAATCACTTTCGAACTATGATCATTCTGGTTTACTTTAATCTTTTACTATACAGAATAAAACAGCTGTCACAATTGATTAACTAAAGCAAATTTTAATAATCTAGATAGGAATGTGGAAAGTTATCTTAAATGGGCGAAAATCATCCGCCATAAAAATAGTATAACTACAGATGCAGAAAAAAGATAGATATTGGCCCATCTGTAGATATTTATTTTCTTCTTTTTTAGATGCTGTAATAAAAATATGATTAGAGTACTTACAATAATATTGATATTATGTTCTCGAAGCATAATAACTTTTACGTCATTACTACTGTTAAATATTATATCCTTTAAAAAAAACAGAATGTAAATAATCCAGGATGAAAAAAATATATTTAGATAATGAATTAAATCCAATTCTCCAAAAAATGTTATTTTTTCCTGAACAAACATCAATATTAAATAATCTATACAAAATCCGATAACAATTATTGAAAAGCCAATAAAAGGACTGTTTCCTAATAATACTTTATTTAAAAAAAAATTCGTAATTATAACGAATATTGCGACTGCCAGTAGGTGCGAGATTGCAGTGAAAGAGTTTTTCATTATAGAATTTGTTTATTAATAAAAATTTCTCAATATCAACTACCTAGTTTGCACTCAAAATCAATATTTAAGATTGTGTTAATGTACTAATAATTTTTCACTAATTTTTATTCTAATCATCCCCAAAAAGCGGAGCATTTAAAAATATAGTTTTTAAATTTGGAAGACTATGAAAAACAGTAAATTTTCAGAAGTTTAGATTATTAAGATTCTATCTGAACAAAATCGAGGTTAAACAGTGAATGAAATCTGCCGGGAGCACGGCATCAGTCAGCCGACATTTTACAAATGGAAGAGTAAATATGGAGGTTTGGATGTGCAGCAACTCTCCAAAATGAATTTTGCAAAACAGGACTCCACTGCCTTCAGCAAAAAACAAATTGCTGATTACGGTTTTTTGAGAATGGCACATCAAAAGATGAATGAAATCGATGGTAAACAGCTTGGTAATCCCGACAAGGTCGCTAACACTTTCATTGAATTAGTGGAAAGTCAAAATCCTCCTAGACTATTATTTTTGGGAAGCGATGCTCATCAAAGAACAGAAGACAAAATTACTCAATTATTTCAACAGATTGAAAAATGGAAAGATCTTTCAACCTCGGAACAATAAGTTTAAGGCTTCAACCGAATCCATAAATAATATGAACTTATGCATTGATATTGAGAAAAGATCCTGCACTTACAATCAGGATCTTTTGCTATACGATAAGCTTTTTTAATTTTTTTAACCGAACATCATAAACCGGAATACTTATGCTTATACCAGCTATTTATATAGCCTGTATGATATCACTTTTAAATCATAATATTAAAGAAGCTTAGAAAAAATAGGTGCTTCCCGGTTTGAGAAATCTAAGAATTAAAATGAGGTACGACAATTCACAGGCGACAGATATTTATAAAATCAACTAATTCAGCAGTTGTCTTTATATCACAACGGTATAGTCTATGGCATACGAATTGTGTGTCTCTAATGAAATATTGATGAGAAAAAGCAGACAATATTTGCATATTTTTGTAATATTATAAAATCAGATGTGTGCGTATGAAAGGTCAGAGAAAGAATTTTATATATTCTTTTATATTATTTTCATTGATGTCATTTTCCCAAAAGAGAGAGATTAAAAAGATTGACAGTTTATTAGAACTCTCTGAAAAATATGCTTGGACCGACCGGATGGAAGCCTTGAAATTTGCAAAAAAAGCCAATGTCATCGCTGAACGTATTCATAACTCGGAAAAGAAAGCATATACTTATCTGTATATAGGAAAAGCACTTAGTTTTCTTGGTCTTACCAGCCAAAGCTTTTATTACATTGAAAAGGCATCGCGTGAGAATTTTACTTCAGGCGATATCATATTACAAGCCCTTATTAAACAGGAAAATTCAGCTAATTTTGGTAAGATTGGTTTAGATTCACAGGTACTTAAGGAGAATTTATCCATCATTAAACTTTTAAAAAGTATTGAAAGCCCCATGGCTGCAAGAATTAGATTGCGTGCGTATGGGAACATTTCCGCATATTATATGAATACCGGAGATTTCAAAACGGCCTTGAAATTTATGAAGATAGCAGAGTATTATTCAAAAGACATTCTCCTAGCCAATACAGAACATATAAAGGGTGCTATTTCAAATCTTGAAACCAACAAAGGTTATATTTATCTGCACCTATTTAAGAATAGAGATTCCGCATTATTCTACTTTAAAAAGTCATTATCGACGGTAATCAGTGACAGTTCTGAATCAAAATCAACGCCCTACAGAGCTCTTTCAGAATTTTATGAGCAGCAAAAGGAGTACGATCAGGCACTAAAATACAGTTTGCTTTCTGCTGAGGATCTTGAGTCCAGAAAACTTGATATTACTGATTACAAGACGAGCCTCTATTTTAAAATCGCAGAATTGTACAAGCGTCTAGGACAAACCGATAAGCAAAAGGAATACTTAGATAAGTACAATAAAGAAAACGAGAAAACAGTACTTAGAAATCCGGCAAGCTTAAGAAAAGCAGTCGAAGTCATTCTCAATACAGAAAAAACTATAAAGGAAGATGAGTACCAAAAACTCACAATCATATCTGGATTCATTATTATGATAGTTATTTTGATATCAATATTGATCTACCGCATCAAATCAGGGCAAACACAGCATATCATAAATGAAAAAGACCAGAGATTAAGAGAAAAAAGGGATATCATATCAAATAAGGAACAAGAAGCCAGGTCACTATCTGACAAGCTTAATGGTGCTGCCAAAGAGCTTATTGACCTTGCTAAAAGCAATAACCCGATTTTCTATAAAAGATTCATAGAAATTTACCCTGATTTTCAGAGTAGGATTCTTGCAGCCAACTCTAATATGAGCAACTCCGAATTTATTCTGCTGGCTTATATATTTTTAAATATTGACACAAAGGATATCGCAGATATGAGTTACAAGTCTGTTCGGACAGTACAGAATCGTAAGTACAGACTTAGAAAGAAACTAGGATTATCCACTCACCAAGATTTCTATGTTTGGATTAAAGAATTTTTAAAATACTAACAGGTTGTTGCTCTAATATCAGATTCCGTATATAGACTTTCGGAATTTTACTCTTCACATTCATTGCTTTAATCGCTATGATTATATATATTCTTTCAATATCAATTGTTTTTTAAGTTATTTATAATCAACGTATTAATAATTAGAGTAGTTGATGAGTATCTGTTTTTTTTTAAATTCATAAAAACTTCACGTGATTTGTACCCAGTTAAATGAGAAAGGCTTAAAGGTATTATGGTCATCTTAAAAATTCATTTAGCAAAACACAAATTAAATATAAATCACTGGTTGTAATGACCGTATAAGCCAGTGTGAAAATTGGTTGTAAAACCAGCTAAATTAAGGAGATCACGATCTCCTTAATTTTATTTGAAGTTATTACTGTACCATAAATAGGATCAACGTGACCACAAGTAATTATAAAACAGCTATTATGAGCAGAAACCTTATTGCGACCCTGATGGTTTTTTTTATACTCATCTGCAGTTTTTTATTCTTGATTCGTGTGGTTAGTAATGAATTGCTGGTCATTATTTTCTCACTCATTATTCTCGTTTTATGTTTAATGTTTATGAGGATAAAAGTTTTCGTCTTAGAAAATTCAGGGGAAGTGATCGTCATAAAATATTATCATTTCTTAGAAAATAAGACACAGATTTCTGCCATAGAATTTCCAGCTAGCCAACTCACAAATCACGTTATCCGTAAGACATTTTTAGGTTACAAAATTACGCTGACTATTACCGATTCTAAACAAAGGAAAGTAAAAAGAGTATATTCAATTTTAGATTTTAACCGAAATAATATAGTGTTTCTTGAAAAAAGTTTACATTATTCATGTATCACAGAAGTATAATAATCTAGTCTAAATCTAATAATTAAACGAACTCAATTTTTTATTGCAAGCTTTATCCTATTCAGAACAATATCAATATCAAAAGGTTTAGCAATAAAATCATCAGGTTCACAGAGGTCCTTCATTTGACTAAGCTGTGCATGGGCACTCATAATTATGACAGGGATGCCGATATTAGTGCCACTTTGTTTTATCTCTTTACATAGATCGATTCCCGATCCATCAGGTAACATAACATCGAACAGGTAGAGGTCAGGTAAATCATTATGGTCACGATTTAAAAATTCGTTTACTGTTGAAAACGACCTAACGTCATAGTTCTCTGATTCTAAGAATATGACTAAAAATTCTCTAATTGCCTGATCGTCTTCTACCAAAATAATTTTTCTCATACTTACACCTAGCAATTACAGAACCACTAATTTTAAAATTTTAGTTATTAGAGGGAATAATTGAAAAAATTGCAATTAAGATTTTATATTTTTGATAAATTAAATTATTGAAGAGACAGAGTAAACCAAAACTCGCTTCCTTCACCTAATTCACTTTTAACACCGATCTTTCCACCGTGGTTCCTAATAATGTCTGCGCTGATGTACAGTCCCAATCCGAGACCTGTAAATTTTTGTCCCTCATAATCGGTCCTGTAATATCTTTCAAATAGATGGATCAGCTTTTCCTTTGGTACCATTATCTTTAACATTAATTTTGACCTCACCTTTATTTAACAATTCTGCTCGGACGATTATTTTGGAATCTGGCGCATATTTTATTGCATTGGTCATAAAGTTTGTCATGACCTGGCCGATCTGCTGGTTATCCGCTTCGACCATTATAGATATATCCCCTTGGAAAGTGACTTTCTGATCAGATTTTTGCACTAGATTTGATTTGCATTCATCAAATTATGGAGACCTTTAGCAAAACCAACGAAAGTGCTGTTTTAATCACTGCTGATCTTGCTAAAATTACCCATAAGATTGTTGAAGGAAAAGGTTCATTAGGTGCCATATTAAGTGATACTTTGCTTGAAAATGACCTGCGTTATTCCGTATCCGGAATGAAGAGAACGGCCGAAGGTGCTTCTGATGCTGTGGCCAAAGTAAATGCCATTATTTCAAAAATAAACTACGACGAAAGTGCAGCAGCAGTTCTTCTAAGTGATCCAAGATCCCGCGCACAAATCCAAAATGTTTTTTCTAATTTGGAAAAATCCAGTAAAGACATCAACAAGATATCCCAAAGTTTAGATGATTACGTCACTGAGATCAAGTCGGGTAAATGTACTTTAAACTATATCACAAAAGATGAAACCTTGGTGAAAAATATCGATTCGACGATCATCAGTGTAAAAGGAGCTGCGGAAAAATTAAATGAAAATATGGAAGCGTTGAAGCATAATTTTCTATTCCGTGGTTATTTCAGAAAAGCAGAACGCAAGCAGGAAAAAGAACTCAAGAAAAAAGAAATAAAACCATAATCGCCGATTCTTAACTCTATCCTTCATCTAATGAATAATAGAGTTTTTTATTTTTTGTTGATATTCTTGTTTGTTAAAGATTCGAATTAAATTGCTCAACTATTTAATTTTTTTGTGTTTTGAAAAAAGATAAACATCATTCTGAAGAAATTAGTCAGAATAAAAATACCCCTAAGCACTAAACTAATTCCTAAGACATTACTGTTTTTTCTTTTTTAAGGGTTTCAATAAAGTAGGAAGGGTTAATTCCCGTAATCTTTTTAAACTCAAGAGTAAATGAAACACGAGAGGCAAACCCGGAAACCTCGGCAAGGTAACTTATTTTATATTCCCTATATCTAGGGTCATTGTAGAGCAAATTCATAATGTAGTCAATTCTCAAATCATTGATATATTGGCTGAAAGATTTTCCCTTATGTTGCTTTAGTATTTCAGAAAGATATTTAGAGTTGGTATTCAGATAGTTTGTTAGATATGCAAAATTAATCTCCTGCTTCGTAAACTTATTGGATTTTTCAAATTTTTCCAGTTTAGATAGCAAGGCTACAACTGTTTCGTCTGCAATCTGTATAGACTTTTGAGGTGCTTTTTCAGCTGATTCATTTTCATTACTATTAGTTTCAATCTGCTCTTTTGGTTCTTCAAGTTTTTTGATTACCAGTTCATATTTTTGATGAAGTCTTTTTTCCCTTCTGGACCAGAGTAATATGCCTAATGTTATCAATAAAACAAACACCACGATGAGGATGTTCAATTTTATATCTATCATCTTTTCCTTTTCAGAGATGATTTGCTTTATTGGCTTTTCCACAGCTTTCTTTTCTGCAGAATTAATACTGTCATTAATTTTTGTAAAAAGTCCAAGGTATTTGGTAGAAGCTTCCGGCTCTCCCAATCCAATATAAGCTTTGGCCAGTACCATATAAGTTACTCTTCTGTTGTAGATCATTCTGTTGCTTTTTTCCATAGCAAGTGCACTTTCACCGTATTGTACAGCTTTTTTGTATTCTTTTTTTCGCAGATATAACTCTGTAAGTGCAGCAAACAAATCTATTTGGGTGCTTTTATCAATATCGAATTTACTCTTTTCAATAATATCCAGAGCTTTGGTCATATAAGCATCTGCAAGATTTTCATTTCTTAATGGATTTTTGGAATCAAAGTAGAAGATTCCCAGATTCATATTACAGGAGATAATCATATCTTCTTTTTTTTGTAAAGAAACGCTGGCTATATTGCCTTTTACCTTTTTTATTTCCTCCAGTGCTTTTTCCAGATAATACAAAGATTTTTTAGAATTATCTTGGTAGAAAACACCCATATTATAGTACGCAAGCGATAGATTATAGAATTTCTGGTCCTCATCTGGAATTAGATTGGCGTATTTTACAGAAAGATTGTATTCTTCTGTTGTTTTATCATTTAAACCTAAATTTTCATAAGCAATAGCCCTGGTTTTACAAAGGGTGGAAAGTACTTTATAATCTTTTAATTTTAATGCCAGCTTTTCTAACTCCAGACTGGATTCAATCACCTTTTCATTGTTGGATTGCTCTGCGTAGAAAATCAGAAGCTCTTGTCTTCCGGTAATGGTTCCCTTATCATAGCCTGCAGATTCTGACAAGTCAATAGCTTTTTGCAGCGTTGCAACGACATCTTCGTATTTATCTTGTTGATTTAATTTTTTTACTTTATCTAGTAAGATATCAACCTTCTTTTCCGTACCAATAGCATCCTGTGCATTGGCTGGCAGAAATAATAAAAACAATAAAAAAAATAGAAATCGATGCATTGTGTTTTTTGTTTTTTAAAGGCGTGAATTTATAAATTATTGTTTTTAGTTCTATAATTCTCTTGTTATTAATTACAGAATTACATATGTCTATAAACAATTATAATGATTTGATTTTAAATGCAATATGTTTCTTTTTTCTTCTTTTTTTTTAATCCAATCCCAACCTGAGTTTTGACTAAAAATTCATACAAAATAGTGTTTATAATTCCAGAAACCCAAACATCTATTTCTTTTGAGCCTCACTATATACCTGTAAAATTGCAACCAGTATAGAAGCGGAAAGTTCAAGAAAGATATTCTTCAAAGTAATTTCCTGATATATTTTTATAAGAAGCTTAACAAAAGACTTCAGAAAACAAATACCACAAATAATTCTTTAAAAATACAAATAGTTAATAATAACAAAAGCTCAAGTGATGAGAAAAATTATAAAAGATATTAGAATTTTTCCTGTAGACTCTACAGGAAGATTTCTATTTTTTTTTGCTTTGCTTTTCTCATTTTCTGTATTCGCTGCTGATGGGAGTGAGATTCCTCCTGACAAAGATAGTATGCAATATCATTCTTCTGTCAATATATACATTGCAGAAGGTACTGTGGTTTTCAATAGCGCGGAAATTATTATTGCAGACAAACACATTGTCTTAAGAAAAAAAGAGAAGTCTACGCCTGCACGCTCAAAAATCCTTGCCAAAAAGGAAGTCAAAAAAAAAGAAAATCTACAACCTGTAAAAGCAAAAGAACCAAAAGCCAGGTTTCAGGAATTACCATTTACGCCAAGTAGCTTTTTCACTACCGGTGTTGGAAAAAATACGATGATATTGCCGCTGACACAGAACAATAAAGTTTCATTGTCTATTAATAATAAAAACACAATTTCATATATAAATTCAGGGGAAGATTGCGGGACAACATTCCAATCCTCCCTTTTTCACACTCTGGAAATAATACCTGGTGCCTTTTGCACCCGGCCTCCGCCTGTTTTTCTGTAAATAAAATTGTCTTTGTATCTCTATCATAGTCTTAAAATTGATTCGAGATATATTGACAAACCAATACAACTTGTCATAGATAAGAACGGTATTTTATGCTTCCTACGAAGTCCGCTTGTTCTGATATGATGATAAACACACAACACTGTAAAAAAACACAAATGATGAATTTCTCTTCTTTTTATGAGAAAAGCAGCTAACTAAGTTAAGCCGCTTATATCCTGACCCACATTCTTAGGGTTACGACACTTACTCAATCTTAAATTTTGAGATATAACTCTATCTCTGTTCAAAAGCTACACGACTATTTTCACGTCCCTTATTTGGTTATTACAGATCTGGGGAGGGGCAATGATTTTGACGGCTTAATGATGAAAATATAAAAACACTATAATGGTAAAACCTTTAAAAAGCACAAATAAAGGAGTCACAAATCTCCTTTTTATTACGCTTAATCTATTTCGGCGTAAAAATTGGGTTATTTCCCAAACAGCATTATTACTCACAGTTCTACTCTTTGCAGGTATCCCGTCCGTTGTGCAGGCACAATGCACCACAGGTTGCAACAGCAATTACGGGCTCAACTCTAATAATGATGCTGCCACTATTGAGTATGATAATATAATATCTGGGATTAACAATACTGTTGTTCGAGAAATTGATGGTACGTTTAAGGTATTTGGGTATGGTATGGCTGATGGTGGTACAAATGCACTTAGTCCATTAGTCATTAACAATACTAATTTCCCTGGTTTGCAAGGTACCCCTTTAAAGGTAGCTATAGGTAGTACAGTAGGTGCTTCTACTGCAAACCAATCAGTGGTGTTGACAACTCAGGGCTTGTATGCTTGGGGAGATGTGGGTAGGATGTTGACAATTTCTATAAAACCGACTGCCCAAATGGGACCGGTAACAATAGCCGGCAGCAATGCTTATGGATTGCCACAAGGTGTTGAACCGAATCAGGTTAAAAGCTTGTTCGGTACAAATACAACATTAGCCTTGCTAACCTGTAGCGGAGAGGCTTGGGTATTGGCCCAAAACGCCAGCGTTGCTGGAGCTGGCTTATCGGCTGCAAATAATATTTGGAACCGCGTAACTACTGAGGAACCAGGCAATCCCACCTTAAATAATGTGATTGCCCTGAGAGGGAATATGTCCACATTGATGGCTTTGCGGGCGGATGGGACACTATGGACATGGGGGGCATCTGGAACAACCTACTTAGGAGATGGTTCAGCAAGCATCAACCAAAGCAGGGCGGTGCAAATGACCTTACCAAATCCTTCAGGCACTATCAAAATGATAGGGATGACGACTGGTGCATATTATGTTTTATATACCGATGGCAATTTATATACTATGGGCACTAACTCAAGTAAGCAATTGGGCGATTGGACAACTACGACTAGACTAACCTGGATACAACCACGTTATACATCGGCATCAGGTGCCGTGATGAATAATATCCAGTGGATTTCACCTTCCGAACATCATAACACTTATCCATCGGTCAATGTACTTACAACTGCCGGACAGGTATATAACTGGGGGCTTAATTACCAAAGCAAGCTTCGGACAGGTGGTGGAGCCAATGTAACTATTGACCCGGGAAGTCCTAATACAGATCGTATGCTTACGGTGGAATCCGGAGGTACATCTACTATTGTTATTAAAGCCTGTACACAAAACTTTGGTTTTGCAGGTAACCAATATTATGGCAATGCAGGTGATGGTTCCAATACTGTCAATGTAACAAGAGTACCTTATTATTACACCACTGCTCCTGTTAATGTTTGTGGTGCCAATGCTATGGCTACCACTGGTAAACCGGTATTCAATACAGGTTTGCCCACCAATAGATGCCAGAGTGCAGGTACACAGACTTATACTGCTACGTCTTCTGGTGGAACTGTTTCATACAGCTTAGCGCCTACCGCCGCCGGTACTATTAATACAGCTACAGGTGCTGTTACCTATAACGCAGGCTGGTCTGGTACGGCAACCATTACAGCAACTGCTACAGGGGGCTGCGGAACACCGGAAACAGCTACGCATACTGTAACCACAGCTGCAACGCCGGCTGCTCCGATATTTAACGCGGCTTTATCTATCCAAAGATGTACAAGTGCAGGCACAGTAACCTATACAGCCACCTCTGCCAATGCAGATAGCATAACATACAGCATATCCAATACAGGAACAGGTACGCAACCAACAATCAACCCTGCCACCGGTGAGGTAACCTACGCTGCCAACTGGAGCGGGACTTCAACAATTACTGCAACAGCTACTGGATGTAGCACAACAGCCTCATCTACTTACGTTGTGAGCACAGCAGCTGTCCAGGCGGTAGCAGATTCTGCTTCGGGACAGTCTGCTACACCATTAGCAATCAACGTCCTGGCTAATGACCTTTGTGGTCCGGATCCCAATACATTAACTATTGTTACGCAACCGGCGAATGGTAGTGTACAGATTGGAGCAGGAGGCATAGTGACCTATCTGCCCAATGGTGATTTTTCAGGAACAGATACATTTGTTTATAAGGTTTGCACAGGTCCTTCAGGTGCATGCAGCCAGGCTACGGTAACGGTAACTATTGCGCCAAACCTGACTGACGTATGCAGCACAGCAGCTTTACCCAAAACGTTTTATCTGCCTTTTCCGGAAAATGCAGAGCTGAAAAAAGCACTTATGAGTGCAGGAAATAGTGCTTCCAATAATACAACTAATGCCAGAAGGGTTATCAGTATCAGAGCCAATTATTCTAATACGCTTATCTATTATGACCAATGGGAAGATGGATATGAGCCTGTGCCAGGAATCCGTACACAATCTACAACCCAGATCTGGGGAGATGGAGATACCTCCAATGGTGTTGCTCCGGGATACCCAACAGATATTTTGCCGGAAGGGGCTATCATTACAATAGATAATAACAACCCTTATAGAACAGGTAATGGCAGAACCCCTACCGATGCTGCCATACAGTATGACGGCAGGGACAAGATATACTCTACCAAGTTATTGACCCTTACCAAGGTTACCGGCAGTGATGCCACTTTTTCAGTACAGAGTACCAAAGGTAATGTGATTGATACCGATAAATTCGGGCGATTGTTTGTGGTTCCTTTTGGGGAAAATATAAATACGCTGTATAACCCAACGATTGCTACTACAGTATTCAATTATACCTCATTGTTTGTAAGAGCTGCAGAAGATGGTACAGTAGTACAGCTGGATTACAATGGGGATGGTGTGGTAGATGTAACATCTCCAACGCTTGCCGAAGGAATGGTATGGTTCTATGACGGAACAGCTTCTGCGGCTGGTTCGGTTGGTACTGCCGGTGTCGGCGTAAATCAGGCCAATGACGTCAAAGCCGGTGCCGTAGTTACCAGTAATAAGCCGGTGGGTGTAGATCTTGTTTTTGGAGGGATAGATGCCTATGGTACGAGAAATATACCATTATTACCTGGTAGTTTTTATGGAGATACCTATTATTCACCAGTCTATACTGCTACTGCTGCTAATCCTGTATATGCTGTTTTCTCAAACATATTGAACGAACCCATTACAGTTAATTGGAAAAATGGTCTTGGCACTAGCGGTACGATTACAATTCCGGCCAAGGGATATACCTCATTACAGATGAACCAGGCAACTGGCTACAAGTTCGAAAGCAACAATGGAAAAAGCTACACGGCAGTTACTATTATAGATGCAGGTACCGCTGGTTCTGCTTATGACTGGGCATTTAATATGATCCCGGAAGAACAGCTGAGTAACTTTACAACAACTTCCTGGGCTCCGGGTATGGCCTCTGCTGGGGCAGCTAACCCTGTATGGATCACTCCAACAAAAGGAACTACGATATATGTTAAATACACCGGTAGTGTTATTACAACAGCTCCGGGACTAACAAGCCCTTGCGGTTTGAAGTATGATGTGGCTTATACACTCTCGGAGCTGCAATCCCAGAAAGTTTTTACCAGTACAGGTAACGGAGGTATGTCCTTTTTTACTTGTGATGGAATACCTATATCAGCCGTATATGGCCAAGATTCATCTGTTGCCACTGCAAGTGGTGCTACTACATTAGATGTAGGATTTACCTTGAATCCTCAATGTGTAGATTTTGTAATATTTGCAAACGATGATAAATCACAAACCTATCCTAACATACCTGTAACTATAAATATTCTGAACAATGATGTAGGAAGAGTAGCATCTAATACTGTTACTATAATAACACAACCCTCCAACGGAACCGTAGTGGTCAATCCGGACGGAACGGTAACCTATACGCCTAACTCAGGATTCTCCGGTACAGATACTTTTAATTATAACGTCTGTAACTCGGACAGATCATTGTGCAGCACAGCTGTTGTAACTGTAACTGTAGGCTGTCTTGATTCTGAAATGAAACATATCTTAACGGGTAAAATATTTGATGATGCCAACAAGAATGGTATCTATGAGAACGGAGAAGGCGGAGTTGCCCATACAGTCAATCTATATCTGGATGCTAACGGAAACGGAGTATTAGATACTTCCGAAAGCACCCCGGTAGAGTCTGTAACTACAAATAATACAGGTGCATACATTTTTGAACGTGCTACCCCTACACCAACCACTCAGGCGACTCACGATTTTGCTACAGCTAGTTATACTGCAGGAACAGGATGGTCTTCAGGTTGGATAGAAGAAGGAGAAACAACTAATGTTGCAGCTGGTAACATCCAAATAGTAACAGGAGAGCTTCGCATTACAGGTACTACTGCTGTAGCTATCAGGAGATCTGTTAGTGCACCTGCTACCAATGCTTTGTTGTCATTTGACTACAGAACTGCCAATCTCGATGGTCTTCCATATAAAACACTGGAAATAGAGGTAGCACCTTCTGCTACAGGTCCATGGACATCCCTTGGAGCCTTATATACTACCACAGGGTTTACAAACGGAAAAAAAGTTTATAATATTCCGGCTTCGGTTGTCAATGCAAACACTACCATCCGTTTCAGAACAACAGGAGCTGGCAATCATTTCTTTTATATTGATAATGTTGCTATACAGTCTATACCTACTGTTAATTATATCGTACAGCTTGCAGAACCTCTGCCGGCAAGTGATTATCAAACTTTGCCCGCATCACCACAAAAGGGCTATGCTGTGGCACTTAGCGGTTACAAAACGACTTGTAACAACAACTTTGGATTGGCTCAATGTCCAGTGATTACTACAGAGCCTGATGCTACTCCTCAGAATCTTTGTGTGGGAGCTACGGCTACAGCACTAACGGTTACTGCTACGGGAGCAACCAGCTACCAATGGTATTACAGTGATGCTGCCACCGGAGGAACAATCACGACTGTATCGGGAGCAACATCTAATACTTATACTCCTCCAACGACAGCAGCTTACACAAGGAGATATTATTTTGTAATTGTTACTGGTTCCGGCGCTTGTGGTTCGGTAATATCATCTCCGCGAACACCGGTTACAGTTTATGCTTACCCTACTTCTGTATCTGTAACACCTGCAACGCAGAATGTAGCATTGAACAGCACCCCGACCAACCTTACTGCTACTGCTACCGGTGCAACATCTTATCAATGGTATAGCAATACAACCAACAGCAATACAGGGGGCACACTGATTGCAGGAGCAACTTCTGCTACATATACTCCTCCAACCAATACCGTCGGCACGACGTATTATTATGTTGTTGCAAGCAATGGTTCCGGATGTAATAGTCCTTCTACGGCAGTTGAAGTAATTGTGCAAGCGGCATGTACTGCAGGAACTGTTGCACCATCGGTTAGCAGCCCTATTTTTACATCTTGCCCTAGTGGGGTTGCCAACCTCAATAATGCATATACGGGAACTTTACCTGCTAACGCAAGCTTGGTTTGGTTTACCGATGATACCCATACGACTCCTGTACCTAATCCTACAGCAGTAGGGGCAGGGGGGTATTATGCTTTCTACTACAGTACGGCAGGTAATTGTTATTCACCTGCATCTAACAGGGTAACTGTTATTGCAGCAGTATGCTCTACCTGTACAGCACCGGCTGATTCTCAGCAAAGGGATTTGAATTCTGTGTTTGACGTGAATGCGGCTCCATCAGGATCTGTAATTCAATGGCATACATCGGCAACACCATCTTCTTCCAGCTTATTAAGCAGCACTGTTATATCTGTTACCTCTACATCTACAGAATATTGGGTTTATTATTACAATACCTCAACTAACTGTTACAGCCCGGGAAGCAAGCTCATTGCCGTGACCAACACCTGTTGTAATATCCCAACAGTTAATCTTAATGCTATAGAATATGTTGCGCCACCAGATGGCTCCACCTTAGTATGGTATAGTTCAAGGAATCATGTTAACAATACTTTAGTTGCCAATTCAGCAGCTGTTGGCGAAGGCGTTTATTGGCCGTATTTCTTTAATGCAACCACTAATACTTACACTTTAGCGGGAGCACCAGTATTAGTCGCAATAGATTCTATGTGTTCTTGTTATAAACCGGGAGCAACAACCGGAGGTACTGTATTAGACACCAAAGTTGGTATCTCAGCTTTGGGAAGAGCTGGTGCAGATGACATAGACAACTGGCCGATGACCCGTAAAGGCGGACACATTGCTCTGGAGTCAAAAACCAAAGCATTTGTACCAAACCGTGTAGCATTCTCTGATGCGGATAATAATCCTTTCACACCTGACGTCCCAGTTGGTATAGCTGCAACTAATTTTGTAGAGGGTATGATGGTTTATGATACGACCAACAAGTGTCTGAAAATCTATACTTCTACAGACGGTGGTAATACCTATGCGTGGTATTGTATGACGACACCAGCCTGTCCGGATTAATAAGATTCTTAACTAAAAGAAATGACTGTTTACTTTTTATTATTAAAACACACCACAATGAAATTTTTTAATACAAATATTTTATTCTTCATACTTCTGCTGGCAGGATCATCCTTTGTTTCTGCCCAGGACTGTACCGTGAATGCCGGTGGAAATACTACTATATGTGGTACATCCTTTACTTTACAGGGAAGCAGAAACGGCTCGTCTGCCGGTAATCCAACCTGGACATTAGTATCCAAACCTGCAGGTGCACCTGATCCGGTGATCAGCAATATTAATGCCCTCACGCCCAATGTAACAGGGCTTACCTACCCGGGAAACTATGTGTTTCAAATTGCTCAGGCCTGTAACTCTGGCAATGTGAGCTCTCAGGTGACTATTACCGCACCCGGAGATGCGTCAACATTTACCGCAGGTCCCGACATCACCAATGTGAATGCAGCTGTAGGTACCGTGAATCTGAATGGTGTAGTACCGGCAGGCTATACCGCACAATGGTCAGCTTATAACATTTGGACATATGAACGTTTCGGAGGAGAGATAAGCAATCAGAACTCTCAGTTTGGTTCACCAACCTCAGCCTCTACAACCTTTAGTCTTGTCAAAAAAGCGGATCACGATATCGATCCTGCTTATGTGGTGACATTACGTATAACATCTATCTATAATGCCAACTGCTGGTACGAGGATACAGCAGTTGTCCGCTTTATCCCCAATCCCCAGCTTATTATACCCAACACAAGTGTCTGTGTAGGTTCTACAGAAAACACCTACATCGATCTCAGCAATACTTCTCCTATATTTGGAACTACAACTGATGGTTCTGCTGGTAATCCGACGTATGGAACGAATATCTCTATGGTTGTAAACAGCCAGCCAGCCGGAGGAAATATTGCATACTGGAGGGTTTTTGATGAGTCATTTTATTTTACCGGAGCCAATGTTCCTGGAACCTATAAATTTACAGTCAAAATCACCAATTCTTCAGGTACATATACTACACCAGAGATTACTTATATCAATCAAGGTGTTCCGCCAGGCGATGTATCTTTTTTAGTCGCTTCTGATCCCGAACAGATGATGATTTATGATACTGGAGGAAGTGGTGGCGAGGTACAATGCGGAATAGCAGGTAGTACTGCACCTATTGTTTTCCGCTTTACACTCAATGCGGCAGATCCTGTAACCAATACTTCCAATGTAGTATCATCCGGCATCACTCCTCCCGGCGGTGCACCTGGTAACATTACTACTACCGGAGCAGGCACTGCTACAAGAACTGTTACTGTAACGCCTCCATCTGGTGGATGGCATATAGGAACTTATAAATTCTACATAACGACCAGCAATGGAGCTTGTAATTCTTCCACTCAAAATTATTATATTCATATATCTGATAATGGCCGTTTAAATGTAACTGTTCCCAATATAACTGTATGTTATCCGGGCAGTGGCACGGTTACAGCAACTGTTCCTTTACCCACAGTTTATAAAGGTATTGTGAATAGCAGTTACTTACAAGATCTTGATGCACAATATGATTTTACAGTAATCTCTAAACCAGCAGGCTCGGGAACTCCTAGCTTTGAACAGAGAGAGCAGAGACTTTTTACGCTTAACTCTACCGTTATTGGAAATCTAACAACTCCTGGAGAGTATCAGTTTAAAATTAAAGCAAACCCTTACAATGAATCAGTAGGCGCATTTTTAGATAACGAATATGCCTGCTCCGGAACTTCATTGGAAGGAACATTTTCTATATTCGTATCTCCCCAGATTAATGCCAATGCCGGCAGTGACCAGGACGTGATCTGTAATACAGTAATATCATTAGCAGGGAATGATCCTGGTTTGGGAACAGGTACATGGTCGGTAGTATCCTCACCCTCCGGTAATTCTCCTGTATTCTCCGATGCATCTTCGCCCACGACTTCGGTATCTGCAATGAGTGCCGCTGGGACTTATACATTCAGATGGACCATCGTAACAGGAGATTGTGTCAGCACAGATGATGTAGATGTTGTCATCCAGGCTTGTCTTACGATTTCCGGTACTGTATTTAATG
>Ga0157370_10003802_pt1 | contig 17612 bp, 16 predicted proteins | sample C35metaG_FD_113463 | JGI IMG/M metagenome (GOLD analysis project Ga0157370, IMG submission 113463) | Corn rhizosphere microbial communities from Kellogg Biological Station, Michigan, USA - C3-5 metaG | ecosystem: Host-associated > Plants > Roots > Rhizosphere > Soil | place: USA: Michigan...
CCTGGCTGCGGGCGAAATCGTCCGCACCCTTGCCGCAAAGAAAAACGTGCGACCCCTCCTCGAGCAGACGGCGCGCGACGCTGATGGGGGCGCGGGTGGTCCGCAGCCCGGCGGCCGCACCGGCGCTGCGGTCACGGCCGTCCATGATCGCGGCGTCGAGCTCAATGCAGCCCGTCGACGTTAGAACGCTGCCTCTCCCCGCGTTAAAACCAGGGTCCTCCTCGAGGATGCGAACGGCGGCTTCGACCGCGTCCAGCGAGCGCTCGCGCTTCTCGAGAATTGCCGAACCGGCGGCCAGCGCCGCTTCCAGGCCGTCGCGAGCCGAGCGCTCGTGCTCCGGATCGATTCTTCCGCGGCGCATCGATCCTGCCCCGCCGTGAATCACCAGCCGCCAGCGTCCGTTTGTCATCGCCCGGGCCTTAGCCGCGCCCATCGCGATGCGCCAGTTGACGCTCACCGCCATCTCATATTATTATGATATCATATTTACAGGGAGGCAGAAGTGGCCAACGGCAAAGTCATTGCACTCACCCCGACGAGCGAGCGGCCGGCGTCGACGTACAGCGGCTATGTAATGCTGATCGTCCTATTGCTTGCAATCCTGGTCGACATTTTCGCGATCGTCTCGCTCCCCAAGGGGCCGGGCGGTGCGCTCAACGTCGTGGCGATCATCGCTGCGACGATCGTCTTCATCCTGGTCATGCCGGGCTTCTACATGCTCCAGCCGAACCAGGCGGCGGCGATCACTTTGTTCGGCGCGTATCGCGGCACCGACCGCACGACCGGGCTGCGGTGGACATGGCCATGGAAGGCGAAGAAGAAATTGTCGGTCCGCGCCAACAACTTCATTTCCGACAAGATCAAGGTCAACGACCTTCGCGGGAACCCGATCGATATTGCGGCGCAGATCATGTGGCGGGTGGTCGATACGGCGCAGGCGCTGTTCGATGTCGACGATTACAAGCAGTTCGTCCGAGTCCAGGTCGAAGCGGCGATCCGGACGATCGGCTCACGTTACCCTTATGACGACTTCGCGCACAAGGAAGTCACTCTTCGCGGCAACCACGACGAGGTCGGCGCCGAGCTCCGCAAGGAATTACAGGAACGGCTGGCCGTTGCCGGCATTACGATCGACGAGTGCGGCTTCACCTATCTCGCTTATGCGACGGAGATCGCCGGGGCGATGCTCCGCCGCCAGCAGGCGCAGGCGGTGGTCGCAGCGCGCCAGACTTTGGTCGAAGGCGCGGTCGGGATGGTCGAGATGGCGCTCGACGCCTTGAGCGAGAAGAATGTCGTTCAGCTCGACGACGAGCGCCGCGCGGCGATGGTCTCCAACCTCATGGTCGTGCTGTGCGGGGAGCGCGACACGCAGCCCGTCGTCAACACCGGAACGCTCTACCAATAGCCAAGACAATGCCGATCGACGAGCGCAAGGCCTATCCCCTTCGTGTCGACCCCGCCTTGTGGGCCGCGGTCGAGCGCTCGGCCGCTGCCGACCTGCGCAGCGTCAATGCGCAGGTTGAGTGCCTGCTTCGCGAGGCGCTCGCTGCACGTGGAGTCCGGTTGAAGGCGCCGGCAGTGCGCAGGCGCGGCCGCCCGCCGAAGGGGAAGAGCAAATGAGCGATGGGTTCCAATGGTTCGCGCCGAAGCGTTACGGCTATGGTGCAACCCCGATCAGCTGGCAGGGCTGGGCACTGACGCTGGGCTTCGCCGGGGTCATGATCCTTACCTCAGTCACTTTCGCCAGGCGGCCGGTGCAGATGTTGGCCATTCTGATTTCGGTAACAGCGGCATTCATCGTGATTTGCACCCGCACCACTCGTGGCTGCTGGCGCTGGCGTTGGGGAGATGAAGACTGATGTTCTCACTGTTGATTGCGGCCGCTGCCGTTGCAGCCATTCCCATCACCGCACCCGGTCCGCAGGGCCCGCTTGCCGGCACGTTCGAGGATGCCGGCAAAAGCGCTCCAGTGGTTCTGATCATCCCCGGCTCCGGGCCGACCGACCGCGACGGCGACAATCCGATGGGCATTACTGCCGCGCCCTATCGACTGCTTGCCGACGCGCTCGCGGCCAAGGGAGTTTCGAGCGTCCGGATCGACAAGCGCGGAATGTTTGGAAGCAAGGCCGCGATTCCCGACCCGAACAAGGTGACCATTGCCGATTATGCGACCGACACGCACAATTGGGTCGAGGCAATCCGGAAACGCACTGGAGCGCCGTGCGTCTGGCTGCTCGGGCACAGCGAAGGCGCGCTGGTCGCGCTCGCAGCAGCGCAGAAGGCGGACTGGATTTGCGGAGTCATTGTCCTGTCCGGTGCGGGGCGAAAGCTCGGCGACGTCATTCGCGGCCAGCTTCGCGCAAGTCCCGCCTTCGCATCGACTCTCGATCGCGACCTTTCTGCGCTCAACTCGCTCGAACGCGCTCAGCACGTCGACACTTCGGGCATGAGCCCGGTCGAACTGAAGCTCTTCAGGAAGGAGGTGCAGGACTATCTCATCGACCTGCTGAGTTACGATCCGGCGAAGCTCGCCGCCGAGGTGAAGGTCCCGCTGCTGATCGTTCAGGGCGAGCACGACCTCCAAGTCTCCCTCGCCGACGCGAATGCGCTCGCCGCCGCGCAGCCCAAGGCGACGCTGGTCCTCGTCCCGACGATGAATCACGTGTTGAAGGATGTTGCGAGTGACGATCGGTCGGCCAATGTAGCGACTTATTCGGACTCATCGCTTCCGGTCGACTCCGCTCTGGTCGATGCAATCGCCAGCTTCGTGAAGCGCTAGCCGACCGACAGATCGCGCTGCTGGTTCACCAATTGCCACTCGTCGAGATCGGCGAGCATGATCCGCCCCGCCTGCTCGGCGAGATCGGCGGCGCGCGACAAGGTCACGTCCTTTCGAAGCTCCTCGTCGATCTGTCTTAGCGTATTGGCGGTCGCCATCGAACGAACGGCGTCGCCGCCAAAATCGGCCTGGAAGCGGATCCCGAAAATTGCGGTGCCCAAAGCGGGAAAGCCCGCCGACACCAGAGTGAACCAATTGCCGTAGATATTCACGAACGGGAAATTGAAGCCGTAGGCGACAATCGTCGCCATGGATGCGATCAGGGTCGCCACGAACAGGATCATGCTGACCTCTTCCAGCCGGTGGTCAAGCTTCTCGATCTGTTCCGCGTGGCGCTCGTGATACGAAACCTGCGGCTCTACCTCGTGATCGGCGATCGCCCGGCCAAGTCGTGCAGCGCAATCCCGGTCGATCTTGCCCGACGGGCAGCCCATTCCGCGCCAGATCCCGCCGGCATACCATTCGATCCAGCGGTTGGCGATCGGATTGGTTTTCGTTCCGGGCGGATCGGGAGCCGCGATTCCAAGGAGCTTCAGCGTGCGCATTGGGCGCAGTCGCTCCGCCAGCTGCCGGTAATCGAGCCAGCGACGGTGCCATTCCTGCGTCGTCCCGATGTGCGCGTTCACGATGATCCCGATGGTGATCAGCATTTCGAGCGCGGCTTCCTCGAACTTGAGGTGCGGCGCCATGAATGCGCTGAGGCCTAGGCATACGGCAACGCCGCCGAGCACGAAGTTGAAAATGTGCCCGCTACGGTATGTCTGGGCGAAATGCGTCGCGAGCCGGTCGGCCCAGCTGTACGCTTCTTCGAGCAGGCCGATCGGCGCCAGGATATTGTGCGCTTCGGCGCAGCCGACTCGATAGCGCTGCCATTCGTCCCGAATTTGCGCCGCACAATATTTGTCGGTGTAGCTCCTCGGCTTGAACCGCTTGACGCCGGTCGCGGCGAGCAGCAGCGGATATTCGATCCGTGCACGGAAATGGCGCAGCCGTTCGTGAGTGAAGCCCTTGAGGAAATTTTGCTCCTGCTCATTGGCTGGCGGCATGAGCAGGCCGGTGAGCAGCGCATCCACGTCATGCCGGTTGAGCGCTCGCGACACTCCGGGATCGTCGGCGACCGTGACCACCGTTGGGTCGAATGCCGCCCACAGCAGGCGCACCTCACTCTTCGGGTCAAGCGGGACATGGGCGATCGCCCTCCCGCGGGTAAGCGCCAGCTGGACGACCTCGCCGGTTCCGCCGCGGCCTCGCGGGGGTTTGCCGTCCCAAACGGCGATGAGCACGTCGCAATGGCTGACGGTCGCCCGGCCGGTCATGATATAGGCCTCGAGGCTGTCGTCGGGATCGCCGGGAAGTTCGAGCAGGCAGCATGTGCGTTCAATCAGCGCGTCGAACCGCTCGCGGGCGCCCTGGTTCGCAAGGCTCGAACGATAAACGTCGCGCGAAAAGGGAAGGATTGTCTGCAATTCCCAGCCAAGCTCGAGCGCCAGCTCGGCCGCGATCTGGTCGGCGCCGTCGGCGATCGGCGAGACGAACCGGAGCCGCGCAGGGCCCGGCTCGAAGCAATCGCGCTCACGCTCGAGCAGCGCTCGGCCACTCTCCTCGATCAGAAGCAGCGTTTCGCGGACGCGCTCCCGCAAGCGCTCGATATCACCCTCGGCGAGCACCTCGGCGCGGTGCCCGGTAACTCCAACCGTCAGGACGAACGGGACCGACGGCGGCCTTGAGCCGACAACAGCAGCTTCAGCCGCCTCAACGGAAGAGGTGGGGGCATTCACAGCCCCCTATCCTCAACGAAATCGCACGCTCGAACCACCATTATTGATGATCGGATCGTATCTGATGGGTAGCTTCGAGGCATCATTGCAAGTGAAGTTCCATTGATAGCTGATCTGCATCGGACCGCCGCGATTGCTGTCGGTGAACGCAGCAGAAGTGCCGTTTGTGTTCACTGCCTGGATCTGCTGCGAGTTCATGCCCGATGGCGGCGGACAGTCTGTGCAATTATCAGCCGCGTCCAGGCTCAAGAAAGTAACGCCGAGCCCAGTCTGGTCGTCGAGCGAAAACATGAATCGGTGTGACCCGGAATTTGCAGGAAGGCTTGCGCCCCCGTTGCCGGTGATCACGACTTGGCCATTCTGGAGCGTCGCGGTCAGCTGAATAGAAAGATCGGTCTGCCCTTCGCCAGCCGGATGTTCCATCTCCAGTTCCTGATGTTCGTTCGCCATGGTCGGCTCCCTTCTTTGAAAGTGACGCAACACATCTTTTCAATTCCTCAATTGGTCCACGTCGGATCGCGGTAACCGATCCTCGCGAGTCTGCCCTCCAAGAATCGCACTTCGCTGTCCCGTCCCAGCTTGCGCAGGAGCTGCGTCCGCTCCGCCGTCTGATATGGCTCTTCGGTGACATTCGCCGGCAGCTGCGAAAGGCCGGCGCTCCAGGCCGCTCGCGCATCGCTGGTCTGGCCAAGTGCGAGTTCGCTATCGCCGACAAGCGAATAATATTCTGCGACGACATAGGCGTGGTTGACTGGGTCACCGCCGCGCACTTGCTGTGCCTTCGAAACGGCGTCCCGAGCCAAGTTCAAGGCCTGTTGCTTGGACCCTTCGGACAGCGCCAGACGCGACTGGAGTCCGAGACAGCGAGTCATTCCAATTCGCCATTCGCGCTTCTTTGGATCGCTCTTGGTCAGACCCTCTACAATTGCGCAGCTGGCGGCGATCTGGCGACTGGCTTCGAGCTTATTGCCGGTGAACAGCAATTGCCGGCCAAGATCGTGCTTGGCTTTATAGGCATATTCCAGCCACAGCGCGTTCGTTGGCTCCTTCGGCACGAGCGCATCGGCCACCTCGACTGCGGAACGGAAGGCCGCGGTTGCACGGTCAACTTGTCCCTGCTCGTCATAGAGGGTTCCGAGCGATCGGAGCGCTGGAACAAGGCGGTTCTGGTAGTCGGTGTCGTTGGTCGTCGCGAAGAGCTTCTGAAGCATTGCGACGTCGCGGAGCCGCGAGGCTGTTGCGGCTCTGAAGTCGCCCATCGCGCGCTGAGCGTCGGCAAGCCAAGCCAGCGCTTCCGCCACGCCCTGCCGGTAGTCCTTGTTGCCGGGGTCGGCAGTTGCAATCGCTTCGATCGTCTGGAGCGCGGCTGAATATTGAGCCGCCGCCTCGGCAAATCGCCGCTGATCGGAGAGGGCGACGGCGAGATTGGTATCCGCATATTCTTCTTCCATGCGGTATTTCATATTGTCGGGTGCAAGCGCGACTTCTTTGAGCGACAGCCGCCGATATTCGCGCATCGAGGCTTCCTCGGCGCGAAAGTCGCCGCGATTATGGGCGATCTGGCCAATGTAAAAGACGTTTTGGGCGTGATTGAAAATGGCTTCCGGATCACGCGGATCGCGGCGCATGGCCTCCGCCGTTCCGGCCATGGCTTCGCGATAAAGGTTGAGCGCTACGTTGGAGTTTCCGCGTGCGTCCGCCACCTGCGCCATGAGGCTAAGAGCGCTCGACCGTTGCGACAGTGCCTGGTCGGACAGATCGGACGTGCCCTGCTTTTCATAATAAGCAAGCACCCGCTCTCCCACGCCGTCAAGTGCGTCCAAGCGGCCGATCGGCTCGAGCTTGTCCTTCAAATCGCCGAGCATGAAGGCAACCAGTCCCTCGGCCTGGCGACGTTCTTCGCGCGCCTCGTTCCGAGCCTGGAATGCGGACACGGCCAACGTGCTGGTCACCCCCATCCCCGCGATCGATGCCGCCGCGAGATAAGCCAGCCGCCGCTGGCGACGCGTCTGCTCGCGCCGGACCAGCTCATCGAGGCCGACCCCCAGCATCCCGGCGACGAGCTTCAGGAAGGCAAGGCGCTTCCCTTCCCCGCCGTCGCGGAAGTCCGCCGCCAAGGGCTCGGCGCGTTTCGATGTCTGGTGCCCGCGTCGGTCGTATTTGAAGCGCAGCGCAGGAGGAAAGCATTCCTCTTCTTCTCGGCCGGGCATGTCGCTGGCGAAGGGCTCACCTGCAACGACCGCCGCAAGCACACAGCCTTCGGGCCTGCTCCGCTTGAAAGATTCGATCTCCTGGTTGGTCCATCGGGACTTGGCTGCGGTCGGCGAGCAGAGAACCAGGAGGAATTGCGATGCGGCCAGTGCCGCCTTGATCTCCTCGGCCAGATCGCCGCTCGCCGAAAGGTCCTGCTGGTCGCGGAAGATCGGCACAAGCCGCCTTGGCACCACCCCATTGGTGGTGAGCTTGCCGGCGAGCGCATTCGGCACCCGGAACCGCTCCAGCTCGCGGTGCAGCCAGTCGGCGACTTCGTGATCCTGGTGACTGTAGCTGAGGAACGCATAATATCGCGTCCTTAGGCGCGGGACGCGCAGATGCTCGGTCTCCGCTCCGGCTGAGCGGCCAATTGCCGGTAATTGGGCAAGCTTGGCCATAGGCCGCCCCCGACGAGTGTCGTTAACCCCGTTAACACAACGGGATAGAGCGGGCGAATCCGCTCCACCGGTTTTCCCTTCCGAGCGAACTGCTTATATGTGCGTTCATGTCCATTCGACCCTGGCGAGATATCGAGCGGCGCAAGTCGCGGCAGATCATGATCGGCTCCGTTCCCGTCGGCGGAGACGCACCGATCTCGGTTCAGACCATGACCAATACGCCGACCGAGGACGCCAAGGCGACGATCGACCAAATCCGCCGCTGCGAGGACGCGGGCGCTGACATCATCCGCGTGTCCTGCCCGACGAAGGAGGCGACTGGAGCGCTTGGGGAAATCGTCCGAGCTTCGCGGGTGCCGATCATCGCCGACATCCATTTCCACTACAAACGCGCGCTCGAAGCGGCCGATGCGGGCGCCGCTTGCCTGCGTATCAATCCGGGCAATATCGGCTCGGAAGAGCGCGTCTGCGAGGTGATTGCCGCGGCGCGGGCCAACGGCTGCGCGATCCGCATTGGCGTGAATGCCGGCAGCCTCGAGAAGGACCTGCTCGAAAAATATGGCGAGCCATGTCCGGAGGCGCTGGTCGAAAGCGCGCTCGACCATATCCGGATCCTCGAGGACCACGGCTTTCGCGAGTACAAGGTCGCGGTCAAAGCCAGCGACATATTCCTCGCCGTCGCCGCTTATCAGCAGCTCGCGAGCGAAGTGGACTGTCCGTTGCATCTTGGCATCACCGAAGCGGGTGGCCTGATTGGAGGGACGGTCAAATCTTCGATCGGCATCGGCTCGCTGCTGTGGGCCGGAATCGGCGATACGATCCGGGTGTCGCTTTCGGCGGAGCCCGAGGAAGAGGTCCGGGTAGGCTATGAGATTTTGAAGGCGCTCGGAATCCGTAGCCGCGGAGTCCGCGTCGTCTCCTGTCCGAGCTGCGCGCGCCAGGGTTTCGACGTGATCCGCACGGTCGAAGCGCTGGAAGCTCGGCTACAGCACATCAAGACGCCGATGTCGCTCAGCGTCCTTGGCTGCGTCGTCAACGGCCCGGGGGAAGCGCGCGAGACCGACATCGGGATCACCGGGGGGGGCAACGGCACGCACATGGTCTATCTCTCGGGCGTTACCGACCATCACGTCAAAGACGCCGACATGATCGACCATATCGTCAAGCTGGTCGAGGCCAAGGCGGCCGAAATCGACGGCGCTCAGGAGCAGCCGACGCTCGACGCCGCCGAATAGTTTAGCCTTTCTTCACCCGATGGGCGCAGCCTGCCCGAGTGATCAAGCTGCTGCTAATCCTGATCCTCGGCGGAGCACTTGCGAACGGGCTCGCACCATCGCGGTCGCAGCCGCCGCTGTTGATCGATAATCTCTCCGCGCCCGCGCCACTCGACGAAGCCGATTAATCTCGCCGATAAGCGGACGCGTGAACCGCGTCGCACAACAGCCAGTCCGCGGCTTCCTCGCCGCGCTCGGCGCGGTCGCGGTGCTGTCCATCATGGACGCGGTGATGAAGCATCTGGTGCTGGTTATCGGAATCGTCGCGGTCAGCATCTGGCGAGCGGCCGCGAACCTGTCGCTCAGCGCCTTGCTCTACTTGCCGCGACGCTCGCGCTGGCCGGACCGCAAGACCCTCCGGGTGCATGTCGCCCGGGGGATCGATGTGACGATCATGGCGGCCTTGTTCTTCTGGGGGATCGGGCGCGTTCCACTCGCGCAGGCGATCGCGCTGACATTCATCGCTCCATTGATCGCGATGCTGCTCGCTGCGCTGTTCCTCGATGAGCGCATCGGATCGCGCTCGATCGCGGGCTCCATTGCTGCATTCGGCGGAGTAATCGTGATCGTCGTTGGGCAAGCGCGTTCGCATGTCGCGAGCGACGTCTTGCTCGGCATCGCTTCGATCATCGGGTCGGCCCTCTGTTATGCCGGCAATATCGTGCTGATGCGCCGTCAGGCGGTCGCCGCGAGGCCATTAGAGATCAACTTCTTTCAGTCGGTCACGGTGATGGGCCTTTGGCTGCTCGCCATTCCGATGGTCGGGACTGCGCAATGGCCGGGCAATCAGTGGCTATGGGTGATCCTCGCCTGCCTGCTGTCGACCGCGGGCACCTTATTGTTCGCCTGGGGCTATGCGCGCGGGCCCGCCAGCTATCTCGCGGTCAGCGAATATAGCGGCTTCCTTTGGGCTTCTTTGATGGGTTGGCTGTTCTTTCGCGAGCGGGTCTCGGCCTACACTCTTGCCGGCGCAGTCCTCATCGTCGGCGGCTGCTTTATCGCTGCCCGCGGAAAAGTGAAATCGCCACCGGAAATCGACGTGGCTGCTTAGCCGCTCGACGCCAGCAGGTTGATGGTGAAGGCGAGCACGCCGATGTTGAACGCAAACGCGGCGAGGCAGTGGAATGTCACCGCCTTGCGCACCCGCGTTTTCGTGATTTCGACGTCGGAGGTTGCGAAGGCCATGCCGCAGGCGAACGAGAAATAGACGAAGTCCCAATAGACCGGATGTTTCGTCTGGGGAAAATGAAAACCCATGCAGCCAAGGTCCGGTTCGCTATAGGCCATGTGCGCGTAATGAAGCGCAAAGATCGTGTTGCTGAATAGCCATGCGAGGGCGAGCGTGGTGATGATCAATGCCTTCGTGAAAGGCTCCGGATTCTTGCCTACCGCTTCGGCCGCGATCGCGATCAGCATTACGGCAATGACGATTCCGGTGATCGCCAGAAGGCCGATGCGGTTGGCGTCATTTCGAGCGGCATGCTCGCGGATGACCGAGGCCTCTTGAGTGCCGAGCAGCGAGATGCACGAGATGAGGAATACGATCGCGGCAATATCGAATCCGGCCATTGCGCCGAGCGCCCACCGCTGGAGCAGCTCCCGTCCAAGCACGGTCGCAATTACCAGCACCGCCATGAATGCAAGGAATCGCGGCGGCGCGATGACGTTACCAACGGTTCGAGCCTTCACCTGCTCCGGCTTCATTTCTTGTCTTCGTCGCAGATCAGCTTGTTGATTTGCTCGGTCAGCGTTGTGTTCTGCTTTAGCAATTTGTGCATGTCGTCGCTGATCTGGAGCAGCGCTTCGGCGTCGAGATAGGTCTGTTTCAATTGCTGGTCCGAAGTTTGGGCGGCGACCTTCTGCCCGACCATGATGATCGACAATAGCACCAGCTGCAGGAAGGTTTGGGCAATCCAGCCTATGAGCGCGCTGGTCCCCAATTGAATCGCCTGCGGAAGACTGACGAGCGCGAGGATCGCGAAGGCATAGGCGCACCACATCGTGCCGACGACATTGGTGATTTTGACCGCTAGCCAATTGTTGAAGTTCGCGGGGTTTTTCCGCGCCTCATGCTGTTCCATCATCTGTCTACGCTTGTGAAGATGCGGATGAGGAATGTGATCAAGCATATCGCTCCCTCCTCGCCAGTGGACTCGAGCTTCTTGCGCAGCCCGACGATTGCGGTGAAGCGTATCGCGCGAATCGCGCTCGTCCAGTGAAAGGATTTTCATGCCCGCGATGCCCTGGCTCTGGTTGATCGTCGGCGGCCTGTTCGAAGTCGGATTCACGACATCGCTGCGCTTCGTCGACAGCTTCCGCAACCTGCCATGGACGCTCGCATTTCTCGCTTCGGTCGCGGTCAGCATGGGACTGCTCGAGATTGCATCGCGCTCGATTGCGATGGGCACGGCTTATGCGGTCTGGGGCGGCATCGGCGCCGTCGGCACCGTCATTGTCGGGATTCTCTGGTTCCACGAGCCGGCGAGCGCGATCCGTTTGCTTCTGATCCTGGCGATCGTCGCGGCCATCGCTGGGTTGAGGCTCACAAGCTAGTCAGCGCTTGCCTTCGCGCACCGCCTCGTGGATTTCCTTGGTGAGATCGGTGTTCTGCTCCAGCAAACCCTGAATCGCATCGCTGATCTTCAACAATTCTTCCGAATCCCGATACGTCTGCTCAAGCTGCCGGTCCGACTTTCTGGCAGCGATATTTTGGCCGACCATGATGATTGATAATAAGACGAGCTGGAGAAAGGTCTGGGCGATCCAGCCGATCAACATTGCAGTCCCGCCCCTGATTGCCGCGGGCAGGCTGATCAGCGCGAGACCTGCAAAGGCGTAAGCGCACCACATTGTCCCGACGATTTTCGTGATTCTGACGGCCAGCCACTCGTTGAACCGGTTTTCGGGCTTTTTCAGCGGCCTTAGAAAATGCTTCCTAAGCTCGAGGTACGGGTTTGGAGCATAAGCCATGATATTCCCCCCTTCACGCTTGCCTTTTGAGTGACTTAGATTGGAGGATAGCAGATCTTGCCGTCCTCGATACGAGCGCTTGGCGTGAGATGCGCCGGTTCGACCCTCTCCCTTCCCATCAGGTGAAACACGCTTCGTCCGTCGGCGAGCAGGTAATCGGCGATGATCCGCCGATGGCACCGCCACCAGACGGCCTCGGCGCACATGATCGCGCACCGGCGGGTCGAGCTGAGCTGCAGCAGTTCGTCCAGCGCGGCTGCAAACCGATCGGACAAGGCATAGTCGGCATAATTGTGGAAGCTCTGGTTCTCCCAGAAACTGTTGACCTTGGCCGGCACGTCGCGCGAGCGGCCGCGAAGTCCGCCAAGGTCCGCCATCCGCGAATAGCCGATCTGGTACGGGGCGAGCTCGGTCGCTAGCACATCCTCATTGTATTGCGGATTGCGGCGCGACCGCGCGATCGTCCGAACGTCGACGACCAGATCGACCGGCCCACGGCGAAGCAGGTCGGCGAATTCCGGAATGGATCGCGTCGAATGACCGATGGTGAAGATCGGCGGCTCGCCCGGCATGACCGGACAACGCTTGTCTAATGCTGCGGCTGCAGCAGCGGCACGACCTCCGGATCGGCGGTTTCGATTGACGGATAGAATTTGGGAGTCGGGAAGGGCCCGCGCGCCTGTTCATAGGCATAGCCCAGGTTTAGCAGCAGATATTCGGACCATTTCGGGCCGATGAAGCTGAGCCCGACCGGCAGCCCTTTGACGAGCCCCATCGGCACCGTCAGGTGGGGATAGCCGGCAACGGCCGGGAGCGTCCCCGCCCCGCCGCCGGTGAACAGGTCACCGTTCGCCGCATCGATCGCCCACGCCGGCCCGGCGGTCGGGCCGATCAGCGCGATCACGCGATTGTCCCTCAGCATCTTGTCAATGCCGTTCGGGCCCGCGGCCCGGAAGCTGATCGCCCGGGCCTTCTTATAGGCGGGATCATTGAGACCTTTGGTCTTCTCGGCCTGCTCGAACAGCTCCTGGCCAAACAGCCCCATCTCCTGCCGCTCGTGCGCTTTGTCGAAGGCGATCAGATCGGCAAGCGTCCTCACTCCAATCGGCGCCGGGCTGCTCTTGAGATATTTGGCCATGTCGACCTTGAGCTCGACATTGAGGACGACGCCTTCGTTCTTTCCGATCAGCTTGTCGTCGAACTTCTTGATGTCGACCAGGATCGCACCTTGCTGACGAAGAATCGCGAGCGCCGTATTGAACGCTGGGTCGAGTGTCGGTGTCGAGGCGAAGCGAAGCACGCCGATCCGCTTGCCCCTGAGGCTATTGGGGTCGAGTCCAGCGGCATAATCGCGCTTGTGCTTGTCGGCGTCTTTCGTCGCAGGATCGGCTGGGTCCGAGCCGGCGATGACGGTCAACAGCTCGGCCGCGTCGCGCACATTGTCGGCCATCGGGCCGGCGGTGTCCTGGCTGTGGCTGATCGGGACGATATGCGTTCGGCTGACGAGCCCGACGGTGGGCTTGAGACCTACGATCCCGTTGATCGATGCTGGACAAGTGACCGAACCGTCGGTCTCCGTGCCGATCGCCATGCGGACGAGACCGGCGGCGACGGCCGCGCCGCTGCCGCTCGAAGAACCGCAGGCATTCCGGTCGAGCGCCCATGGATTGTGCGTCTGCCCGCCGACCGCGCTCCAGCCGGAGATAGAGTGGGTCGAGCGGATGTTCGCCCATTCGCTAAGGTTGGTCTTGCCGAGGATGATCGCGCCCGCCGCGCGAAGCCTGGCGACCAGCGGTGCATCGCGGTTGGTCACATTGTTGGCAAGCGCGAGGCTGCCCGCAGTGGTCGGCAGGGGACCGGCGGCTTCGATATTGTCCTTGATCAGCACCGGCTCGCCCGCGAGCGGACCGCGCAGGTTGCTGGCATCCACGCGCCGCGCCTGCTCGATCGCGGTCGGATCGAGCGCAATCACCGAATGAAGCTGCGGGTCGATGCGCGCGATCCGCTCTAGCGCGGTGCGGACATTCACTTCAGCCGGTCCGGTCTGCGGTTGAGCGCTCGCCGCTGAGGCGGCCAGCGCTACCGCGCCGGTAACGAGCAAGTGACGCATGACTCCCCCTCCTTGTCCAAAGATCAGTGCGACGCGAGCAAAGCGTCGAGCGTTCCCGCTTCTTTTCCGACCTTTTCGAGTCGCGGATAGCGCAGCCCGCCGTGCCAATCGAGCTTCACGGTGCGATATACATCGCCGTCGTGGATCAGCAGCTCGGGTGCGGGGCCGTTTCCGGCTGCCTCCCTGATCGCCTGCTTGATCGCGTCGCCGTCGAATTTGCGGCCGTTAACGGCAACGATTTCCGACCCGATCGTCAGGCCCGCGTTGAACGCCGGGCTGTCCCACAGCACGCTTGCGACCTTGCCGTCATTGTCGACTGTGAATCCGCCTGAATAGGTCAGCTCATTATATTTGCGCTGCTTCTCCGCGCTCTTGATCCAGTTGGTCGGTTCGTCGGTGTAGATCAGCCGGTATCCACCCTCGGTGATGCCTTCGAGCGGCGCCTGTGGAGCGATGTCATAGACGCGACGCTGCAGGTAGCCCCGCCAATCGTACGGCTGGACCTTGTTCAAGGTCGCGATGACATCGTCGAGCGTATAAGTGAGCTCACCCCAGTCGCGGTCGCGAACGCCGAAGAAGGCCTTGGCGAAATCGTCGATCGACCGCTTGCCCCCCGATTGCTGGCGAATGATCCGGTCGACGTCGATCCACATCAGCTCGCCCTCGCTGTAATAATCTTCGCTGCGCTGCCAGCTGCGCCACGGCTGCGGCGCACGCTGGGCGATGATCGGATCGTTGGTCGTGTCCTCGAGAGGCCGCCATGTGCGGCCTGGAGTCCCGACGCTGTAGCCCGCCGCCGTCGCCGCGATCGCATCGAGCGTATCCTGCTTCGAGAGCATTCCGGAACGGGCTCCGAGCACATAGCCCCAGAACTGGGTCTGGCCTTCATAAACCCACAGCATCGTGTCCTGCATGGGAGTGCGGAAGTCCGGCGTCCATAGGTCTGCGGCGCGGCGGAACTTGCCATCCCAGCTGTGGCTGAATTCATGCGGCAGTAGATTGCGCGCATTGAGCTGATTGTCCCAGTCGATGAAATAGCCGCGCCTCGTACCGTCCTCCGAGCTGCGGTGATGCTCGAGACCCTGGCCGCCGAGATAATCCGAGATCGTCAGCAGGAAGTCGTAATGATCATAATGCTGCGCGCCGAAGGCCCTCACCGCCTGCTGTACGAGCCGCTCGTGCGCGGCAATCATTTCCGGCTTGGCGGCAAGCTCCTGCTCGTTATCGGCAATCACATCGAGCGTGACGTCGGGACTGAGCGGAATCGCGCGATAATGGGCGCCGGCGATCAGCGGCGAATCGGTCAGGATCTGGTAGTTGGTGGGCGGATAATCGATGCGGTTGCCGGTCTGGCCGCTCGGACGGAGCGCCGTCGCAACCTTCCATCCGGTCGGCACGATCACCGAGGCCTGGACCGGAATGTCGCGGGTGTAATAGCCCGCGGGATAGAGCGAGTTCGCGATCCACTCGATGCTCGACATGTCCGGAGTCATGACGATCCGTCCCTGGTTGCCCGTCGTCGGCGAGAGGTACTGGAAGTCGGCATCGATCGCGGTGACGCCCTCCGGCACCTTCACGTGGAATGCGTAGACATCGAGCGTGTCGCGCACCCAGGGAAGCTCGCGGCCGCCCGCGGTGAATCGGATTCCGGCGATCTTGTTGATCTGGCCCGACGGCGAATGATGGCCGGGGAGCCATTTGGGATAGAGGAGCACGAAGTCGCCGGCGGCTGGAACCGGAATGTGCTCGTGGACCCCGAAGATCGCGCGCTTCACGTCGGTCGCATCGACCGTCAGCTGGATCGTTCCCGGATAGGGAATATCGCGCGCGGGCAGAATTGTATCGACCTTCGCCGTCGCTTGAGGCAGCGTGTTGAGCGGTGGCCTCATCTGTGCAGCCGCAGCGCCCGTGAGGCAGGTTGAAAGGACAAATGCAAGCGCGAATTTGCGCATTGACGCAGCTCCCCAATGATCAGCCGGAAAGCTTCGGTCTAGCCGGAAATTTCGCTGGCGTAACGTAGGGACACCGCCTTTCGTCGGCGTCAGTCGGCACTTTGTCGAACGTCATTTCGTTGTCAGCAACTATTCAGTTCGTTCCATTAGCGGGGCACTCATGACCAATCGATCATTGCTGCTAGCCAGCGCTGCCCTGTTGATTCCGGCCCGGCCGGCACTCGCGCAGCAGCAGGGCGCGCCGCCAAGGATCACGCTTGCTCCGCCAAAGGCGCAACAGCCGCAATCGACGACTTCTCCGCCCGCCGCTGCTCCGGCTCCGTCCCCGGAGGTCCCCGACGAGTTCGGCGACGAGGAAAATGCCATCGTCATTACCGGTGCAAAGCCGCGAGGCTCGGCAGTTGGCGATATTCCACCCGAAAACACGCTCGACGCTCGCGATGTTCGAGCGACCGGAGCAACCAACATCAACGAGCTGCTGGACGCGATCGCGCCCGAAATCGGAAGCGTCCAGGGCCGCACCTCGGGGCCGCCCGTCTTGCTCCTCAACGGGCAGCGGATTTCGAGCTTTCGCGAGCTTCGCGATATTCCGACCGAAGCCATCGAACGAGTCGATATTCTACCCGAGGAAGTCGCATTGAAATACGGCTACCGCGCCGATCAGAAGGTCGTGAATATCGTGCTCCGCCAGCGGTTCCGTTCGACGACCGCACTCCTCGGCATCGGCGGGGCGACCGGGGGCCATTACGTCAATGAGAACGCCGACCTCACGCGCCTTCTCATTCAGCGGAACGGCCGGACGACCTTCAATCTCCACGCCGAGGGCAACAACATGCTGACCGAGGCGGAGCGGAACATCATATTGACCCAAACTTTGCCGGCGGGCGCTACGGTCGATCAGGAGCTGGCGGCGCGGTCGCTGGTCGGCACTCGGCGTGACATCCGCGGTTCGGCGACGTTCAACCGCAACCTTTCGACCAATGTCTCGGGGACGATCAATACCGAGCTCGAGCACACCGACGGCCGGTCGCTGATCGGACTCAATTCCGCCTTGCTCGAGCCGCTGGGTCGCAACGTTTCGACGGACACCGCGCACATCGGCGGCGTGCTCAACGGCCAGACCAAGTCGCAATGGCACTGGACGGTGACCGGCAACGGCGACCTTTCGGGGACTGAAACGAGGTCCGACCGCGACGATCCGCTGTTCCCAAAGGAACGGACCCACGAGGCGACCGCGTCGGCCGACCTTAGGGGCACTGCCAACGGCAAGCTTCTCAAGCTTCCCGCCGGCGATGCGACCACGACACTGACGCTCGGCGGAACCACCGAGCACCTGACCAGCAGTCGCACCGCGCAAGGCGCAACCTCGTCCAATTCGCTGTCGCAAAGCGAAGGAGAGGCGGCGATCAATCTCGACCTGCCGGTCTCGCGCCGGGGACGCGGTTTCAGCGCGCTTGGCAATCTTACCGTAAACGGCAATGCCGAGGTCGATCATCTCTCGAATTTCGGAACTCTGACGAAGTTCGGCGGCGGCCTCAATTTCTCTCCTTTGGATCGGCTGAGCTTCATCAGCAGCTGGACCCGGGAGGAAGGCGCGCCGACCCTCAATCAGCTTGGCGACCCGGTGCTCGATACGCCGGGATCGCGGGTGTTTGATTTCGTGACCGGGCAGACGGTGCTCGTCACCGCGATCACCGGCGGAAACCCGGATCTCAAATCGGACCGCCGGACGGTGTTCAAGCTGAGCGGAAACTGGCAGCCGCTCCAGAATACCGACCTGCGGTTCCGGGCCGATTATGTGCACCAGAAGATAGAGCGGCCAATCTCAAATCTGAGCGTCACGGCGGCGCTCGAACAAGCCTTCCCCGACCGGTTCGTGAGGGGGCCCTGCCCACCCCCCTTAGGTACCTCGCCCCAGTGCACGATTGGACCGCTTGTCAGCGTTGACCTTCGACCCGTGAATTTCGACAGCTCTCGCAAGGACCAGCTTCGAATCGGTCTGGATTTCAGCACGCCGCTGAAGTCTCATCAGCCCTCG
>Ga0157370_10003803_pt1 | contig 17610 bp, 13 predicted proteins | sample C35metaG_FD_113463 | JGI IMG/M metagenome (GOLD analysis project Ga0157370, IMG submission 113463) | Corn rhizosphere microbial communities from Kellogg Biological Station, Michigan, USA - C3-5 metaG | ecosystem: Host-associated > Plants > Roots > Rhizosphere > Soil | place: USA: Michigan...
AATAGTAAGTAAATTTGTAAATCACTGATTATAATACTTTCTCTAAAACGTTTTCTGAGAATAATAATCGAAATCGCATTTGGTACGTTTTTTATAAATAGAAACGTCGTAATTTTACAAAAACACATTTTATTATGAATTTATCACAAGAAGATTGGGTTGCTCAGTTAGAAGCTGACGAAAATGCAGTTATACTTGACGTAAGAACTGAAGACGAATTTAATGACGGCTATATTGAAAATGCTTTAAACATTGACATCAATAAGGGTCAGGGGTTCATTTACGAAATCGAAGAATTAGACAAAAATAAAAATTACTATGTATACTGCCGTTCTGGAGCTAGAAGTGCAAAAGCATGTCAAATCATGAACGAACTAGGTATCGAAAATGCCTACAATCTGCTTGGCGGAATCCTGGATTGGGAGGGCGAAACAGTACAACCATAAAAGAAGAAGAGGCATATAAAGGCCTCTTTTTTCTTTTGAAAATAGAATTACCAGACCATTAAACAAACCAAATTATGAGTTTTATACCAGAAGAATATCAGATTAATACGCTGATAAATCAAGATACTTATCTTGTAAACGGAGAATTGAAACAATGGACAGGGCAAACCACACCTGTGTTTTCTACTATTTCTTCAACAGAAAAATATTCGCCGACTTTATTAGGATCTATTCCTTTTATGGGAGAAAAAGAAGCGGCGGAAGTTGTCGAAGCTGCAACCAATGCATACGATATGGGTCAGGGCTTATGGCCGACTATGAAAGTAGCAGATCGCATTAAGTGCATGGAAAATTTTGTGAAACAAATGAAGGAAACCCGCGAAGAAGTGGTTAAACTTTTGATGTGGGAAATTGGAAAAAATCTTGGAGATTCACAAAAAGAATTCGACAGAACGGTAGAATATATTTACGATACTATTGCCAGTTATAAAGAATTAAATGGACGCAGTTCGCACTTCGAAAAAGTACAGGGTGTAAACGCGATGATTCGCCGCGGACCTCTTGGAGTTGTATTGTGTCTTGGACCTTACAATTATCCACTGAATGAAACTTTTTCATTGTTGATCCCAGCTTTAATTATGGGTAATACAGTGATTTTTAAACCTGCTAAACATGGTGTTTTATGTATTACACCATTATTAGAAGCGTTTAGAAGCAGTTTCCCAAAAGGGGTAATTAATATTGTTTATGGCAGAGGACGTGAAGTGGCTTCTCCAATTATGAAATCTGGAAAAATTGATGTTTTGGCATTAATTGGAAATAGTAAATCGGCGATTGCATTACAAGATCAGCATCCAAACAAAAATAGACTGCGTTTGATTTTAGGTTTAGAAGCTAAAAATCCAGCGATTATTTTACCAGATGCCGACTTAGATTTGGCAATTCAAGAATGTATTGCGGGAACTTTATCTTTTAACGGACAACGCTGTACGGCTTTAAAAGTATTATATGTTCACGAATCTGTTAGAGAAGAATTCAATAAACGCTTTTCTGAAAAAGTAGATAGTTTAATTTTTGGAAATCCTTGGGAAAAAGGAGTTTCTTTAACACCGCTTCCAGAAACCGAAAAACCAAGTTACATTCAGGGATTAATAGATGATGCAACTAGTAAAGGAGCGAAAATCATTAATGAAAAAGGAGGAAAGCATACTGATAATTATATTTTTCCAGCGGTTTTATATCCAGTTAACAAGGAAATGCGCGTTTATCACGAAGAACAATTTGGACCAGTTGTTCCTGTACTTTCATTCAAAGATATTAAAGAACCTTTAAATGATATGGCAGAATCTAACTACGGACAACAGGTGAGTTTGTTTGGTAAAGATATAAAAACGCTTGCCCCGCTTATTGATTCCTTGGTAAACTTAGTTTGTAGAGTAAACCTCAACAGTTCTTGCCAAAGAGGACCAGATGCGTTTCCGTTTACAGGCCGCAAAGATTCGGCTGTAGGAACATTAAGTATTCCAGATGCTTTGCGTTCTTTCTCAATTCGTACGTTTGTAGCTTCAAAAGATATCGATTATAATAATGAAATTCTGCAGGAATTGCTAAACAGCAAAGAATCAAATTTTATTAACACCGACTATATTTTGTAGTAATAAAGGTTATATATTAATTGTAGATACCGTCTGTTTCTTTTAGTGATAGACGGTTTTTTTTTAAATGTAAAATGTAAAATGTTAGATGTTAGATGTTAGATGTTAGATGTTAGATGTTAGATGTTAGAGCAGTCTTTTCACATCTAACATCTAACATCTAACATTTCACCATTAACAATTAATAATTAAATTTGTAACATTCGCAGAAAAGACACCACTAATCTGTTATCAAAAATTAATTTAAAAGATCTAAGAATAACTTATGGAAAAGAAAATATTGCAATTTGCAGTAATAGCATTTGTTTTTTTTGCCCAAAACAGCTTTGCACAAGAGCTTTATATGCCAAGAAACATAAAAAAAGCTTACGCAGAAGGAACTCGTTCTAAAGACGGAAAACCAGGAAAAAACTATTGGCAGAATCACGGAAAATACAATATGGAGATTTCGGTTGATCCGAAAACTAAAATTGTAAGCGGAACAGAAACAATTATTTACGAGAACAATAGTAAAGACACTTTAAAAAACTTGGCTATTCGTTTTGTAAACAACCTTCATAAGCCATCTGCACCTCGCGGAAGCTCTGTAAGCGACGATTTTTTAAGCGACGGCTTGACTATCACTTCATTAAAAATAGAAAATGAAGTTTACAAAGAAGATGCAAGAAACTGGGGAACAGTTGGAAATGTAAAATTGAAAAAGGCAATTTTGCCACATTCAAAAACCATCCTAAATATTCAATGGAATTATCCTTTGTCTAAAGAAAGCGGAAGAGAAGGACAGATTGACGAAACTACATTTTTTGTAGCCTACAGCTATCCTCGGGTTTCGGTTTATGACGATTATAATGGCTGGGATAGATTACCACACACAGACCGCCAAGAATTTTACAACGATTTTAATGATTACGTTTTCTCTGTAAAAGCTCCAAAAAACTATGTAGTCTACGCAACTGGAGATTTACTAAATCCAGATGAGGTTTTACAGCCAGAATTTGCCGCTCGATTAAAAAAATCCTACACGACAGATGAAATTCTGCATATTGCCAATGAACAAGAAATGAAAAGCGGTAATGTAACCAAACAATACGATTGGAATGTTTGGAAGTTTGAAGCCAAAAATATTTCAGATGTAACTTTTGGATTAAGCGATCATTACTTATGGGATGCCAGCAGTGTTGTAGTGGATAAAAAAACCAATCGCCGCGCAAGTGTTCAGGCAGCTTATGATATTAAAGGAACAGATTTTGTAAATTCAGTAAAAAACAATCAATATGCTTTAGATTGGTTTTCAAATAACTGGCCTGGAGTTCCATATCCGTTTTCTAAAATGACAGCTTTTCAAGGTTTCGCAGATATGGAATATCCAATGATGTGTAACGATTCGCAAATGGGAGATCCTGTTTTTGCACAATTGGTACAGGACCATGAAGTTGCACATACTTATTTTCCATTTTATATGGGAATCAACGAAACACGCTATGCTTTTATGGACGAAGGATGGGCAACAACTTTTGAATATTTAATTGGAATTGCAGAACATGGTAAAGAAGCAGCAGACAAATTTTATCAGGACTTTAGAGTAAAAGGATACATAAATGATCGATCTACGGAAGAAGATCAGCCGATAATTTCAATGTCTACACAAGTTTCTGGAGCAGGTTACGGAAATAACTCTTATGGAAAAGCATCACTTTCATATTTAGCTTTAAAAGATATGCTGGGCGATGAATTGTTCAAAAAGGCGTTGCACGCTTATATGGATACTTGGAATGGAAAACACCCTATTCCGTGGGATTATTTTAATTCATTTAATACTGCAACAGGGAAAAATCTAAACTGGTTCTTCAACAATTGGTTCTTCACTAATAATTACCTTGATATTGCAGTAAAGAATATTTCTTCGGATAATAAAATAATTACAGTAGAAAACATTGGAGGTTTTGCTATTCCTTTTGATGCAATTATTACTTATGCGGATAATTCAAAAGCAGTATTGCATCAGACTCCTTCAGTTTGGGAAAAGAATCAAAAAACAGCTAAAATTATTTTAAAAAGTACAAAAAAAATTAAGCAGGTACAACTTGACGGAGGTATTTTTATGGATGCAACTCCAGAAAATAACATTTTGCAGATCAAATAATTAAACGTTTTTTAAATATATTACAACGCCTCTTTTCAATAGAAAAGAGGCGTTTTTTATTATTGAATTATTTAAGACAATGAAAAAAAAATAGAAAGTGTAAGAAAGTTTCTTTAAAATAAATTAGGTTTGCAAAAAATAAACCTACTAATTTAATGAAAAAGACTTTTATTCTAATTGTTTTGTTGAAGACTTGTCAGTTTTTCGGGCAGAATGATCAAAAAACCACATTTCAAAAGAATAAATACGAATTAGCCCTTTCGTATTATAAAAAAGCTGATTTTGCAAAAGCTATTGATTTATTTTCTTTAGCCGCAAAAATTAAACCTGACAATGAAATAGCGGAAGAAGCTATTAAAAAAGTGGACACCTTACGTGATGTTTTAAGAAAAAATATCTTAGACCATGCAATAGGAACTTGGAAGAAAACTGGAAGTCATCCAGTTTGGGCAACTACATCTGCTGGTGCCGATAATCAGACTGATTTTGATGAATTTCTTGAAATTAATGAAAATGAAATTTTGTTTTTCGAAATTGATAGAAAAACCAAACAAAAGAAAATTCTAAAAACTGAGAATTTAGTTTATAATGATCAGAAGAATACCGTATCATTATATTCAGAAATCATACTTTCAGACGGAACGATTTGGAATTGCAGTATTAACGAAAAATCAAATGTATTGCATGTAATCAACGTAGCTGTTAAAACAGAAGAAGGTATCGAAAAAATAGATGAGGATAACTTGGAAAGTTACTACGTTAAGATATAATAGAAAGGGAATCAATTGATTCCCTTTTATTTTTTACAAGAATTTAAAGCCAAGCGAAAAATTTGTAATTCCTGTTTTAATTTCACCATCAGAAGAATCGATATCGGTTAAACCAGCAAGATATCTTACGTCAAAAGTCAATTTCCATACATCAACTCCGACTCCGCCAATTATACTATGATTGTTCTTTTCTAATGCTATAGAATTGAGGTTATTATTTTTACTAATATCCGAATAATTTTTCCAGTTATACCCAACAAAAAGCCTCACATTTCCAACTTTACCAAGTGGTACAAGCTTGTACCCGGCAATTAACGAAGCGTCTGTCCCAGCTAGTTTAAATTCGGTTTCACCAATGCCATCTTGATAAACACTGAAATTTGATTTCGAATAACCAAATTCGCCCTGACCATAAAAAAGTAAAAGATTTACTCGGGCAAATGCCGTAATACCAATTCCTGTGTTGGTGTGATCTGAACTAAAATTTTTTGCATTTACAGAAGTTATATTAGTTGAAATCTGAGGTCCGATTTGTATTAATTGCGCAAATCCGTTGACACAAATACATAAAAAAGCAGCTAAAAAGAAATTTTTCATAATGGAAGATATTTGATGTTGGTACTATAAAAATAATGATAATTGGTTTAAATTGAACGATTTGTCTGATTTATTTTCGTTTAATTTTTGAAAGAATATTAACATTCATCTCTTTTTTGATTTTTCAAATTCATGATAAAATGCATTACTTTTGGTCAACTTCTAATGGACTAAAATGGAAATTAAAACAATAAATGCATCCGATACGTGGCAGATCAGACATGAGGTGATGTGGCCAGACCAGCCTTTTGAATTTGTGCAGCTCGAAGAAGATAATTTAGGATTGCATTATGGTGCTTACGAGAATGATAAATTACTTTCAATAGTGTCTTGTTTTATTACGGGAGAAGAGATGCAGTTTCGAAAATTAGCCACTTTAGCCGAATATCAAGGCAGAGGAATTGCATCGACATTATTGAACCACATTTTTACGGCAGCGAGAGAAAAGGAAATAAAAAAAGTTTGGTGCAATGCAAGGGCAGAAAAAAAACAATTTTATGAAAAATTCGGTATGGTTGATACTGGAGAGCTTTTCACAAAGGCAGGACAGGAATTTGTAATTATGCAGATCGTCTTTTAAGTGATTGGTTTGTAGTGTTTTGACTGTGTTTTTGTTGTCTAAATATGTCCATTTTGATTTTATTTTAAAGTGAAAACGTTTTCGTTTACGATTACATGTTAAGACTTTCTTATTTTATTTTTTTTATTCCAATCTTTTATTACTTTCGCACCCAAATGAGAAAGTTAATAGTATTTTTAGTATTCATGAATATGCTTCTGTTCGGCGGAGGCCAATATCTTAATGCTAATACTTTTGGCTTACCTCAGCACCATAATCTTGAAAAGAAACACCGAGTTAAATTCACTAATCAAGATCGTGGATCTTCAACTATTGAAGATGCCGCAGATATTGATATTGAAGAGGAATTTCTAGGAAATGATGATGTTGATGGACTTACGAATAAATTTTTTGCATCGTCTTACAGTTTAGTAGACGACTTGTATCTGGCTTTGTCAGATCAATCTGCTGCAAATGATTCCAATCGTTTAAAAATTTCTACGCCTAACTTAGGGCATTCAAATCCTATATATATTACTCAGAGAGTATTAAGAATTTGATTTTAAAATATACATTGGTTGCCTAAGTTGCGATCCTGCATATCTTGCTGCTGTATATTTTTCTCTTACTTCCGCTTATATGACAATTAAGGTCAGACCAAGGCTTACTGATGTTTTATCCATCTTTAAGGAATCTTTGTATTCCAAGCATTCAATCGCTTAATTTCCATTTAAAAATCATGAAAAGAATCATCTTGTTCGCGGGCTTTATGGCCGCGGTGTGCTTAACCAGTTGTACAGCAAAAAAAGAAGAAAAAGAAGAAGCGGAAAAGTTTACAGTAACTAATCCCGTAAAACTTGACACTTCATTTACAAAAGAATATGTTTCGCAGATTAAATCTGTACGAAACATTGAAATCCGCGCCCAGGAAAAAGGGTTTTTACAAAACATTTATGTTGATGAAGGACAGTTTGTAAAAAAAGGACAGCTGTTGTTTAAAATTATGCCAAACATGTATCAGTCTGAATTGCTTAAAGCTCAGGCAGAACAAAAATCAGTAGAAATTGAATTACAAAATTCAAAACTATTGGCAGATAAAAATATCGTTTCTAAAAACGAATTAAGTGTAGCTCAGGCAAAATTGCAGTCTGCAAAAGCTGAAGTTGCTCTTGCAAAACTTCACTTATCATTTACAGAAATCAGAGCTCCATTTGATGGAACAATCGATAGAATTCCATTAAAATTAGGAAGTTTAATTGATGAAGGCGAATTACTGACAAGTCTTTCAGACAACAGTCAGATGTTTGCCTATTTCAATGTTTCGGAGCCAGAATATATCAGCTATGAAACAAATGTAAAAGATCGTGCAGATAATAAAGTGAATTTAGTTTTGGCTAACGGAGACATTTTTAAAGAAAAAGGAAATGTTGAAGTTATCGAAAGTGAGTTTAACAATGAAACAGGAAATATTGCTTTTAGAGCAAGATTCCCAAATTCTAATAAATTACTTAGAAACGGTGAAACAGGACAAGTACAAATGCTGGTTCCTCTTAAAAATGCAATTGTAATTCCGCAAAAAGCGACTTACGAAATTCAGGATAAAAAATATGTTTTTGTTGTGGATAAAAATGATAAGGTAAGCTCTAGAGAAATCACTATTACAGGTGAAATTCCTGATTTATATGTGATCAAAAGCGGACTTAATGAAAATGATAAAATTTTACTTGAAGGTGTTCAGAAAGTAAAAGAGAATGATAAAATTAAATACGAATTTGAATCTCCTAAAAAGGTTATCAATAACCTGCGCTTAAAAGCAGAGTAAATTAGTGTTCAGTCGCAGTTTTAAGTATTCAGTTTATTTTGAAAGTACTAATATTTGCAAGTAACTTATTGATTTCCTTTTAGTTTAATCATTAAAAAAAATAAAAATGTTTAATAAATTTATTCAAAGACCAGTATTGTCGATAGTGATATCGTTGATAATTGTCTTTTTAGGGATTTTGTCTGTATTGAATTTACCAATTACACAATTCCCTACCATTTCACCGCCAATGGTGAACGTTACCGCAGATTACCCGGGATCTAACGGTGAATTGATGGTAAAAGCTGTTGTTATTCCTTTAGAAAGAGCCTTAAATGGAGTTCCAGGAATGAAATATATGGCTTCTGACGCAGGAAATGATGGTGAAGCTACAATTAAAGTGGTGTTTAACTTAGGAACAGATCCGAATCAGGCAGCTATTAACGTTCAGAACCGTGTGGCTTCGGTTACTAATAAATTACCTCCATTAGTAATTAGAGAAGGTATCAAAATTACACGAGAAGTACCAAGTATGTTGATGTACGTGAACCTTTACAGTACAGATAAAAATACCGACATGAAGTTCTTGTATAACTATGCCGATATCAACGTTCTTTCAGAATTGAAAAGGGTAAATGGTATTGGTTCTGGAGATATCTTAGGAACACGTGAATATGCAATGCGTATCTGGCTGAAACCAGACCGTATGCTGGCTTATAAAATTTCTGCTGATGAGGTAATGGAAGCATTATCCAGTCAGAGTTTGGAAGCTTCCCCAGGTAAAACAGGAGAAAGCTCTGGTAAACGTTCTCAGGCATTTGAATATGTATTGAAATATTCTGGACGTTTTACAACAAAAGAGCAATACGAGAATATTGTAGTAAAAGCAAATCCAAATGGAGAGCTTTTGAGATTAAAAGATGTTGCTAAAGTAGAATTTGGAAGCTCGATGTACGATATCTATTCTAATTTGAATGGAAGACCATCTGCGGCTATTGTATTGAAACAATCTTTTGGAAGTAACGCGAATCAGGTTATTGAAGAAGTTAAAGCTAAACTGGAAAAAATCAAGCAAAGATTTCCTAAAGGAATGGATTATGAAATTTCGTATGACGTTTCTAAATTCCTTGATGCTTCTATCGAAAAAGTAATCCATACTTTGGTTGAAGCATTTATTCTGGTAGGTTTGGTAGTTTTCCTTTTCTTAGGAGACTGGCGTTCGACAGTTATTCCTGCAATTGCGGTACCAGTATCGTTGGTAGGAACTTTTGTGTTCATGACATTCTTCGATATTTCGTTGAACTTGATTACATTATTTGCTTTGGTATTGGCAATTGGAGTCGTCGTCGATGATGCGATTGTAGTTATCGAGGCCGTTCACGCCAAAATGGAAGAAGAACATCTTTCTCCATTTAAAGCAACCAAAAAAGCCATGCACGAGATTGCAGGAGCAATTATCGCAATTACATTCTTGATGGCAGCGGTATTCATTCCTGTTGCTTTTATGTCTGGTCCTGTTGGAGTATTTTACAGACAGTTCTCTGTAACTATGGCAACTGCGATTATCCTTTCTGGTATTGTGGCTTTGACATTGACACCGGCACTTTGTGCGATGATGTTAAAAAACAATCATGGTCAGCCTAAAAAGAAAACCCCTGCAAATAGATTTATAGATGCGTTTAACGATAAATTCAATTTAGCGCAAGGTAAATATCAAAATCTATTAGGTAAAATTGTTGACAGAAGAGTTGTTACTATTGTGGCACTTTTAGGTTTCTGTGCTGGAACATGGTTGATAAGCAGTTCTGTTCCTTCAGGATTTATTCCGAATGAGGATCAGGGAATGTTTTATGCCGTAATTCAGACTCCTCCAGGTTCGTCTTTAGAAAGAACTAATAATATTGCAGAGAGAGTTCAAAAAATTGCCGAAGATATTGATGGAGTAAAATCTGTTTCTTCTTTAGCAGGTTATGAGATTTTGTCTGAAGGTACAGGAGCCAACTCTGGTACTTGTTTGGTGAACTTGAAAGATTGGAGTGACAGAAAAGAATCTGTTGTTGAGATTATGCATGAAATGGAGGAAAAATGTAAAGATATTACAGGAGCGAATATCGAATTTTTCCAACCGCCTGCTGTACCAGGATATGGTGCTGCCGGAGGATTTGAGCTTCGCTTGTTAGATAAAACAGGTTCTGTTGATTATAAGAGAATGGAACAAGTAAATAACGATTTTGTTGCTGAATTGAATAAACAACCGGAATTATCAAACGTATTTAGTTTTTACAGTTCTAGTTTCCCTCAATACATGATGAAAGTCGATAATGACTTGGCACAGCAAAAAGGTGTTTCTATCGAAAATGCCATGAATACTTTGTCAACTCTTGTGGGAAGTAACTACGAAATCAGTTTTATCAAATTTGGTATCAACTATAAAGTAATCGTTCAGGCTTCGCCAGAATATCGTGCACAGCCAGATGATATCTTAAAATTGTATGTAAAAAATGATCGTGATGAAATGGTACCTTTTTCTGCTTTTATGAAACTAGAAAAAGTGTATGGTCTTTCTGAAATTACACGTCATAATATGTATACCTCAACACAAATAAGTGGTTCACCAGCTGCGGGTTATAGTTCTGGTACAGCGATTAAAGTTATTCAGAAAATTGCGGCCGAAAAATTACCAAGAGGATATGACATTGACTGGGCAGGTATTTCTGCCGATGAGGTAGCTCAGGGAAATCAGGCAATCTGGGTATTCTTGATCTGTTTAGGATTCGTTTACTTAGTATTAGCTGCTCAATACGAAAGTTTTATCCTTCCATTATCGGTAATTCTTTCTTTGCCAGCGGGTATTTTTGGAGCTTTCCTTCTGTTAAAATTAACAGGATTAGAAAACAACATTTATGCTCAGGTTGCAATGGTAATGCTTATTGGTTTATTGGGTAAAAATGCGGTATTAATTGTAGAGTTTGCGATTCAGCGACACGCAGCAGGATTATCAGTTTTACAAGCATCAATGGAAGGAGCTAAAGCAAGGTTCCGTCCAATCTTGATGACTTCGTTTGCCTTTATTGCAGGTTTATTACCGCTTGCTTTTGCAACTGGTCCAGGTAAAATTGGTAACAGAACTATTGGTACAGCAGCTGCAGGAGGTATGCTTATAGGAACTATTTGTGGTGTATTCGTGATTCCTGGATTGTATTTCATATTCGCTAAGATTGCTGAGAAACACAAACTAGTAAAACATGAAGAAGAAAATCCATTAACAGAAGAAATTGATAACAATCATGTATAAATTCAAATCATATCAATATGGTATTGCATTAGGAATATGTCTTACGGTTGCAGGGTGTAAAGCCCCTGCACCTGAGGCAGCAATTACCACAAGCACACCAGTTCCTGAGTCATTTGGTACAACGGCTCAAGCTCAGGATGCAAACAATAATACGGCAGCTTTAAATTGGAAAGATTACTTTAAAGATCAAAATCTTATTGATTTAATTGATATTGCCCTGAAAAATAATCAGGAGCTGAATATCACTTTACAAGAAATTGAAATCGCTAAGAATGACATTCGAGTAAGAAAAGGACTTTTATTACCAACAGTTGGTGTTCGCGCCGGCGCTGGAATAGAAAAAGTAGGTAGATATACCAGCCAGGGTGCCGGTGATGCTACAACAGAAATTAAACCAGGTGTAGAAACACCAGATCCGCTGGGAGATTTTACAATTTCTGCTTATGCAAATTGGGAAGTAGATATCTGGAAAAAACTTCGTAATTCTAAAAAAGCAGCTTTAAACAGATATTTAGCTACTGTTGAAGGTAGAAACTTTGTTATTACAAACCTTATTGCAGAAGTTGCAGATTCTTATTATGAATTAATAGCTTTAGACAATCAGTTGGATATTGTAAAACAAACGATCAAATTGCAGACTAACGCTTTAGAAATTGTAAAAGTTCAGAAGCAGGCTGCAAGAGCAACAGAACTAGGAGTTAAGAAGTTTGAAGCAGAGGTTTTAACTTCACAGAGTATGGAGTTTGATATTTTGCAGCAGATAAAAGAAGCTGAAAACAAAATCAACTTTTTATTGGGAAGATATCCACAGGAGATTAAAAGAACAAGCAATACTAATTTCTTAAGTTTGCTTCCAGCTGCTGTAAGTTCTGGAATTCCATCTCAATTATTAGCTAATCGCCCAGATGTGAAACAAGCAGAATTGGAGTTAGTAGCTGCAAAATTAGATGTAAAAGTAGCGCGTGCTGAGTTTTATCCATCTTTGGATATTTCTGCTGCAATAGGTGTACAAGCTTTTAAACCATCTTATTTGCTTACAATGCCCGAATCTCTTTTATATTCTTTAGCGGGAGATCTTGTTGCACCATTGATTAATAGAAATGCAATTAAAGCGGAGTTTGCAAGTGCAAATGCAAGACAACTTCAAGCATTATATAATTACGATCGTACCGTTTTAAACGCTTATTTAGAAGTTTCAAATCAATTGTCTAAAATTGATAATCTTCAAAAAGGATATGATCTTAAATCGAAACAAGTAGAAGCTTTAAATACTTCTATTGACGTTTCTAACGATTTATTTAAATCTGCAAGAGTTGATTATTTCGAAGTTTTGATGACACAAAGAGATGCATTAGAAGCTAAACTAGAATTGGTTGATACTAAAAAGGAACAATTGAATGCTGCTGTCCATGTTTATAGAGACTTAGGCGGCGGTTGGAAATAATATTGCCAATTAATTTGTAGAAAAAAGGCCTTTTGGAAGTAAAATTCTGAAAGGCCTTTTTCTTTAAATTAAATTTGAATCTATTTACATTTCTAATTTTAATTTATTTTGGCATTGAAATCTTTGCTTTAAAACCTTTACCCGGTTCTGTATCAAAATCTATAGTTCCTTTAACAGCCTGAATGCGGCTTTCCATGTTTTGGAGACCATTTTTTATCATCTTAGTTTTTTCACAGCCTTTACCATTATCGGTATAGTTTATTAAGACTGATTTTGGGTCACTGTCAAATTTTATTACCACAAGGTTTGCCTCACTGTGTTTTTTCATATTGACCATCAATTCCTGTAAAATTCGGCTGATAGCGATCTTTTTTACATCATCTATAGTTTCCCAGTTTACACTTTCTAAATTAGTAACCATGATATTCCTTTCTCTAGTATTATAAGTAGATAGCATTTCTTTTATACTTCTGGTAAAATCTACCCCGGTATCAATTTTATTGTTTTCTTTTGAAATTCCTCTCACGCGCCCGTAGATATCATCTAGTTTTTGTAATAGATTTTCTTTAGTGTTTTCTTGAGATAAGGGTTGAGATTCGGCAAAAGCAATTACATGAAATACATCGTTTGCCAATTCGTCGTGGATTTTTTTAGCAATTCTAGTTTCGGTATTGTACGAAGTTTTAAATTCTATAGCCTTGTTTTTATTTTTATAATAACGAATTAAAATTGCTATTAAAATGACTAAAAAAACAAAAACAATTACAAAAACAATTCGCATGTATTTGGCTCTTTGAAGAAACAATTGATTTTCTGCTTTTTCCAAACGAAGTTTTTCGTTTTCATCTTTTTCTTTTTTAGAATCGTATTTAATTTTAGCAAACTTATTTTTGAAGTTATTTCTAATCTTAATAATACTGTCGTTTAGTGTAAAATATTTTTGCACATATTTGGTGTCTTGAGAACTATGATTATTTGAAATTAGAATTTGAAGCGCTTCGAGTCTTTCGTCAACGCTGTTTAGTTTTGTAGCAATGTTATAAGCAGCAAGAGCATTTTCATCTGATTTTTGAAGATCTTTTTTAGAATAGTAATCCGCAAGATGTAGATAACTTTCGATGCTTCCGTAAGTATCTTTATCGTCTTTTCTTATTTGAAGAGCTTCATCCATTAAACGGAATGCTTTTTCATCCATTCCTTTCTTAAAATACGCATAACCGAGATTATCTAATATTATAGATTCTTTTGCTTCTTCAGCTTCCTCCTTTAATAATTTTTTATTTAAAAGAGATTCTAAAAGAATAATTGCCTTATCATATTTTTTTTGTTGGATATAAACAACAGCAATATTATTTAAAGACATTTGTTTCCCAGCAGGACTCGTATAACCATCAACTGCTTTTTTATAGTAAAGAATAGCATCATCATAAAGAGAAAGTTCTTTGTCGGCAATGCCTAGCCTATTATTTATACTAGCTAAATATTGTGCGTTTTTTTTAACATATGGCAATGCTTCTGTTACTGTTTCCTTACTACCATAATAATCTCCATTCACTTGCTGAATACAAGCCATTTCAATAAGGATATATCCGATATTGGCACTATCTTTTAAAGTTTCATAAAGTATTTTAGATTTATTAAACTCATAAAAAGCAGTATTAAAGTTTTGTTTCTCGGAATTTTCTATTCCTTTATTTCTTAATGTAAGGGCTTCTTTTCGTATAGAGTCTGTGTGAGTATTAATGATTTTTTTTTCTTGACAGGAAAAAAGAAAAAGAAGTATAATAAAATAAAAAAACGGGGACCGTAACATACAAATTTACTTTCCCCGAAAATAGTAATTAATTAGATACTAAAATATATATTTATTAAACTTTTGGTGGTGGATTCTTGATACCTCCATCACCAGGACCATCAGGATCTGCATCACCAGCTTGTAAAGGTTTAGTAACCTTTTCAATTTTCTTTTCTGTTTGAGTCTCGTATTCATCAGGAGTACAAGAAAATATCGTGAATATTAACGCAAAAGCGATAAACAGTATTAGTTTTTTCATTTTAATTTAATTTAGAAATTAGACATAGGTATTGCTGTCCAGAATTATCCAGAGTCTATTTATGACAATACCAAATTGATTTTGGGAAGTAGAGCGTGTAGGACTGTAAGATGTTATTTATACTTCCCGAATAGAATCGATCTTACGGTTTTTCCACACTGCTAATTAGAACTAGTTTATACATTTGTTTTAGTCTGCAGACAAAACTTGAACTAATTTCTATGGCAAAGTAAAGGCGTTTGTAGGCCACTGTAGATAAGGTATTCCCAGAATTCCCGCATTTCCCAGAGATTCCCGAGAATTCCTTAAATCAAAATACAAGGCATAGTAATTTAGGTTCGTTAGAACATGTTATTTCAATATAAAACCAATCTGACCTATATTATAATAGATGCAAAAAGTCCTGAAAAAGTTGCCTTGAATGATTAAAAAAAGATAGAAAATAGAGTATTGAAGAAATCAATAAATTGAGATTGATAGTTGAACAAGTAAAATCGTTGCAAAACAAGAAATAAATCATAGAATTACGTTTGGTTTTTTGGGAAATGAAAATGAGGAGTCGAAAGAATATCCTAAAGAGGAAATCTTTAAATTGTCAATTCTAAAATAATTAAGAAAGAAATTGAAGCGGTCGCTTCGGTATATTCTGCACTTTTATGTTTGGTGCAGAAAAAAGATTAGAAAACAAAATTTCTAAATGAAGTTGGAAAGCATTTTTAAAAATAAAATGCGAAAAGAGATAAAAAAAATAATTTTTAAGGGAATAATTAAGGCGTTGAAAAAGTTTGTTTTTTGGCATATATTATCTGTTATTTATAGCTTAAAGATAAGAAAAAAATACCGATAAACCTAATGATTATCAATAAAATAACGATTTTTTTTACTCAAAATCATGTTTTTTTTCTTGACTTTTTTCGTCGTCAATTATGAATTTTTGAGACACTTAAACTTGCCTTTTTCTTATAACTGAATTGTGATAAAATTATTTATATTTATAAAACATTACAATAGATTTAATTCTAGTAATTATCATTTAAAAAATATCTTTTATGAAAAAGCTTCTTATACTATTAATTGTTTTTTGCACATTCGGTTGTAAAAAATATGTTGTCTCGTTTGAACAGCCCACAAATATGAAACTTGATAACTTAAAGCTGGAAGTGCTTCTTGATAAGCAGAAAGTTAAAGACATCAATTTAAAAGCATCAGATGCAATGCCTACTTATGAGACAGCGTCATTATCAGTATCTGATGATGGAAAACATCTGCTTCAAATAAAAGTAAAAGACACCACCTTTAGCTATGATATAAATTACCCTGAGGAAAAATATATTCTTGTAACGGCTCACTTAAAACAGAATGGTAAGATTCATATCGGAATCTTAAAACAAAATTATAAATATAGATTGCGTTGATCAATTCGATCATATTTAAATCAAAAAAAGCCTTTCACAGTTTAATTGCGAAAGGCTTTTGTGTTTTTTAAGATAGGGGTTAAGATAAAAAATCTTTAAACCATAAACCGGAGTTTTTTATAGTCCGTTTTTGTGTTTCGAAATCAACGTGAATTAATCCGAATCTGGCGCTGTAACCTTCAGCCCATTCAAAATTATCGGTTAAACTCCACACAAAGTAACCTTCAACATTCAAACCTTCACTTTTAGCTTTTAAAATCTGTTCTAAATGATCTTGAATGTAATGTGTTCGTTTGATATCAAAAACTTTTCCGTTTGTAACTGTATCTGGAAAAGCGGCACCGTTTTCAGTGATGATAATTTTTCTAATTCCTTCGTACGCATTGAATTTTTTCAAAACATGATATAACGCAGGCGGATAAACTTCCCAGCCCATTTCGGTCGCAATCACATTTCTTTTCTCGGCGCTGACCAATTCGGCACCAATATACGGAATCAGCATTGCCGATTTTACGACTTCTCGAGTATAGCATTGCAGTCCTATGAAATCAAAATCGAAATCGAGATTGTTTAAATCGTCTTCAAGAATATAATTGTTGAGTTTTTTTAGCACAGGAAGATCTTTCTGCGGATAACCTAAGCCTAAGATAGGCTCGATAAAAGTTCTGTTTAGTAAAGTATCGACACGTTTTGCGGCTTCGATATCTTTAGAACTTTCCGTTGCAGGTTCAATATGGGTGCATGAAAATGTAGTTCCGATATTCGCATCAGGAACTCGGTTTCGTAATATCTTTGCGCCCGCAGCTGTTGCCAAAGTAACATGATGCATCGCTTTTAGATAATTGGTAATTCCTTTTTTTCCAGGTGCGTGAATTCCTAAAAAATAACCCGCTCCGGTAAAAACAGAAGGCTCGTTAATTACCATCCAATTTTTAACACGATCGCCAAAATGCTGCGCGCACACCTCCACATATTCTGAAAACCAAGAAACCGATTCGCGGTTTGTCCAGCCTCCTTTTACTTCGAGAGCGTGCGGTAAATCCCAGTGGTAAAGTGTAATCCACGGTTCGATTCCAGATGCAAGTAACGAATCGATAATTTTATTGTAGTAATCTATTCCAGCTTGATTTACAGGATGAATTCCAGTTGGCATAATTCGCGGCCAGCTGATCGAAAACCTAAAATTCGGAATATTTAATTCCTTAATCAGATTAATATCATCTTGATAAGAGTTATAAAAATCGCAGGCGGTTAGGGCATGATGTCCGTTTTTTATTTTCCCTTTTTGAGAAGTAAAAACGTCCCAGATAGAAGAACCTTTTCCGTCAGAATCATGTGCTCCTTCAATTTGGAAAGCGGCGGTAGAAACACCCCACAAGAAATCTTCACCAAATTGGTTTTTGTTCAAAAATGAGTTTTCAACTTTATTCA
>Ga0157370_10003805_pt1 | contig 17601 bp, 13 predicted proteins | sample C35metaG_FD_113463 | JGI IMG/M metagenome (GOLD analysis project Ga0157370, IMG submission 113463) | Corn rhizosphere microbial communities from Kellogg Biological Station, Michigan, USA - C3-5 metaG | ecosystem: Host-associated > Plants > Roots > Rhizosphere > Soil | place: USA: Michigan...
GCGAAGACGCCGATGAGCACGAGCTCGAATCGGCGCTGAGCGACCACGGACGAGACGACTTGATCGATCGTCCGCACTCGCCAGATCGGAACGGATGGCCCGATCTGGCGCAGCGCCGCACGCACCGGACCGGCGAGTGCGGCTGGATCGCCGTTCGTGCGGACCAGAATCGTCGGCGCGTAACCTCGAGTCCAATACGGGTGATAAACCGTGAGACTGGCCTCGTGCTCGATTCCCGTCGTCCGGACGTCCGCCGCGACACCCACGACGGTCGAGAGCGAGTCGCTTCCCGCGCGCACGCGCTTGCCGACCGCGGTCTCGTTCGGCCACAGGGCGCGTGCGGCGTTCTCGGAGAGAATGACGACACGTTGGCCGCGATCTTCCTCGGCGAAGGTGCGTCCACTGTGCAGTGAGACGCCGAGCACATTGAAGAAGTTCGGACTCACGAATCGGAAGTTCGCGTCGACCCAACTGTTACCGCTCGTGCCGCGTTCGGCGGATTCCGCCGACAGACCGTCGATCCACGATTCACCTTCGAGCGGAAGGGCGCTGGTCACCGCCGTCGCGGTCACGCCGGGCAGCGACGACACGCGCTGCATGACATCGGCGTAGTACTGATTGCGCTGGACGGCGGTGGGATACGCGCCCTGTGGCAGCGCGACGTTCAACGCCAGAATGCGCTCCGCCGTAAATCCGCGGTCCGCGTGCATCACGCGAACGAAGCTCTTGAGAAACAGACCGGCGACGACGAGCAGCACCGCGCTGAGTCCCACCTGCGAGGCGATCAGCCACGACCGCGCGCGCACGCCCTGCCGGCCGTCTGTCGCGCCGCGACTGCTTTCCTTGAGGACGTCGCCCGGCGCAGTGCGGCCAAAGCGCAGCGCCGGAACGAACCCGAACGAGAAGCCCGCGACGATCGAGACGATCAGTCCGACCGCCAGCACGCGCGCGTCGACGTGCACCTCGTCGAGGCGCGGAAGATCGGCCGGAGCGAGGGAGACGAGCGCGCGCACGCCCCATCGCGAGAGGAGGACGCCGGCCAATCCGCCGATCATCGACAACGTCAGCGTTTCGGCGAGCGCCTGTCGCATCAGTCGCCCTTGTCCGGCGCCGAGGGCGACGCGCACCGCCGACTCTCGTCGTCGCGCCGAGCTGCGCGCAAGGAAGAGCGTCGCGAGATTCACGCACATGATCAGCAGCATGGCGCCGACCGCGGCGAGCAGTAGCAGCAGCGGCCGGCCGGCGGCGCCCACGACCTGCGCCTGCAACGGTGTGATCACCGTTCGCGCCGGCGGATCATCGCGAAGTTGCGTCGCGTTCGCCGCGCTGATGGCGTCGAGCTGCGCGCGAAGCGCGGCGGGCGTGGCGCCCGGTGTGAGCAGGGCGATGACGCCGTAGTCATGCTCGCCCGGCGTTGTCCGCTCGCGGGCGGTCAGCGCCAGTGGAACGAAGGCGTCGGCGTGGCTCGGCAGACCAAGGAACGGACCGAGCTCGGTGCCGCGGAACATCCGAAAGTCCGGCGCGACCACGCCAAGCACGGTCCATTGTGCGTCGCCCATCGTGACGGTGCGGCCGATGATGTCGGTGCGCGCGCCGAACTGCTGTCGCCAGAGCGCGTCGCTGATGACGACGAGATGTTCGTTGCCGGGGCGGTCGTCGCCCGAGGTGAGCAGGCGGCCGAGCTCCGGGTGGGCGCCGAGCATCGAGAACAGGTTGTCCGACACGCGAAATACCGAGACGACGGCCGGATCACCGGCGCCGCTCAATGTGAGCTGGTTCGGACGCACGGCGGCGATTCCCTCGCACGCGGTGCAGGCATTCTTCCACGCGAGGTAGTGCGCCGCATTCGGCACCCAGGTGGGCGTCACGTTCTTGAGGCGGTCGCTCAGCACCTGAATGCCCACGAGCCGATCGGCGTTCGCGTAGGGAAGGGAGCGAAGGACCACGTTGTCGGCAACGGAGAAGATCACCGTCGTCGCGCCGACGCCGAGGGCGAGCGTCAGGATCACGGTCGTGGTGAACGCGGGCGTTCGGCGAAAGGTGCGCGCGGCGTGCCGAACGTCTTGCGTGAGATCGGCGAAGGCGCGGCTGCGAACCTGGTCGCGAGCCTCCTCGCGAAACCGCTGGCGTCCGCCGAAGGCCACGTTGGCGCGCCTCCGCGCTTCCGCCGGCGGAAGGCCCGCCCGAAGGTTGTTCTCGATCTCCATCTCGACGTGGAACGCCATCTCGCGATCGATCTCGCGGGAGAACCGGCGTCCCCGCACCAGTGCGTGCAGGCGAAACCACAGGGCGCGCATGATGGCCATGCCGACTACTCCGCCAACAAGACGAGGTCCACCGCGCCGGCGAACTTGCGCCAGTCGCTCATCTCCGCCGCGAGGGCACGCTGGCCGGCCGCGCTCAGGCGGTAGTACTTCGCTTCACGGTTGTTCTCGGTGGTGCTCCACTCGCTCTTCACCAGGCCTCGCTTCTCCAGGCGGTAGAGGGCTGGGTAGAGCGAGCCCTGGCCGATCTGGAGCGCGTCGCGCGAGAGCTGCTGGATGCGCTGACTGATGCCCCATCCGTGCATCGGCGCGAGCGACAGCGCCTTGAGGACGAGCAGATCGAGTGTGCCTTGCAGAACGTCGGAGGAGGAAGCGGCCACCGGGGTCTCCTGTCGGATGCGCAAAGGAGACAATGCGGTCTTCCTGTCGAATGCGCAAGGGTGGGCTCGGCCGCCGCGACTATCTTTGCGCTACGGCACGTGCCGAAACGTCGAGAGGGAGGTGGCATGCGCGCGATGCTGTTGCGTCAGCCGCGAACCGCGGCGGGGCCGGGAGGCTTTACGCCGCTCGAACCCGCGGATGTTCCAACGCCCGATCCCGCGGAGCACGAGGTGCTGGTCCGCGTTTCGGTCTGCGGCGTGTGCCGCACCGACCTCGACGTCGCCGAAGGACGCGTCGCGGCGCCGCGATATCCGGTCATCCCGGGACACCAGGTGGTCGGGCAAGTGGCGGCCGTCGGTCGCGGCGTGACGACCCGCCGCGAAGGCGATCGCGTCGGCATCGCCTGGATTCATTCGGCCTGCGGCGTGTGCGCATGGTGCAAACGCGGTGAAGAAAATCTCTGTCCGTACTTCGAGTCCACCGGCTGCGATGCGAACGGCGGATATGCCGAGTACGCTACGGCGCGCGCCGACTTCACGTATCCGATACCGCAGGCGTCGAGCGACGTCGAAGCCGCCCCGCTGCTCTGCGCCGGCGCCGTCGGGTGGCGCGCGCTCAGGCTCACCGGTCTCCAGGACGGCGAGCCGCTCGGGCTCACCGGCTTCGGTGCGTCGGGTCATCTCGTGCTTCAGCTCGCGCGGCACCGATTTCCGCGGTCGTCGATCTACGTGTTCGCGCGGAGTACAGGCGAGCGCGCCTTTGCTCGCGACCTCGGCGCCGCGTGGGCTGGCGACACGGCCGAGGCGCCGCCCGAGCGGCTCGCGGCGATCATCGACACCACTCCGGCATGGAAGCCGGTGGTCGAAGCCCTGGCCCACCTCCTGCCTGGAGGACGTCTAGTCGTCAATGCGATTCGCAAGACGCGGACAGATCAGGATGAGCTGCTCCGAATCGATTATGCCACACACCTTTGGATGGAGCGCCAGATCAGGAGTGTTGCCAACGTGACGCGCGCCGACGTCCGCGAGCTCCTCTCGATTGCGGCCGACGCCGGCCTGCATCCCACGGTCGAGACGCTACCGCTCGAGCGGGCGAACGAGGGGCTGGCCGCACTCAGAGGCGCTACCGCGATCCGCGGCGCAACGGTCCTTCGCGTTCGCTCTGCCGGTGAACCAGTCTCATGATCTCCCGTAAGAGTCTCCTCATCGGCGCTCGGCGACGTGGAGCATCTGTTGCACTGCTTGCGCTGCTGACCGCCGGCGCGTCCGCGTGCGTCCTGGCTCGCCCGGCGCGCTCGGCTGTTGCGCCGCCGCCGCCGCGCTTGCCCGCCGAGAACGTCGTATTTCGCAGCCGCTCGGGGAGTCTCATCCATGCCTGGTTCGTACGCGGCAACCCGGGAGACGGCGCCGTCCTTCTGCTCCACGGCGTGGGGGACAATCGCTCGAGCATGCTGAGTCGGGCGACATTTCTGCACGACGATGGCTTCACCGTGTTGGCGCCGGACTTTCAGGCGCATGGCGAATCTCCCGGCGATCACATCACCTTCGGCGCGCGCGAAAGCCTCGACGCCGCGGCGGCGATGAGCTACCTGCGCCAGGTTGCGCCCGGGGAGCCCATCGGAGTCATTGGCGTGTCGATGGGCGGCGCGGCGACGCTGCTCGGTCCCGGACCGCTGCGAGCGAACGCATTCGTTCTCGAGTCCGTGTATCCGACCATTCGCCAGGCGGTGAGCGACAGGTTGGCGGTCTGGCTCGGGCCGCTCGGCGGCGTCGGGCGGTGGCTCACACCGGCGGTGATCGACATCGTCGGGAACGAGATCGGCGTTTCCGAATCCGAGCTGGAGCCGATCTCGCGCATCGGAAGGATCCACGCTCCGCTGCTGCTCATCGCCGGCACCGACGATCCCTACACTCCGCTCGCCGAGGCCGAATCGCTGTACGCGCGCGCGCCGTCGCCAAAGTCGTTCTGGGCGGTGAGCGGCGCGCGGCACGAGGACCTCCACGCCTTCGAGAAATCCGAGTACGAGCGTCGGGTGGGCGGATTCCTCGAGCGCTACCTGCGGCCCGGGCGGGCGGACGACGCCGCCCGGCGCGTCACGTCGGACACTACTCGTATCGTAACGCGGCCATCGGATCGATCCGCGATGCCCTGATCGCCGGAAGCAGCCCGGCGCCGAACGCGACGACCGCCAGCGACGCAGCGGCGGCGACGATCACTCCGGGATCGTACCCCTGAAGTTGAAAGAGCAACGAGCTCGCGGCGCGTCCCAGGGCGAGCGCACCGGCGACTCCGACGACCCCGCCGGCGAGCAGCATCACGCCGACATGGCGCAGAATCATCGCGCGGACGCTGCGCCGATCCGCGCCGAGCGCCATACGTACACCGATCTCGCGGGTGCGCTGCGCCACCGAGTACGCCAGCACGCCGTACAGGCCGACCGCCGCGAGCAATGTGGCCAGCACCGCGAACGACGCCGAGAGCGTCCCGATCATTCGATCCAGGAACACGTTCTCGCGCACCTGCTGTGGGAGCGTTTTGAGATCTTCAATCGGCAAATTGGGGTCGATCTTCTTCATCACTGCCGGAATCGCTCTCAGAATTTGTGCGGGGGCCAGGGTGGTGCGCAGATAGAAGTTGTTCGTTCCCGTTCGTCCCGCCTGGCGATACGGTGTCACGAATACCGGCGGAATCTGGTCCTTGACCTCGGAATACTTCGAGTTCTTCACGAAGCCGACGATCGTGATGTTCAGGGAGTCGTTGTCCATCGACATGTGCTTGCCGACGACATTCGAACCGAGATTGAACTTCTTGGCAAAGGCTTCGTTGACGATCGCCACTTTCATCGCACCGGCGTTATCGCTCGCCGTAAAGTCGCGACCCGCAAGGAGCGGAACGCCGAGCACGTGGAAATAGTTCGGGCCCACCGCGTTGTACCGCGAGCCATCGTCGGTGTCGGGGTCCTTCTTGAATCCTTCGACCGAGACGCCCTCACCCCAGTTGTTCCCGGCGAGGATCGGGACGGCCGCTGCCGTCACGCCGCTCACGCCTGGAATCGCCGCGAGCTGCTCCTCCATCCGCGCGTAGAGCGCCGTCGCGCGCGTCGAATCGTATCCGCTCCGCGCCGGAGAGACGCCGAACGTCACCACGTTCTCGATGTTGATCCCCAGATCCACACGGCTGATGTTTCGCAGGCTCTTGATGAAGAGGCCGGCTGAAATCAAGAGAGCCATCGAGAGGGCAATCTGCCCCATCACCAGACTCGTCCGAAAGCGTGCCGCACCGCGGCCGCCCGACAGGCGTCCGGAATTGTTGCGCAGCTCGGTGACGAGGTCGGGGCGCGTGCTCTGGAGGGCCGGGATGATACCGAACAGAAACCCGGTCCCGAGCGACACCGCCGCAGTGAACCACATGACGGGCATGCTCAGCGAGAAATGCATCGACCCGCTCCCTTCGGGCGGGAGCATGGCCGTGATTCCTCCGAGCGTCCAGTGCGCCACGACGACGCTGACACTGCCGCCGAGCACGGCGAGCACGACGGATTCCGTCAGGACCTGCGCGATCACCTGCCGCCGTGTCGCGCCGAGCGACAGACGTACCGCCATCTCCATCGTCCGGTTCGCTGCGCGGGCCAGTAAGAGGTTGGCGATGTTCGCGCAGGCGATCAAGAGCACGATTCCGGTGATCGCGAACAGGAGCAGCAAGGGGGTGCGTGACTCCTTGATCATCGAGCTCTGGCCCTTTCGCCCGTCGGACAGGGTGATCTCCTTCGCGCGGAACTTCGTCAACGTTTGGGCGCTCATGCCCTTCTGCAGCGGCGCCTCGATGTCATTGATGATCGGCCGGTAGACGGCGTTCACGGCGCTGCGGGCCTGTTCGATCGTCGCGCCCGGCTTGAGGCGCGCGAAAAGATAGATCCAGTAGCTGTTGCGCCTGTCGAACCCGGTCCAGCCCTGGGTCATGACGCCGCGCATCGTGATCGGCACGAATACGTACGGTTGCGCTCCCAGCGTCGTGCCGCTGAAGCCCTTTGGTGCGACGCCGATGATCGTCAGTCGCTGTCCATTGACCGTGATGACCTGATTGATCACCGACGGATCGGCGCCGAGTCGTGTTTCCCAGAACTGGTAGCTCAGGACGGTGAGGTAGTGTCCGCCGATCGTCTGATCGTCGTTGCGGGTGAACAGCCGGCCGAGCGCGGCGTGGATTCCGAGGACCGGGAAATACGATCCCGACACGAACACGCCCAGGCCGTTGACCGGCGTCTGTCCCGTCATGGCGACATTGACGCCGAACAGAAAATGCCCAGCCACCCCACTGAACGCGGTGTTCGCCTTTTCGAGGTCGCGGAACATCGGGTAGCTGAACACCTCGTGGCAGTCACCGGCCTGATTGCACGAGTTCGACCCGTTCTGCGGGCCGGGCCCCGCCAGGTTCACCAGACGCTCGGGATGCACCACGGGAAGGGGCCGCAGGAGGATCTGGTTGAAAAGGGAGTAGATCGCCGCGTTCGCGCCGATGCCCAATGCCAGCGAGAGGATCGCGACGATCGTGACGAAGGGGGTCTTGAATAGCGTGCGGAAGGCGAGCTTCACATTGCGCATGTGACGGTCCGGTTGGGTGGCCGGCGACTGTACGATGGAGCCGCGGCGTTTGTTGCATCCGCGCCCGGCCAATCATAGCCGATTATATGGGACGCGTATTGGACACGCGGTTTCGGTGAATCGTTGGATCTCCGCCTCCGGGCATTACGCTTCCCGTGTCACCGGTGCGTCGCGGGGCTGCGACGCGCTCGAGTCGACCCGCGAGCCACGCGGCACCGCCTATGCAGTCGTCGCGGCATCTGCGGGCACGCCCACCTCTTCTGGACAGCAACGATGCGGACCACGGGAACGGTCAAATGGTTCAACGGCGAGAAGGGCTTCGGCTTCATCACTCCCGACGGCGGTGGCAAGGACATTTTCGTTCACTTCTCGGCGATCGAGGGACGGGGATTCAAATCCTTGAATGAAAACGAGCGCGTCGAGTTCGACATCGTCCCCGGCCAAAAGGGCCCCCAGGCCGAGAACGTGACTCGGCTCGACGCGGCGGGTCAGGCGACCGGCGCGCCGGAGCAACGCCCGCCCGCGGACACCGGTCGCGGCAAAGGCGGACCGCGCCAGGAAAAACCCTGGGAAACGCGCCGGATCGACCGGTGGGAGGACGAAGGTCCGCCGCGGCGCGGCTAGGGGTTTGTTGGTCGCCGAATCGATGGCAGCGGGGGTCGCCGCACTCGAGCGCGACGACCCCCGGTCAGACGGAACAGCGCATCGTCTCGCGACAGCCGATGCTCACATCTTGAGCTTGTTGTCCTTGATGTCCTGCGCCTTCGTCAGGTGTGACTGGACCTTGCCGACCGCTTTGTTCAGCATGTCCTTGAGCTTCGTGTTCGTCGTCGTCTTCTCGAAGTCCTGCAGCTTGTCCAGCACGGCCTTGTGCTCGTCGATCTGCTTGTCCATGTAATCGTCGTCCCAGTCCTTGCCGGCCGCTTTGTTGGTGAGATCCGTGAGCGCGTCATTCGCGTCTTTCGTCAGGCCGGTGACGTCGCTCCGCGTGGTGTCGGGCGTGATGTTGTTGCTCGACGCGAACGACTTTCCTTCGCGCATCATCGCCTCGTGGTCCGTCACCATCTGCCGGGCAAACGATTTCACCGCTGGGTTGGTCGCCTTTTTCTCGGCGAGGCGGCCCTGAGCGATCTCCGCGTTGTTCGCCGCGCCAGCGTAGGCGAGAATCTGCGCGTCGGTCCAGCCGTCGGTGGTCGCGTTGGTGGTCGGCGTTGCCGCGGCGGCGCGGCTCGTATCGGCCATCGAGTCACGGCGGGCCACTTCACCGGACGCCGTCGTGTCGGTTCGCGCATACTCGGAGCGTTGACAGCCTGCGAGCACTGTCCCCGCGGCGATGACGACGATCGCGAAGGTCAGTCGTCCGGTTCGTGTCGATCTTGGTTGCATGGTGGTCTCCGCGTCGGCGTGAGATCGTTGTCGCGTCGCACGACAGATCGGACTCTCCGACGTCGTTCACGGCACGACGCGCCCGTCAGGCATCGGCTGTCAGGCGTCTCGACTGGTACGTGCAAACGCTGCGCCGATTGGCCCGTCGGGGGCCGCCGCTTGGCGGGTCGACCAGCGATGAGGACGCTACGCGGTTTGCCTGTCGCGCTCGGCGAAGATGTGCGCGAGATGCACGAGCGTCTCCGTCGTCTTCTCGAGTCCGCGCCGAGAGTTGAACTCCAACTTGCTGTGGAACTCGTGGCCGCCAGTGAAGAGGTTGGGGCAGGGTAGGCCGCGGAACGTCAGCTTCGATCCGTCGGTGCCGCCCCGAATGGGCACGGTGAACGGCGAGAGCCCAGCTCGTCGCGCCGCCTCGAACGCGTGCTCCATCAGGTGCGGATGATGCTGCAGCACCTCCCGCATGTTCCTGTAGCTCTCCTTGATTTCCACGCGAATTGTGACGCCAGGGAATCGCCGCTCCGTCTCCGATGCGATGTCCCGGAGCAGCCGCTCCTGGGCGTCGAGTCCGGTGCGCTCGAAGTCCCGTAGCAAAACTCTAATGCTCGATTCCTGGACGTCGGCCACGCCGGCGTACGGATGCACGAAGCCCGCGCGGCCCTCCGTCGTCTCGGGAAGCATGTTGCCCGGCATGCACGACAGGAAGTCGGCGAACGCGTAGATCGAGTTCACCATCACGCCCTTCGCCGTGCCGGGGTGCGCGCTCTTGCCGTAGAAGGTCACCGTCGCCAGTCGCGCACTCCACGTCTCGTCGTTGATCTCGCCGAGCATTCCGCCGTCCACCGTGTACGCGACGTCGGCGCCGAACGCCTCGACGTCGAACTTCTCGATCCCGACGCCCACCTCCTCGTCGGCCGTGAACGCGACGGCGATCCGGCCGTGCTCGATCTGCGGATTCTGCCGAAACACGTCGATCATCGTCATGATCGCGGCGATCCCCGACTTGTCGTCGGACCCAAGAAGCGTCGTGCCGTCCGTGGTGATGATGTCGTCGCCGATCAACTGATCGAGCACCGGATGCTGCGCCACCGTGATGATCTGCGTCCGATCGTTCGGCAGCACGATGTCGCCGCCCTGATAGTTGCGATGGATGATGGGGTTGACGCTCGCCCCCGTCACGGCGGGCGACGTGTCCACGTGCGAGATGAACCCGACCACCGGCAGGCCGGTCGCGTCGGCTACGTTGGCCGGAATCGACCCGTAGACCATGCAGAATTCGCTCACGCGAACGTCGGCCACGCCCAGCTGCCGCAACTCGCCGGCCAAGAGATTCACCAACGTCCATTGTGTCTCGGTGCTCGGAACCGTCTCCCGGTCCTCCGCGGACTGGGTGTCGATCCGGACGTAGCGAAGAAACCGATCGACCACGCTTTCGGCGGGCGGCTTGATGGATGTGCGCATGCCTCTATTCTAATCACGGTAGTCGGAGGCCTCATGCGCGGCGGCCCATGACTCGCCGCGGCGAGGTTGCCAACCTCCCGGAGACGGCGTATTCGTTCAGCAGCCTATGACGACACCGTCGCCGATCGAGACGCGCCTCGCGACCATCGAGCAGGAGTTGGCCGCGCTCGCCACCGAGCTCGCGTCGGTGCGCGCCGAGTTGCACGCCATTCGCGCCGAGCCCGATCGAGGCTCCGGGCCGGCGCGAGGGGGAGGTGCTCCGCCGCGCCGGGCGCGGCGCATTCCGATCGCGCCGCCCGCCCTCTCCGCCGCGGATCTCGAGCGACTGCTCGGCAGGTACGGCATGCTTGGCATTGCGGTGATGGCCGCGGTGGCCGCGGTTGGCACGTTCCTGAGCTGGGCCATCAGTCACGGCTATCTGCGCCTTGGCCCGGGTGGGCGCGTGTTGGGCGGACTGGCCTTCGCCGCGGCAATCGGTGTCTGGGGGATCAGACTCCGTCGCACGGAGCGCTCGTTCGGCTCGAGCATGCTTGGCCTGGCGCTCGTCATCGTGCAGGTATGTGCCTACGCCGCCGGGCCGTCGTTTCACCTGGTGCCGACCGTCGTCGCGTTCGCCTTCGCCACGGCGACTTCGTGGGCGCTCGCGCTGTTCGCGCACGCCGAAGGCGACGAGCCGCTCTGGTGCGTGGGATTCGGCGGCGCGGCGCTCGCGCCATTCGTGACGACCGACGGGCAGGGCAGCGTGTACGCGCTCGTGCTCTACTCCGCGGTTGTTCTTCTCACTGCCTGTTTCGCGATCAGCCATCGCGAGTGGCCTGTCGCCTGGCGCGTGTTCTATGCGGCAGCGGCGCTGTTCGTGCTTGGCGCCGCGAACGCGGCTCGAACGGTCGGTACGTCCACCGTGCTCGCCGTCGTCGCGCTCCCGTTCGTGGTTGGGGCGGCGGGCGTCCTGCCGTTCGCTCCTCCGTCACGCAAGCGCGGCGCCGTCCGCTGGCTCGCCTTGCTCGCCGTGCTCGCGACAACCGTCGTCCACCCGCGGACGAATGACGAACGCTGGATCGTGGCGATCGCGTTCGTGTTGGCCGTCGCGCTCTGGCTCCTCATGATCGATCGCCACGCCGACGTGCATCAATCGAGCGTGTTGGCGAGTGGTCGCCGGCGTCCAGCGCTGCTCGACGGGATCGACGCCGCGTTCATCCCGTTGGCGTTCTCCCTCCAGGCGGTCAGTGCCATCGTTCCCGCGGCGACCGCGGAGTACGTGTGGCTCGCCACGACGGCGATCCTCGTCGCGTTCGCCTGGCGTCGGTCCGTCGGCTCGCTGCGTGATGGCGCCGCGTTCGGCGCCGCCGTCCTGGCGATCGGCGCGCTCGGCGCGTTGCCGCTCGAGGTGCCAGCCGGGCGCGTTGCCGCGATCGTCATCCTCGGTCTCGCGAGCGTTGGAATGCACACGGTCCGCCCGAGCCGAAGTTGGCTCTCCATGGGCGGTGCCCTCCTCGTCGTCGCCGCGGCGTTCAGCATGGCGGCGCTCGTGGGGCGGCCGGCATACCGCTTCTCGCCCTTCGCGACCGAGGCGTCGGCGACGGCCGTCATGGTTGCGGCGGGGCTCGTCGCCGTCGCCCGGTTCTGGCGCGCCATCCGCGTGGCGACGCGAACGTCGATGGGCCAGCGTCCGGAATGGACCTATGCGCGATCGCTCAAGACGGTTGTGCGGTTGATCACACTGGCGCCGTGGCTCTGGCTATTCGTTTGGGTGCTCGTCGAGCTGTCGATGGCGTTCAGCCCGAGCACGTCGATACTGCTGCTCGTGGTCTACTTCGCGGCGACGGCGGTGGCGTGCGTGGCCGCCGGTCGCGCTCGTGGCGCGCCGCGACTCCGTCAATCGGGTCTCGCTCTCGGACTCGTCGCCGCAGCCACGGCGGTCTACGGGGCGAGCACCTACTTCGACTTTGCGGCGCGCATCGCGGCCTATCTCGTGACGAGCGCGTTCTTGTTGGGAATTGCGTATTGGTACCGGCGTCCGGGAGTGTCGCCGGCCGCGACAGCCTGATTACCGCGACGAAGAACCGCCGTACGCGAGCGCTTGTACGTGCTCGCGTACGGCGGCCGGGATTGTTTCGGTGAGTCGGTCAGTCCGTCGGAGGCTTCGCCGGGACGGGCGGTGTTTTCTTTGTCGCGCTATCGGGCGCGGGCTTCTTCATGGCGGACGAGGTGCTGTCGTTCAGTGGCTTTTCAGCGCTGGGCGCGGCGGCCGAACCGGCGTCGGCGGGCGGCTTCGCGGCCGAGGGCGCACCGAGCTGCGCGGAGACGGCGTTTGCGCGCGCCAGATGACGCTCGAGCACCGGGATCGTGGCATCGATGTCCTTCTGGAGATCGTCGTCCTTCGCGGCGGCGCGCATCGTCTTGAGTGCGGCGATCTCGCGCGTGTGGTTCGCGATCTGCGCGTCGACGAACGCTTTGTCGAAGCCCGAATCCGCGCCCATGGATTGGAGCTGGCCGAAGGCCGCGGCCGCGATGGCTGCGCTGGAGTCGGCCGAATTGGCTTCGCGTCCGATGTCACTCTTGCCGGCGAGCTTCCGCAGCTTGTCGAGGTGCGCCTTGTGGTCGGTGACCAGCATGTTCGCGAAGTCTTTGACGGCGGCGTTCTGGGAGCGCGTGAGCGCGAGCTGGGCCTCCTCGACCTCGAGCGAGTCGCCGACGATCATGTGATCGACGACGTTCTTCTGCGACAGGGTGGCGACCTCGCCGCCCGATGTCGTGACCTTGACCTGTGCCTGTCCGGTGGCGGCCGCGACGCACAGCGCGGTGGCCACGGCGGCCGGCAGGGAGAGTCGGAGTGCCTTCATGATGATGTCCTCCAATCGTGGGAATGCTCGATGGCGACGTGCGCCGAAATACACCAGGCGCGCACCAACGTGAGACCCGCCGGTGCGCCCGAGGGCAAGCCCGCAAGCGTCGCGCCACCGGCGGCACAGACTGTCGACCAGTCGCGAGTGTGATCCACCGCACACGCGGTGAGCGGAAACGCGCGCGAAAAAAAAGATTGAAGAAATCATATCAAAAAACAATCGCACCGTATATATTGCCACCGTCCGACCGATCCGAGTCCGAACATTCGCGATGAATTCGTGCAACAGTGGAGACACATGGTGTCACGTATTCGCGTCGCCATCGCGGGTGCACGAGTCGGCGCGGCGGCTGCGGTGTGATGCGCGGCACCGGTCGAATGAACGCGACGTCACACGAATGACCGTGGTGTGCGACCTGCAACTCCCGCCTCGTGATCATGGTCACGTTTGTGATGTTGTGCGCGCTTCTTGCAATACCGTCCCCCCGACCACTCTCGGCTCACTCATGACAGGAGAACTCACATGCGGTTTCACAGCGGATCGCTGATCGCGTGCGCGGCGACCATCTCGCTCCTCAGCGGTTGCGCGACGACGGGTGCGCTTCGCCGCGCCACGCAACAGGAAAACGCGGCGATCGCCGCCCAACAGACGGCCCTTGCCGCCGAGCAGGCTGAACGGGCCGCCGGCGACAGCGCGCTTCGACAGGAAGTCGGCGCGGTGCGCGGTGACGTCGCTGCCCTCCGGACGGAGCTCCAGTCGCTTCGTACCGATTTCGGCGCCAAAATCGCCTCGATGGAAGACGGACTCCACTTCGCGATGCCCGTCAACTTCGACTTCAACAACGCCACCATCCGCGACGCCGACACGCCCGTGCTCGCGCGGTTTGCACACATCGTTCAGCAGTACTATCCGCAGTCCAAGGTCACCATCGAGGGCTTCGCGGATCCCGCGGGCTCGGCGCGCTACAATCTGAACCTCTCGGCTAAGCGCGCGACCACCGTTCGCGACTACCTCGTAACGCAGGGCCTGTCGGCCGATCAGTTGAACGCGGTCGGCTACGGCAAGACCCGCCTCGTCACGCCGAAAGCGTGGGGCGACCAGCCGGGTGCCGAGCTCAATCGGCGCGTGGTGTTCGTCATCGAGTCCAAGGGGCAAGCGGCGGTTGCACTCGCGGCGCCTGACGGACAGTAAGCCGCGGCGGTAGCCGAGGTTGCTGGCCACATAGAGTCGTCGCTCCTTGATCGCTGAAAAAATGCCGGAAGCGAACCCGCTTCCGGCATTTTTGCGTTCATCGCGCGCGTCGATCGTGTTCTTCGAGCGGCGTCCTGTCCTTCGTCAGTCGGCGCGGCCGCGCGGACCCTCGGGGAACAGCTGGCTCGCCGCGACGACGTCCTGACTGCGCGTCAACAACACGCGCGCGCTCGCCGGGGCGTTCTGCTGCGCGGTCGTGGCCAACTGCACCAGGTACTGCATCAGGTCGTGCGCCGACAGCCCGTGCATTCCGTCGCGCCAGAGCGTCACGGCGCGCCACACGCCCCGCCAGGTTCGGTGCGACAAGATCTTCACTTGCTCGTGCTCGTCCAGCACCAGCACGCCGTGCAGCTTCCGAATCGGCGGCGTCGCGAGATCCGATAGATCACCGCCCGTCAGCGCCCAGTGCTCGATCCGTTGCTGGCGCATCGGCAGTTTTTCCGGCGCGATCGGCTTGAGGTCGAGCACCATCCGCATCGTCAGGATCCCGGACGCCAGCGCTGCGATGCGGTTTTCCTCCGCCGCGGTCAGTTGCGTCGCGAAGCGATTGATCTGGCTACACCGCGCCACGAGATCGGCGAGCGCTTCCGGAGTAGGGGCTTCAACAGGTGGCTGCATGGATCGATGCGCTGCGAGAAGTCGGCCAGGGATTCGACCTGCACCTAGAGATCGACTCACCACGCCGCTTCTTTCTATAAAGAAGTGCGAGCGCGATGACGTTAGCGGAAGGGGTCGAGCCAGCGCAATGTGGCGGCGTGCCCTACGGCCGGATCCACGCCATGTCGCGCAAGATTTCAGCTTCCGTCTTGTAGACGCGCTGCTGGCGCGCAGGGGCAGGGGCGGAAGAAGCACTCCGAGTTGGACGAGTCTCTGCCGCGGGCGCCTGAGACTGCTCGGTCGCGATGGAGGTCGGTGCCATCTCGAAGCCGGCGGCGCCTGCCTCGGCGAGGTCGCGCTGCAGGCCGTCGTCAAAGACCGGTCCGCTCTGGCTGCACGCGCCCGCGCCGATCAGCGCGGCGACCGCCGCGAACAACCAGACCTGTCGATGCATCCTCGTCATCCGCATCCGCGCTCCGTGTGATACCGCCGACCAACATGCCGCCACGACGTATGACACCACGACCCGGGTCAATGATCCGGCCCCGGTTCGGCACGGAATCATCCCCACGCGCGCGCTGCTCGAGGTGCCGACCATGGATCGGCTGCGTGACGCACTGCGCGCCGGCTAGCCGGCTCAGGTTGGCGGCGGAACGCGGTCGTCGGGCGGAACGAAGTTGGACAGGAACACGCGCTCCTGCGGCGTCAAGCTGCCGAGGCCCTTCGCACTGATCTTGTCGAGGATGCGGTTGACCTCGTCGCGATTGACCTCGTGGATGGCGGTCGGGTCGACCCTGCGCCACTGCGTGAGCGTTTCCTTGGCGACGACGGGCGTTGCCTTGGCGCGAAATTTCTTCGTGCCGCCGCGGCGCTCGAGCCAGACCAGGTAGAGCCAACCGCCCACGAAGCCGCCCAGGTGAGCGAAGTCCGCCACGCCCGTGCGCGAGCCCTGGAGCCCGCTCCAGAGGGAGATCGCCGCCATGAGAATCACGGCGGCGCGCGCCTGGATCGGGAGGATCGCCATGATGTAGATCTGCGCGTCGGGCCAGAACCGCGCGAACGCCAGCATCACGCCGAAGATCGCCCCCGAGGCGCCGATGATCGGCGAGTACGGGGCGAAGATCAACGACATGAGCGCGCCGGTGATTCCGCTGACCGTGTAGAGCACGATGAACCGGTTCGATCCGATGCGCTCCTCGACGCGTGGGCCGAAGAAGTACAGGGCGATCATGTTGAACAGGATGTGCGTGATCGAGGCGTGGACGAACATGTACGTCAGCACGGTCCACGGCTGAAGCAGCGCGTAGCGCGGCACGAACGCCAACGACCCGGTCACCCCCGGCGCCGTCTGCTGGAGGAAGAACACGATCACGTTCGCGACGATCAGTCGCCTGACCCATGGGGTCACCGGGAGTACTCCTTCGGGGCGCCAAGCACGATTAAATTACCTCGATGTGTCCGAGGGCCTCATCCTGCGGGATCAGGCCCTCGCTGCGTTGTATACCCGCCTCTACTGAATCTAGGCAGTCCGTTGTCGCCGCTCGACCTCGAAACCCGCCTCCAAAGCGCCGTCCACACCAGACGCACGTTCGCCATCATCAGCCATCCTGTTGTTAAGGATACCGCCCTCACCGAGAAGCTGCTGCTCTACGGCGGCGCGATCCATCTGGCCGGCTCGGTCAAGTCGCGCCGCGCGGCGCGGCACGCGACGTCGGACTGGATGAAGCTCGAGCAGGAGCGCGGCATCTCGGTCACGTCGAGCGTCATGCAGTTTCAGTACGGCGGATATCACATCAATCTCCTCGACACGCCGGGCCACGAGGACTTCTCGGAGGACACGTACCGAACGTTGGTGGCCGCCGACAGCGCCGTCATGCTGCTCGACAACCGCAAGGGCGTCGAGGACAGAACGCGCCAATTGTTCAGCGTCTGCAAGCGGCGTCGCATTCCGATTTTCACGTTCGTCAACAAGTGCGACCGCGTCGGCGAGGATCCGCTCAAGTTGTTGAGCGACGTCGAGGCCGACCTCGACATCGCCTGCCACCCGATCACTTGGCCGATTCACAGGGACGGAGCGTTCATCGGTGTGTACGATCGGCGGCTCGAGCTCGTTTCATTGTTCGAGCGCGCCGACGATCATGGCGCCAGCCGTGCCGGCGTTCAGGTCTCGTCGCTCCACGACCCGACTCTCGCCGAGTTGCTCGGTGCCGAGTCGCATCATCGCCTCGTCCAGGACATCCATTTGCTCGACGAAGCCGGCCATCCGTTCGACGAAGGGAAGGTGGCGTCGGGAGAGCTGTCGCCGGTCTTCTTCGGCAGCGCGCTGACGAATTTTGGCGTCGAGCCGTTTCTGCGCGAGTTCCTCGAGCTCGCCCCCGAGCCGGCGCCCCGCGAGTCGTCGCTCGGCGTGGTCCAGCCCACCGACGAGCAATTCACGGGGTTCGTATTCAAGATCCAGGCGAACATGGACGCGCGGCACCGCGACCGCGTGGCGTTCGTGCGCATCTGCTCCGGACGGTTCGAGGCGGGTATGCAGGTGCGGCATGTGAGAACCGGAAAGTCGATCCGCCTCGCGTCGCCGCAGCAGTTCCTCGCGCGCGAGCGCACCGCTGTCGACGAGGCCTGGCCCGGCGACGTGATCGGCGTGATGGATCGCGGAACGCTGCGCATCGGGGACACGCTGTCCGACGCATCCGATCTCGAGTTCAGCGGAATTCCGCGCTTCGCGCCGGAGCACTTTGCCCGCGTCATCGCCGCCGACCCGCTCAAGCGCAAGCAGATCGACGCCGGCCTCCGCCAGCCCACCCAAGAAGGCGC
>Ga0157370_10003810_pt1 | contig 17592 bp, 15 predicted proteins | sample C35metaG_FD_113463 | JGI IMG/M metagenome (GOLD analysis project Ga0157370, IMG submission 113463) | Corn rhizosphere microbial communities from Kellogg Biological Station, Michigan, USA - C3-5 metaG | ecosystem: Host-associated > Plants > Roots > Rhizosphere > Soil | place: USA: Michigan...
GCCCAGGCGCGCAGCACCTTGCGTGCGGGATTGTCGAGCGCTGCAGCCACGGCGTGCCGGCCCCACAGCCGCGGCCGGTTCGCTGAGCCATGGCTTTGATGGGATTTCTTGCGGCGGGACATGGCTTGCCGCTTAGCCCTGGAACGATGTTAGTCCAGCTTTTCCGGCTCTACGGTGCTGCCTCGCGACCGACGCTCGTACGGCGATGCTGCCGCCAAGCGCCGATGAACAGAATGAGGAGGATGGGATAGCTCCAGAATCGTTCGGCCGCGCCGTAGACCGTAGGCACGAGATCGGCGTCGATCGCCTTCATCACGTGGGACAGGCTGTCCACCAGCTGCAGCCCGGCGGCCCAGAGCGGCCAGAAGCGGTCGGACACCAGCGCAATCGTCATCACAACGACCAGGACCGCCGAGTCGACAATCAGGTCGCTGGCTTCGAGCTCGAGGTAGCGGCCGCGCAGCGGCGAGTGGCCGATAATCGACAGGATCGTCGCCGTGACGAACACCAGCGCGGCAATCCGCTCATATTTCCGACCGCGCCACAATGCATAGCCGCACGAGACGACCAGCAGCACCCAGAAAAGGATTACAAGGAATAGCGAGTTCATCGGAGTGTGACCGGACCACATTGCTGCGGTCCGGTCAAAAGGCTCAGGCTACGACCTGAAGATCGACGTGAGCGGTCCCGCAGCAGGGATCGCCATTGCCCCACGATGTCGTCCGCACGCCGGGGATCTTCTCCTTGGTTTCGACGAACACTTCATGACACCGGCCCATCGAGCCACGGACCTTCACCAGATCGTTGATGAGCGCGGAAACGCCTTCGAAAGACTCCTGAAGGGTCGTATAGGGCACGCCGGCAACATTGCTGACTTGGACGAGCTTGGACTGAAGCTCGGCCAGTTCGACCAGCGTCGATTCGATCAGGCCTTCGACTGCACGGGTGTGGATTCCGACTTCGTGGACGGCATTCCAGATGGCTTGTTTGCGCATGACTGCTCCTTCCCCGGCGTTCCTCACGCCGGAGTAGCTGTCGGTCTGGTCAGAAGGTCGGTTGGCTAGCTCGTGAGCAGCCGTGCGAGGCTTTCGAGTCCGGCGAGATACATGCCCGCCGAAAACGCCGCTCCGATCGCGATCGTCGCGATCCAGAACAGCCTCTGGCCGACATTCATCTCATTCCGGGGGTTGCTCCTGGTTGCGAACGGCAGTTGCAGGGAAGACCGGAAAGTCGCGGGCCTCTGCTCGGTAAGGAAACCAGCTCCCCCAGCCTCCCCTGCGCGGTCAGCGTGCCGAATCTGATGACTGACCGCGGCCTCTGGTTCGGCCGTATGGGTGCTGGGCTCAATGTGCGGCGATTGATGTATCAATCGCTGATATGGCTCTTGGTACTGCGCAATGATGCGCGCGGCCTGCGCGCGCCGCTCGACGCCGAGGATCTGCAGCGCCTGGCGGATGCGCTGGTCGACGGTGTGCGGCGAGATGTGCAGCTCGGCCGCGATTTCCTTGGAATTGAGGTGCTGGTCGACCAGGAGCAGGCAGTCGAGCTGGCCTTGGGTCAGTCTGGCGACGCGCTCGGCCAGCAGGTCCCGCTCGCGCGAATCGTTCGCCTCATGAGGCACGTCATGCGCCCCTTCCGATTGGTCCAATGCAACACCCACCCCGCGCAGCATGCGGTACTCCCGAGCTCGAGTCCCTCGCTGCTACTTATGTCATCTTCCGAGCTATAGCCAGTTTTCGGCTGATTTCACGCCATTTTGAACATTAACCATGGTTAGTGCGGATAGGTCGCCAGAACCTTTCTCGCTCTTTGCGCCAGCAATTGTGCAAAACGCCCGTTAGCACCGCCTACATGAGAATGGCGGAGAAACGTAATGACGCGCCGAACGTCGTCCACGCCAACGCCTCGACCGGAGCGTCTTCGACATCCAGGACAGTCACAATCCAGCGACAGCGGCCTCGATTGCATGGCTGATAGTTTCGATGTCCAATTCTGGTTCGTAATTGCACCAGGTATGGAGATACTTCGGCCGCACTCGCGCGGGCACAAGAGCGACGTTCAACCGGATTTCAAACTCGGAGCAAAGGGGCGTGAAGCATTCGTAATACCCTGGAGCTGGAGAGATCATGATTGCCGAGGCGCCAGCCGGCGCAAACAAGAGGTTGGACGCCGCAGCGCCCGCCTCGACGGCGATAACTTCGGCGTCGCGCATCAGTTCGATCTGCTCCGCCACCGTCATGCTCCCCGGATCGACAGTGACGAAGCCATGCCGCGACAGGAGCTCGTTCAGCTCCGCCCGATCAGCAGCGACGAAACTGCGCGCTCCGGAACGCGCAAGATAGACCCTCTTCGCCTTTCGAGGCTCGAACATCGATCCCAGAAGTCTCTTCCGCAGGCGCCGCGCTACCTCGGGATGAATGACTGCGGCTTGATTGGGATAATCCGGAACGATGGCGTTCCTGACCGAAACGGCACTTCCGTAGCCCCGAACAGATATCGCGTGAACGCGATGTTCAGCCATTCCCAGCATTTCGAAAAGATCGAGATGATATGATCTCATGCGATCACAGAAAAAGAGCAGATCCTTGTCCTGGACATGGCGCTCGTCGACCAGGAGCGCTGCTCCAAGCGCGTCGAACAGGAAGTGGAAGTAATTCTGGCTGATGCCGGGAAGAATCACGACGTCACTAAATTCCGCGGCCGTATTCTCGATATACAATTCGGCCTCGCCGGCCTGCCCCAAGAACATGGGCGAAAATGTTTCTCTTCCGCCCGGAAAATGCGGAAAGTTGGTGCCGCCCGGAGACACATAGCCTCGCTCGGAAATGAAGGGCGCGCCCATCATGCTGGACACTGTTCCCGAGGCGCCCAACTGAACGCGGAGTTGCGGATAGGTGCCCGTCTTCACCACCTGCGTCTCACTGCCCTTGTAATGCAAAGTGTAGTGGAATCTAAGCGCCTCGGACTTGCTCGCGATTTCCACGGTAACCCGTGGGTCCGCGCGAATTTCGACAATCCTCACCCGTCCGGGCCCAAGCTGCTCGATGCCCGAGAGGGCGCGTCCGTTCCGTTCGGCTAAGCTGTTCAAAGCACTTAATCGTGAAAGCTCAATCTGCAGCATCTGCTTGACTGACGCGCTGCACCGCGTTGCGACCCGGAGGCAAATTGCCATGAACCGGCTGGCGTGCCGAAATCGCTTCTGGTCGGCGTTGACCCTGGCGAGTTGATACCAGGCGAAGGCGAGGTCAGGAGCCAGTCTCACCGCGTTGCGATAGTGGCTGTTCGCTCGCTCGAATCCGCCCTCCGGCACTCTCCAACCCATCTGGTCGTTGAAGAATCTTGTCACTCCGCCAAAAATCGGAAACAGCGTCAGTCCGCGTTCGTCGAGGTCGACGATCTGCACATTCCAGAGAGCTGCGAGGTGCGCGATATCGCCGAGACCGATGTGCCCGAATGCTGCATCGCGCTTGCGTTTGCTATGTGACAGAGCCGCATAGATCTGCCCCGCTTGCCCGACCTCGCCAGTCGCTTTTAGGTAAGATGCAAACAACAACGTCAATGCAAGCAGCACGTCGCGTGGGTTGAACCAACGAATCCCGAAAAGTGTAAAATCAGCATTCTCGGCGATTTCGCTAAAAAAGGTCTTCTTCCAATTGACGAACATGGGGTCCGAAATCGGCAGTAAGACATTCGCCGTTCTGATTGTCGACAGCTCGCCGCCGTTCAGTTCCGTAGCAACCTTTCCTATTGTTGAGAAAGACGTCTTTCCAGTTCTGCAACAAATCAGCGTCGCTAGCCAAGCTTGCACCAGATAGAAATGGAGAAAAACAGTTTTGACTGGCGAGAAGTAGTACGAGAAGAAATTGGACGCGGACCACCGACGACACATTAGTGACGAAAATGTCTGAATGATTCTCCGGCGGCCATCTGCGCTTTTGACGCATCGCAAGGCATTGGAGCATTCCGCACACGCTTCCCGGCGCCGCCCCGTGCTCATTAGAAGATCGATCAACTGCGCGCGAATGCCGACATCGGTCGGCGCCAGGTCAACAGCGCTCCTGAGAGCCGCTATCGCTTCCGCCTTCTGTCCCATTTTTTCGAGGGAACGGCCGAGGATCAGCCAATTGGAGCAATCCCCTTGCGCCGCTGTGGAAATCGATTCCCGGCAATGGATGATGGCTTTCTGATATTCTCCGTCTTTGAACAGGGCGCGAGCCAGAGTCGTCCTGATCTTGGTGTTCGTCGGTTCGACGGCGAGGGCCGCCCGAAGCGGCGGAATGGCCTCGCGCCAACGCCTTTGGCGCATGTAGATCTTGCCGAGGTGAAAGCTGGCGCCGGCGGCGTCCGGATATGCGGACAGCAGGCCGAGGTACAGCTGCTCCGCCTCCTCCGGCCGACCCGCGGAGACGAGCGCCTTCGCTCTTTTTATGCACCCGGCAATGGAGCGATCGTGCGAGGTTCCCTTCGCGTCCAACACGGATTTCCATTTGCTCGACGTGAGATCGTTTGCGGACGCGGCAACGAGCTCGTCAACGACGGGCGTCGCTGCGGCGGGATTTTTCGCGCTCATATCGAGCGTCGCGAGTCTGCGCTTCGCTTCTTGGAAGCTGGCCATCGACGGATCGTTCGATCGCGAGCGACTTGAAGCCGTGCCGGAGAGGAGCTCGCTGCATTTTGTGGCCCGCTCACACCGCTAAACGCGGCAACAACATCCCTTCCGCGCTCACCAACATTAGGCAAGCCGTCCGATCCGCCGCTCGGATACGTTGGTGCCGGAACGCTCCCGGTCAGCAGAGCAGCTGCGCTTCCACTCGAGGAACTCTTCATAATCGTAGATGTAATCCGACTTGTCGAACGGCCGGGAAGCAACGACGCAGAGAACCGAACCGGCCTCTTTGAACTTGACGCTGCGCCACCGGCCGGGAGGCACGTATAATAATGTCGCAGGATCACCCAGCGTAACGAATTCTTGCTGCGTGCCATCGCAGATCATGACTTCGACAGCACCTGAGAGGCAGATGATGACCTGCTCAAGTTCGCGATGGCCATGTTCGCCGCGGACTGCTCCGACGGGCACATTGTGAATATAATAGATGCGCTGAATGATGAAGGGAATGTCAGCGCCTTCGAGTACGCTCAGACTTCCTTTGGCGTCAGAATAGGTAGGGGCGGCGTGAAGTCGAAGAGGTGCATTGGAAGTTAACGGGATACTCTGGATAGCCATCTATACACGCTGATCCTCTGTTGAGCTCAACTCTAGAGCCGAAGCTTCGTGCCAAGGCAAGGCGATTATCGGCTACTCCGTGCACGCAGCGAGATTAGTCTAGCCTCTGATCCAGGCTCGTCCTTGCAAATCGTGGGTCACTTGGCGCTTGCGATCGTCTTGATGCCGAGTAGGACGGGCCTTTCACATGTTTCGCAGCCCACAAAAAGCACGCAAGTCGGCGACTGCACGCCCCCTGACGAACAAGCGATGACGCAGCGCATTCCGTTCCTTGACCTTCGCGGCGCTTACGACGAGCTCCAGCAGGAAATTGACGAAGCCGTGAGGCGGGTGATCGCGTCCGGCTGGTACATTGGGGGACCGGAGCTCGAGCGCTTCGAAGCAGAATTCGCTGCATATTGCCAGGCGCGACACTGCGTCGGGGCAGCGAACGGCCTGGAAGCGCTCCAGCTGATTCTGCTCGCGTTGGGCGTGGGACGGGGCGACGAGGTGATCGTCGCCAGCAACACGTTCATCGCCACGCTGCTCGCAGTGAGCGCCACCGGCGCATGTCCCGTGCTGGTCGAGCCGGATCCGGCAACGCACAATCTCGATTCCACCCGGGTCGAGGCCGCGATCACGCAGCGGACCAAGGTAGTGCTTCCGACTCACCTCTACGGACAGCCCGCCGATCTGGACCCGCTGCTCGCCATTGCTGATCTCAACGGCATCAAGCTCGTCGAGGATGCTGCGCAGGCGCATGGGGCCCGGTACAAGGGACGGCGCATCGGCGCCCATGGGACAGCGGTCGCGTGGAGCTTTTATCCAGGCAAGAATCTCGGCGCGATGGGCGACGCGGGCGCCGTGACCACCGATGACCACAACCTCGCAAGTCGCATTCGGATGCTGGGAAATTACGGATCGCGCGTGAAATACGTCCACGACATCAAAGGCATGAACTCGCGGCTGGATGCCATCCAGGCGGCAATACTCTCGGCCAAGCTGCCGAAGCTCGACGAGTGGAACGAGCGGCGCCGCAAAGTCGCCGCCTTCTACACCGATCAACTGGCGGGCACCGGCGTTGAGACCCCGTTCGTGCCCAACTGGGCCGAGCCCGTCTGGCACCTCTACGTCGTACGATCGAAGAAGCGTGCGACCCTCCAGCAGGTGCTCGGAGAAGCGGGAGTGCAGACGCTCGCCCATTATCCGGTCCCCCCACACTTGCAGCGGGCCTATCGCGATCTGGACTTCGGAGAAGGGACCTTCCCCATCGCGGAGCAGCTAGCCTCCGAAGTTCTGAGCTTGCCGATTGGACCGCATCTACAATTGGACTCCGCGGCCCGTGTCGCGGCCGCGATCCGCGGAGCGGGTGTCTCGGTGCGACCATAGCTTGGGCAGCGCTAGAGAGCCTCAGCACGCTCGACGCGGACCCTTCCTTGACGTCCGATAAGTGGCTGTCTACGCGCCGCTTCCGCCGGATTGAGCAGCGCCCCGAAAACTATCGGCGATCACCAGAGGACCTGAGGCTTGAACGACTACAAGCGCTTTGAGGACCTGACGTTCGAGGACTTTCGTCGGATGGCGGTTGATGGCTCGCTCAGCCGCTACGAGAAGATTGGATTTCCAAACTCGTATCGCGAAGGCAGGGAACCCGGAATTTGGCGCGACATTGTCGCCAAGCTGCCGGCGCTCCTCGGCCAGAATAAGGTCGTGCTCGACGTTGGACCCGGATGCAGCGACCTGCCTTCGATGCTGATCGACCTGTGTCGGGAACAGGGACACACGCTGCTGCTCGTGGACTCGGCGGAGATGCTCGACCAACTCCCGAACGAGCCGTTCATCGAGAAGCATTCTGGTTTCTATCCCGGTTGCCCGGACCTGCTGGAGCGCTTTCGCGAACGCGTGGACGTGCTGCTTAGCTATAGCGTCCTTCACTACGTTTTCACCGAAGGCAATATTTGGAGCTTTCTAGATTCCTCGCTCCAGCTGTTGAACCACGGCGGGGAGATGCTGCTTGGAGACGTTCCGAACATTTCAAAGCGCAAGCGCTTCTTCAACGCCCCGGCCGGTGTGGAATATCATCGGGCGTTCACTGGGCGATCGGACGATAGGCCGAAAGTCACGTTCAATGAGGTGCAGCCCGGCGCGATTGATGACGCTGTCATTTTCGCTCTGCTCCATCGGGCGCGATCAGCCGGCTTCGATTCCTATGTTGTTCCACAAGGTCCTGATCTGCCGATGGCCAATCGTCGCGAAGACATTCTGATCAGGCGGCCCTGACCGATGGTCGCCAAGACCCGAAAGCTGATCATCGGTGGCGACTCTGCCTTTGCCGAGATCGCCTATGAGTATTTCACGCATGACTCTGACTATGAGGTCGTCGCCTTCACGGTCGAACGGGAATATCTCAAGCGCGAGGAGCTTTTTGGCCGTCCGGTTCTGGCGTTCGAGACGCTGGAGCAGCAGCTGGATCCGACAGAGCACAGCATCTACGTTGCGTCAGTGTACACGCAGCTGAACCGGCTGCGCACACGCCTCATGACCGAGGTCAAGGCCAAGGGCTTCGCCCTCGCAAGCTACGTCTCATCGCGCGCTTTCGTCTGGCAGAATGCAGTGGTCGGCGAGCACTGCTTCATCTTCGAGGACAATACGGTCCAGCCATTCGTCCGCATCGGCAACAATGTCGTCCTGTGGAGCGGCAATCATATCGGGCACCACTCGACCATCGGCGACAATTGCTTCATTTCCTCGCACGTGGTGATCTCGGGCTTCGTCGACGTTGGCGAGAATTGCTTCATCGGCGTCAATGCGACGGTTGCGAACAATCTCAGTATCGGCCCCGACTGCTGGGTCGGCCCTGGCGCCATGCTGCTGAGGGATGCAGCCGCGGCCACTATCTACAAGCCGCCAAAGACGGACGTTTCCGGCCTATCCGCGCTGGATCGTTTCAAGTTGAAGGCGCGATAACGCCGGTGTGGGAGAAGCTTGGCCTCGTGTACGCGCCTGATGGCAGCCTGCCTTGGGCTACAAGCCACGCGTACATTCCCACGAGTTGGATGGTCGACGAAGACCGGATTCGTGTCTATGTCGCCTTCCTCGATCCTGAACGCGTCGGGCGGGTCGGCTTCGTCGACTTGTCGGCGCGAGATCCGCGCAAAGTTCTACGCGTATCCACCGAACCGGCTCTCGACATCGGGCGCCCCGGCACCTTCGACGACAATGGAGTAAGTCCGGTCTGCGTGGTCGAGCATGAGCAGCGGCTGTACCTTTATTACATTGGCTGGCAGCTCGGCGTTCGGGTGCGCTATTATTTGTTCGTCGGCCTCGCGATCAGCATCGACGGCGGGGAACAATTCGCGCGCAATTCGGAGGCGCCTCTCCTTGATCGGGCGGATGGCGAACTGTTCGTTCGCACGGCCGCCCATGTGCTCCGCGACGGGAACATATGGCGAATGTGGTACATCGCCGGCGATAAGTGGATCGACGTGAATGGCCGATCCGTACCGACTTACAATATGCGTTATATGGAATCCGATGACCCGTCGTGTTGGGCGCGGAAGGGGGCCGTCTGCCTCGAACTGGCCGGTGAGGACGAATTTGGCTTCGGCCGTCCCTTCGTGATGAAGGACGGTCAAGCCTTCAAAATGTGGTATTCCATCAGGACCAGAAGCAAGGGTTATCGCCTCGGCTACGCCGAGTCCGCGGACGGCATTAATTGGACTCGCAAGGATGATCAGGCGGCCCTCGACGTCTCACTCGACGGATGGGACTCGGAAATGCTCTGCTGCAGCTGTGTGCAGCCCACGCGCCACGGGACCTATTTGTTCTACAACGGCAACAATTATGGTGAGACGGGCTTCGGTGTGGCACGCTGGCGCGATTAGCGGCAGGGCAACCGGCTGAGGACGTCACTTCATTCCACCACGGAGCAGAACATGAAGGTCATTGCCGCCGCACAGGTCGGCGACGCGGCCCATGATGACTTCGTCATGAGAGCGACCGCAGGCACTTTCCTTCATACGCGCCGCTATAGGGCCCATCAGGACGACCGCTTCCGCGATCTCTCGCTCGCGATCTGCAGCGACACCGGCGCGCTGCTCGGCTTCTTTCCCGCAGCCGTCGACCCGCAGGACGACTCCCGCATCGTCAGCCATCCGGGGCTCACCTACGGCGGTATCGTTCATGCCGGTCAGCTGCGCGGGCAGCAGATGATTGAAGCGCTGGCGGAAATTTGCCGCTGCTATGCCGATCAAGGCTTCCGTACCTTACGGTACAAGACAATCCCGTACATCTATGATCGCGTGCCGGCCGGCGACGATCTCTACGCGCTCTTCCGCCTCGGCGCCCGACGGTACCGCTGCGATCTCCTGAGCACCATCGATCTGGCGCACCGGCCCGCCCCATCGACGCGACGGCGGCGCAGTCTCAGGAAGGCCTTGAAGGCGGGAGTGAAAGTTCGAGACGGTCCCGAACTCGTCGCCGCTCTTTGGGGTGTGCTGGAGGAGAATCTGGCGCGAAAGCATGGCGTTTCTCCCGTGCACAGCGCCGCGGAGATCGCACACATCCGTAGCATCTTTCCCGAGCACGTCCGCATCGTTGCCGGGCTCGTCGGCGGCGAAGTGCATGCAGGCGTGGTCCTGTTCGTGACGCCGCGGGTGGTGCACGCGCAATATATCGCCTCCAGCGGCATCGGCTACGAGGTTGCCGCCCTCGATGCAGTTTTCGATCATTGCATTGCGAGCGCGAGCGCGGACGGTGCGCGCTATTTCGATTTCGGAAGCAGCAATGAGCAGGATGGACGACAACTCAACGACGGGCTGTTTCAATTCAAATCGGAATTTGGTGCTGGCGCGGTGGCCCACGAATTTTACGAACTGGACTTGCGCTCGACGGCATCGCCGTGACGAATGTCTGGACCGCGGCCGCAACAGGCTGTCGCGTGCACCGACGACTTCACGCGCATGCTGAACGCAGTGCTTGTCGAAAATCCGCCGGCTTCACGCTGTAGGGGAGCTGCGGGAAACGGCGGCTGTTTACCAGCGCCGCATCGAATCTCCCAAAAACATATGTGAAATCAATATCCTGTCCGAGCGTGAGTCCGGGAAAGATGGTTACCGTGCTCTCCGACACTCCAAGGCATATGACTTTACTGCCGGGGCTCAGGTAAAGCATGTTGGTCAGTCCGGCGCCGACCGGGCCGCACAGGATTTCGGCTTCCGAAAATAGCTGCCGCTGCTCCGGCTGCGTCATCGACCCCGGATCGACGAGTTCGAGGCCAAACTCGCTCGCGATGTCGAGAATTTCAGCCTCATTCGTGATCGTGCGGGAACGGGATCTTACCGATGAGAGCGATCGGCCCAGATAGAGCCTGCGGCCGGTCCGCGCTTTTGTCGGTGCCGAAAGCGTTCTCCGCGCAATCGCAATGTCCTCCGGAGCGCACTGCCAATCATCCAATGACGGATTCGTCACACGGGCGTGGGTGAACCGGACGATCTTCGAGGAGGGGATCAGCACAATCCTGTCCCGCCCGATGCCGCACAGGTCGAGCATGTCGAAGATGAACGGCGCAGCGAAGTCGGGCAGTGCGATTGCCACCTCCAAGCCCGCGGGCCCAAGCTCATGGAGACGTGCCAGAATACGAGGGAGGACTTGCCCGGCGAAGTGGAAGTACTGGCTGAAGCACGCCGGAACACCGGGGACGAGCAGGACAGGCGTCGCGATCTCCACTTCCGATGAGGAGGGTTTCAGTGCGACGGCCTTGGTTCCCGCATGCAGCAACACGGAGCTCCTCCTCGGCGGGACGAAGCCGGCAGGCGTAAGCGTCCAGAGTGTCTGCCGATCGAAACTGACGAGATGTGCGTCGTACACGGTCACTTCGGTTGGCTCGGTCATCACTTCAGCGCGCGTTTCGATCGGGACGGAAGCGTGCCCGTCCAGACCTGACCCGAAGGCGCGGATCGATTTCTCGAGGCTTCGCCCGGGGTGGATCAGCTGGAGCGCTGGTGGACGTGCACCTTCGTTCGCCAAATCTTCCCAGCGCATGATCGTGCCGGTGCCCGCTGCGATCAGCGGTTGGAATTGCGCGTGCAGCTCCCTGTCCTCGCAGGAAAGCGCAGTTGTCCAAATCTCGCGAGAAACAGGTGCTCCAGCTTCCGCTTCCGCAATGGCGAGCCGGCACAGCCTACGCGAGAATTCCGAATCTTCGAGGAGAAGCGATTGCAGCTCTGCGAGTACGACGAGCACGCGTTGATCGTCTTCGCCGGCGTTGAGCGCAGTCAGGCAAATCGCCCGGGTGAGTGTGGCGATGCGGGCGCGCTTCTGCTGCAGACCGTCCCAACTCAGATAATCGGCTGTCTGGAGCGGTGGCGCTTCACGTGATTTGTGATCTCTCCGTGTCACCATGACTCGAAGCGTCGAGAGACACAGCTTCGCCAAGACGAGCAGGCCGTCTCCTCGGGCGTCGGCGCTCGCGTCCAGCAGGATCTTGTGAAGCGCGCTTGCTCCTCCGCAGCCAGCGAGTTTGTCCGCCCCGACGAAGTCGATCAGCTCCTCGCTCAACTCAGCGAGGACCTGCTCTCTGAGCCTCTCGTGCTGCGCGCTTTCCGCTTCGGCCAAATCTGTCGCAAGCTGCGTGACCGTGCGGCTCAGCTTCTCATCGGCCGGAAAGCGCGTCGCTCCAATGCGGGCTATTTCGAGTGCTACAGTTGGAGCTTCGGCGATCACGGACTCGCTCAACTGAGCATAGTCTCGAGGATTGAAGTCCACTTCTGCCGATCTCGTGCTTAGCTCCAGGAGCAACGTGGATGGGTGGTCCTTTGCGAGGTTCAGCAGCCGGCGCTTGTTCGGCAGTGGATCGTCAGGTCGATAGTGCAGCCAGTCATCCAAGACGGCTGCCGCGGCCCTTTCGTCGTGTCGAGATTCGGCGCACTGGAGCAGCGTCTGAAAGGCCCGACCCGTGTACTGCTCTTTATCGAAGCGCGAGAGAAGGTTCGTCGCGTCTTCGCATTCGCCTTCGATCGCCAGCGCGTAAGCGAGCGCGGTGGCGGCTTTGGAATCGCGGAGCAGCTGATCAGCACCTCCGATGAGGTCGCGTAACTCAGTGACGCGGCGATGGCCGGAGAACGCTTTGATCAGCGCAAGAAGCGTGCGTTTGGGAAGCCTGTTACGTTCATCGGACGAAAGCTCCTGTAGCAGGTCTCGAGCCTGGTCGAGGCGTTCGTGGCCCGCGAGGAACTCAAGGCGATCCTCGGTCGACGAGAAGCGGCTGAGGAGCACCAGCTCCCGAGACCGCAGCTCGACGCGGCGCAGGATGCTGGCTGCCCGTTGTTCGACAGTTCTCGCCTCGCCACCCCAATCATGTAGCAGTCTCAGCGCTTGTAGGCCGATGTACCCTCTATCGTGCTTTGCAATGAGCCGCAGTGCGGCGCGGCTCTCGTCACTGTTGCCGTGGGTCCGAACCCATTTGAGCAGGTCCGATTTCGAGCTCTTGTAGTCCGCTTTCAGTGTTAGTGCGCAACACATCTCCTTGATCGCAGCCGGCCATTGCTTCTTCTTCGCAAGGGCGATTGCGTGAGAAACGTGCCTTTGGGCCGCGCCGGGAGTCGCGGACCGCGTATTACCGTTCGGTGGCATATTCCGGAGCCTACAATAGCCGTGTACGGTGGGCCACCGGGCGATATCGCGAACAAGGCATGATGATCGTTTAGACTACCAGAAACACAATGACTGTCGAGCGTGCGAGCGTCATGGCAGAGTTGGGGGGCTCGTTCGTGGTTCACACAAGGCAGAAGTGGCTGTTTTGAGCCACTTGTCTGTTGGTGGAGAGGGCTGGATTCGAACCAGCGTACGCTTGCGCGGGCAGATTTACAGTCAGCCTGACGCCCGCGGAAAACGGCTAATTCCTAGCTGCCATGTATCTTCTGTGTATCTCTCGCTCAGGCAAGAAGCGCTGACTCCGCCGCGGCGGCCAGTGCCGCGTCCTTCTTCGCGTCGGCCATCAGGTGCCCGTAAACGTCGATAGTCAGCTGAATGTTTTCGTGTCCGATCCACGTCTGGAGCCGTTTAAGGTCGATGCCGTCGTTGAGCCAGTTGGACGCGGCAACATGGCGCAGATCGTGCCAGCCGTAGCGCGGCTTCCAAACGGTCTCTCCCTTCGGATCGATGCGGCCGCTATCGATCGCTAGCCCGGCTTCGATCTGGACCATGAGAAAGAGGTGGCTGAATGCGCCTTGCTTGATAGGTCCATAGCCTAGAGCCGCCCTGTCGCTGGACCAGCGCCGGTCGCGACGAGCTGCGGGAAACACGAGATTGAGAGGGGAGGGCGGACAACGGAGCTTCCAGGCCTTCAGGCGGCGCGCGAGGGCTGGACCAATCGGAACGGTTCGATAACCGGCATCGGACTTCGGCGGACCGATGTCGTTCCAGCGGTCGGCGCGCTGAGTGACTGTCAGGCTTGAGGACGTTTCGAGACTTACGTTCGGCCATGCCAAACCGCGTAACTCGCTTGCCCTGAGGCCGGCGAGCATAACGACGGGCACTAAGACGGAGAGCCGCGGATCTTCGTCCCCAAGGCGCTCCGCAGCCTCCAGTAGGCGCCTCAAATGCTCTTTCGGAGGAATGTCCGCACGTTTTGCAAGCCGCTGACGCTTCCCATCCTGCCGCGGCCGCTTAACAGTGATGCCCCGAGCGACGTTTTGCCCGACAAGGCCGCGACGCAAGGACTCACTCAAGATCATCGACAAATGGCGAACCGCTTTGGCCGTCATCGCGCGTGAGCATGTGAGCAAGAGGGCGTCCTTGAAGGCAACCACTTCGGGGCCGGTCAACCGCGTCACCTTCTTACCACCAATGAACGGCAGGATGTGCTTGCCGGCGATCTCCTTGTAACTCTTTAGTGTCCCGCGGTCGCATCCATCGGCTTCCGCCGCACCCAGCCAAATTTGAATGGCGTCTCTGATGGTGACGCTATCCGCGTCGGGAACGTGAATCCCGATGCGCTTCTCCATTTCGATCGTCAGAGCATAGGCATCGGCCTCCTTCTTGGTCCGTCGCTGCACGTGCCGGCGCACTCCGGAGGCGTCGCTGTAGGAGACGCGCCAAGCTTCTTTCTTGCGGCCCTTCGAGTCGATCCACTGCCGCTTGCCAACCGTCGCCATCGCCTTCACTCCGCCTTGCTTGGCTTCCCGCTCTCTTTGCGCTCGCCAGCGACCCGTATTTGTGCGCGTTGAATCATCGCGTCCGCCACGTGGCGCGGGAGGCCCTTCAGGTTCCGGAATACCTCGGCGTTGGCAAGCAGCGCTTCGTCACTGTCGATCACGATCAGATTCTCAGGTTGTGCCACAGGCACGCTTTCAACCAAGTGCTGCATCTGGAGTAGATCGGCCCAGGCGTGCACTTGCTCGCAGAATTGGCGCTGGCGCTCGGGTTTGGTCCGAACCACCAATGCCCAAACGACCGCAGTCACGTTGATTAGGGAAAGACGGCGGACGATCGGCCCGGCCGTCCAACGCACGATGTTCTCTTTGATCAGCTTCGGTCCGCCATAATAGAATGTGGCCGACGCCTGATCCTCTCCATATTTTGCTGGAATGTCGGTCAACGATGAGAGCGCCGTTGGATCGAAGTAAAGGAAAACGGAGTCAGGGTCTTCAGCCTCGTCGTGAGTTCGCCACCATGGCCCCGTGTTCGTCGGCATATTCTCATCAGTCCGCTCGCGATCAGGTTTGAAACCGCCTTTCTCGATGACCGACCGCGCGGCCGTTAAAACCGCTTGGGAAATCGGAAACTTGTTGTCTCGGAAAACACGACCAATGCGCTCTGGCAAAAGGCCAAGCTGTGTCAGCTCCAGCGCCAACGCGAGTTCGAGCACTTGGCCGGGTTCATAGTGCACCGGTCGGCCGCGGCCTGAGCCGATTCCGGCCGGAATCCCATGCTTTTGAAAGTTGCGGAGCCGCGCTTGGAACTGCGTCCTCTTCTCGTTTGAAATCTCGTGAAGACGCGCAAGGCGGGCTTCGACTTCCCCGAACGTAAGCCGGATCGCGGGTTCATCCAGCGTTTCATAAAGCCCCTCGAGGTCGTCGCCGAACAATCCACAGCTCCATTTAGAAACGCTTCCGAACCCGCTTGACGCGGATGCAGGCGTATGCTCTCGTCCAGTTCAGACGCGCTTCTAAACTGCGCATCTAGACCCGCTTCTACGGAGCCACCGGAGACGATGCAAATGCTTTCTGAAGACTTGATCCGAGGCGCCCGAGGCGCTGCTGAGTACACGGGCCTGCCCGTGCGAACCATCTATCACATGACCGAGAAGTCCCTTCTGCCGGTGATTCGGAAGGGGCGGTCTCTCTTCTACCGCAAGTCCGATCTGGACCTGGCGTTCACGTCCAAATGAGCCGGCGCATCAATCCCAATCGGGTCAAAATCCACCGAAGTTACACTGCCCGGGAATTGTCTGACCTACTAGGCGTTCACAAAAACACCGTGACGCACTGGCAGCGGAGCGACCTCCGTCCAATTGAGAAGCGCCGACCTTACCTGTTTCAAGGGGCAACTGTTCGCGCCTTCTTGGCCTCACGCGCTAAGGCGCGGAAGCGGCCGTGCCCAACGGGGATGCTTTACTGCTTCAAATGCAGAGAGCCCCGGCGTCCTGCTCCCACGTCGATCGAGTACATTCGGAAGCCCACTGGAGCAGGCAATCTTCGCGCGACCTGCACTGCCTGCGGGACGAGCATGAATCGCGCTGTACGTCAGGCGTCAATCCCATCCGTGGTGCCAGGACTCTTGGTCCAAATCACGGAGGCACCGCGTCGATTAGATGGCAGTTCATCGCCCTCCCTCAATTGTAACTCGGAAAGGCAAGCAACCGCATGAGCAAACACAATCCCGGTAATGAGCGGGTCAAGCGCGAATACTTGCTCTACCTGAAGCAGGCAAAGGGTCGCAACGAAGCGACGATCGATGCCGTCGCGAGCTCGCTCGCGCGGTTTGAACAATCGACCAATTGGAAGGACTTTGGCCGTTTCCATCGTAAGCAGGCGGTCGCCTTCAAGGGTAAACTGGACGCGGCCGTGAATCCGCGCACCGGAGATCGGCTGAGCAAATCCACCATGCTCACCGTGCTTCGAAATTTAAGGGAGTTCTTCTTCTGGCTCGCCCATCAGCCGGGGTTCAAGTCCCACATCGGTTATCATGACGCCGACTACTTCAACCTCAGTGACAAAGATGTCGCGGTGGCTCGCGGCCGCCGCGAGAAGCGCATACCCTCCCTCGAGCAGGTTCAGCATGTCCTCTCAGTGATGCCAACTGAAACGTCACTGCAGCGCCGCGACCGAGCCTTGATAGCACTCACGGCACTGACAGGGGCTCGGATTGGCGCTCTAGCGAGCTTTCAACTTCAACACGTCAACATCGAAGAAGGGTACATCGAGCAGGATGGCCGGACGGTTTGGACGAAATTCGGCAAGACCTTTCGCACGTTCTTCAAACCGATCGGGGGCGACGCCCTGACGATCCTCGCCGACTGGCACCGTGAGCTCGAGCGAGACCACCTGTGGGGGGCGGCGGATCCGCTATTCCCGGCCACCGAGATCGGATTGGGCGAAGGAGGTGGCTTCATGGCCGCGGGCGTTGCTCGACGTGCTTGGTCAACTAGTGCACCGGTACGTGACATCTTCAAACGAGCGTTCAACGTCGCGGGCCTGCCTTATTACAATCCGCACTCGTTCCGGGATATGCTTGTGCGGTACGCCTTCACGCTGAACCTTTCCCCCGAGCAAATGAAAGCGTGGTCCCAAAACCTCGGGCACGCGGACGTGCTGACGACATTCACTAGTTACGGGCAAATCCCTGCGCATCAGCAAGGCGAGCTGATTCGGGGAGCGGCTAACGGTGCGAGTGCACAAACGTTAAGCAGCGGAGAGATAGCCGCGCTTAGATCGGTTCTCGCAAAGGTCGATGCTAAAGATCCTCGGTCTGAGGGCGGCGCTTGAGGGCTTCCACTCCCGGAAAGTACTTGCGGCAGCGAGTTTCGGCGTGCTGATAATCCGAGAGGCCGAATATCCCCGCACGGGGTGAGAGCCAGGGGGTTGCGTGTTCGAACAGACATTCAGGAATATCGACGACGTTCTTTGGAAGGAGGCGGGCTGCACAACCGAGCTCGACTACGTTGAGCAAACCAGTTGGCTGCTCTTCCTCAAATATCTCGACGACCTGGAAGGTGAACGCGCAATCCAGGCGGAGCTTGCCGGTCGCGCGTACACGCCGATCATCGACGCGCGGCATCGCTGGAGCGTGTGGGCCGCGCCCAAGGACGCCGGCGGCAAGCTCGACCACAACAAGGCGCTGACCGGCCCCGACCTGATCGACTACGTCAACCGCGAGCTGTTTCCCTA
>Ga0157370_10003811_pt1 | contig 17591 bp, 14 predicted proteins | sample C35metaG_FD_113463 | JGI IMG/M metagenome (GOLD analysis project Ga0157370, IMG submission 113463) | Corn rhizosphere microbial communities from Kellogg Biological Station, Michigan, USA - C3-5 metaG | ecosystem: Host-associated > Plants > Roots > Rhizosphere > Soil | place: USA: Michigan...
AGGCCCTGGATGAAGATCCCCGCACGCTCGGCTGAACGATCCTCGTGCTGCGCACTCGGGTGTTCGCCCTCGGGGCGACCCGGCGCGACCGCGTGATGATCCCCCTACGCTCGCTGCGACGTGCCTGAACTCGCCTTCAAGTCGTCGTTCGCCTTGACGTTCGGCGTCGAGCTCGAGCTGATGCTCGTCAACACGCGCGACTTCAACCTCGCGCCCGATGCCGACGACCTGCTGCGCCGCATCAGCCGCGACGCGCCGCAGGGCGAGCTCAAGCCCGAGCTCACGCAGAGCATGGTCGAGATCAATACGTCGGTGCACGAGCGTTATGGCGGGCTGCTCGCCGAGTTGCGCTCGACGCGCGACGTGCTCGCGAGCCACGCGCGCAAGATGAATGTCGCGCTCGCGGGCGGCGGCACGCATCCGTTCCAGAAGTGGAGCGAGCGCAAGATCTATCCGAACGAGCGCTTTCTGTCGGTTTCGGAGAAGTACGGCTTTCTCGCGAAGCAGTTCACCGTGTTCGACCAGCACGTGCATATCGGTTGCGCGAGCGCCGACGACGCGATCTACCTCACGCACGCGCTGATCCGCTACGTCCCCCACCTCATCGCGCTCGCCGCATCGAGCCCGTACTACCAGGGCGTCGACACCGCGTTCGATTCGTCGCGGCTTTCGGTCGTCAACGCGTTTCCGCTGTCGGGCACGATGCCGCTCGTGCGCTCGTGGGTCGAATTCAATCGCTACTACGACCGGATGTACGACCTCGGCATCGTCAAGAGCATGAAGGACTTCTACTGGGACATCCGGCCGAAGCCCGAATACGGCACCGTCGAGATTCGCGTCTGCGACACGCCGCTCACCGTCGATCGTGCAGCGCAGATCGCCGCGTTCGCACAGGCGCTCGCGCGCTGGCTCTGGGAAGAGCGGCCGATCGAGGTCGGCTCCGACATCTACCTGACGCATAGCTACAACCGCTTCCAGGCGTGTCGTCACGGCTTTTCGGGCACCCTGATCGATGCGGCGACCGGCCGTGCGCGACCGCTGGCCGACGATCTGCGCGACACGCTCGAAATGCTTGCGCCGCATGCGCAAATGCTCGAATCGGAGGCGGCGCTGGCTGCACTTTCCGAATTGATCGAGCGCGGCAACCACGCCGCATGGTTGCGCCGGGCGTTCGCCGAAACCGGTACGCTGACCGACGTCGTGCGCCGGCAATCGGATCTCTGGATCGCGGCCGATTGAACGACCCCACGCTCGCTTCGCTCGCTGCCCCCACAGGGTCGGCAGTCAGTCGCTTGGGGCGGCCCGGCGCGACCGACGTGCACGTTGCGCGATGACCATGCTGACGACGCTGCTCTACTCGCTGTTCGCGCTCGACCAGACGGTCGCAGCGCTCGCGACGCAGTATGGCGCGTGGCTCTATGCGATCCTGTTCGTCGTGATCTTCGCGGAGACGGGCCTCGTCGTGTGCCCGTTCCTGCCCGGCGATTCGATCCTGTTCATCGCCGGGACCGTGGTCGCCGCCGCGGGCCTCGACGTGCACGTGCTCGTCGTCGTGCTGATCGTCGCCGCGGTACTCGGCGATTCGATCAACTACGGCGTCGGCCACTACATCGGTCCGAAGGTGTTCCAGCGGCGCGATTCGCGCTGGTTCCGCCAGGAGCACCTGCGCCGCACGCAGGCTTTCTACGAGCGCTACGGTGGCGTGACGATCATCATCGGCCGCTTCGTGCCGATCATCCGCACGTTCGCGCCGTTCCTCGCCGGCGTCGCCGGCATGCCGTATCGCCGCTTCCTCTCTTACAACATCGTCGGCGGCTGTGCGTGGATCGGACTTCTCGTCTACGCGGGCTACCTGTTCGGCAACGTCCGCTGGGTCAAGCAGAACCTGTCGCTGATCGTGATCGCGATCGTCGTCGTGTCGCTGATTCCCGCGGCAACGACGTTCATTCGCGAGCGGCGCTCGGCGCGGGCTGCGAAAGTCGGGAGGGGTGACAAAGAAGTGAGGAGAGTGCCTTGAACCCCGACCAGTTCGGATAACGCCCCGAACGCCGCGCGGTCAGGGCGAGAAACAGGCGCCGACGCTGGCTCGGTGTCGGGGTGGACGACCGTCGGTCGCGAGGGCGAGGAACGTCGTCAACAGGTCGACGAGCGAGGCGTGCTCCGCATCGGTGACCGTGTATTCGTTCTGCGCACGCGCGTAATGCAGCCAGCGGCTGTGCTCGTCGAGGTCGGCAAGCGCGATCGGCGCGACCCGACGGCATGTCGATCTCATCGTGCCGATAGCCATTCCGATGCGCCTCGGCCGCGCACGCACGGGCCCGCCTCGACGATGGGCCGCATGCCGGCGCCGGTGGGGGCGATACTCGGGACCGCGCCGCGACGCAAGCGGCGAGTCGAAATTGTGAATTCGCCGTCGCGCCAGTAATATCGCAGACGCCGACATCGGCGATACGCGCCGATCCACCAGGGCTGCCGGAACGTGTACGAAATATCGGTCGTCTCGTACCAGGGAGTGGCGCCGGCCGACCGCATCGCGGCCGTGTTCGGCGCTGACGGCGGGACCATCGGTCGCGGTTCCGTCAACACGCTCGTTCTGCCCGATCCGAACCGGTTCGTGTCGCGGGTCCAGGCGAAGATCACCGTCGACGCGGGCCGGCTCGCAATCACCAACGCGAGTTCGGCGAACCCTCTCCTCGTCAACGATCGTGAACTCGACGCCGGCGCCGGTGCGACGCTCGCCGACGGCGACGAGTTGCGGATCGGCCTCTATCTGCTACGGGTTCGCCGGCTCGACATGCCGCACCGGGGCGATGACGCGAGCGACATGACGCAGTTGTCGATGGTGATCGCCGGCACGCGAACCCCGGCGGCGCGCGACAAGCCGCCGGCGAGCGTGGAACCCTCGACGCCACCGCGAGCGGCCGCCGCGCCGCCGCCAGCCGCGGCGCCGCGCGCGGAAGCGCCGGCGCAGCCTCTTGCGCCGCTCGATCCGCTGCAATTGGCCATTGGCTCGGCGGACAGCGATCCATTCGCCGACCTGATCCCACCGGGGCGTGCGATCGACACTGGCCACGATGCAGCGCCGGCACTCACGCCCGCGAAAACGATACCGCCGCTGGCCGCGGCCAGCGCAGGGCCGGTGCCCGACGATGTGTGGAACGATCTGGCGCGCCTGGCACCGACGACTGGTGGTGCGGCACCGCCGCCCGCGCCACCGTTGACCGCTGATTTCGACGCATTCACCGCGCCATCGGCGACCACCCGGAACCCGGACGATCCGCTCGCGGAATTCGCGCAACGCGGACTCGCGCTCGACGCATTCGACAAGCTCGAAGCTCCGATCGACACGCTCTTCAGCGACGCGCCGGCAAAAGCGCCGCTCGACGACGTGATTCCGGATCCCCATGCGGCGCCCGAGGATCCGCTTGCCACGCCCGACAGCGTCGACCCGATGGCGATCTTCGGCGGCGACACGAAGCCGGCGCGCGAATTCGACCGCTCGGAGTCCGACCAGGTGCCCGAGCTCGAAGCCTGGTTCCGGCCACCCGAGCCCCGCTTCGCGCCCGCAGCGCCGCAAACGTCGCGCGATCGCGCGCCGCCGCTCGCAAAGGAGAGCGTGGCGGCGCGAAGCGCCCCTGCGCCAGTGCCATTGGCTCCACCGGCCCGGGTGAAGGACGCGGCGATCGAGCCCGTCGTGCCGCCACGAGCGCTGCAGCCGGCACGAACGCACGACGAAGACGCGCTGCTCCATGCATTCCTCGCCGGCGCCGGCATTCCGAACGCGATCGTCAAGGAAGGCCTGACGCCGGACATGATGAAAGCGATCGGCACGATGCTCGCGACGGCCGTGCAGGGAACGATCGAGCTCATCGCGACGCGCGCGCTGCTGAAGCGCGAAGTGAAGGCCGACGTCACGATCATCGCGACGACGAAGAACAATCCGCTCAAATTCCTCCCCGACGCCGAGAGCGCGCTGCTGCAGATGTTCGGCGCGCGCATTCCGGGATTCATGGGTCCGGTCGACGCGATGCAGGATGCCTTCCGCGATCTGCGCGCGCACGAAGTCGGCATCATTGCCGGCATGCGCGCGGCGCTCGCCGAGGTGCTCGGCCGATTCGAGCCGAAGGAGCTCGAGAAGCGGCTCAAACCGCCCGGCGTGCTCGAAAGCCTGCTCCCGAACAGCCATCAGGCGCGCCTCTGGGAAACGTTCACCGAGATGTACGTCGACATCTCGCGCGAGGCGCAGGACGATTTCCAGACGTTGTTCGGCAAGGCGTTCCTTGCAGCGTACGAAAGCGAAGTCGCAAGGCTCAAGGGGGGCTGACCGATGCCCGGCATGCAGGAGCCTGTGCTCGACGTGACCTTCGCATCGGTGAGTGCCATCGGCGGCCGCAGCGCGAACGAGGACTCGCTCGGCGAGCGGATGGGTGCCTGCGGCCGCTGCTACGTGATTTCCGACGGCGCGGGCGGACATCTCGGCGGCGCCGTGGCGTCGAGGCTCGTCGTCGACGCCGTGCTGGAGGAAGTCGAGCACGCGCCGCGGTTTTCAGCGACGGTGATCGAGCAAGGATTCGCACGTGCGGCCGCGTCGCTTGCCGAGCGGAAGCGGCGCGAGCCATCGCTCGACGCGATGAGTGCGACGGTTGCGACGCTTCTGATCGATCGCGCCGGGCGGCGCGCCGTCTGCGGCCACCTCGGTGATTCCCGCATCCTGCATTTCCGCGCTGGCGTGCTCGACCGGATCACCCGCGATCACAGCGTCGTGCAGCGCCTCGTCGATGCCGGATATGTAGCACCCGACCGCGCGGCCGCGCATCCGAACCGCAACCTGCTCTACGGTGCGCTCGGCGCCGACGGCGATACGGCGCCGACGATCGAACGCGAGCCGATCGCGCTGCGCGACGGCGACGCCTTTCTGCTTTGCAGCGACGGTTTCTGGGGAAGGATCGAGAACGAGCGCATCGAGCAGTCGCTGCGACTTGCCGCCGATGTCTCCGGATGGATCGACCAGATGCAGCGCACGATCGCCACCGATCTTCCAAGCGACGCGGACAACTACACGGCGATTGCCGTGTGGATCGGATCGCCGGCGGACGCGACCGTGCACGCGGCGCGCACCGGCAACGCGTTCAAGGCGCGGTAAGCGCGCGCGTCCTGCCGGTCAATTGCGCGTCGGCGGCGCTGCGTCGAATTTCTGCGTCGACGCCGTCTGCGACGATGCTCTCGGCGACGGAAACAGGAATTCGCCGCCATCGTTGTCGGCGAAGCGGATCGGACGATAATCGGGCAGCGCGGCGTTCGAAGCGCTGCCGCGCGATTCGCGCAGTACGCGCACCGCAACCGCATCGCCGAGGAGCTTGCCGTCGAGCACGTCGTCGTTGACCGTCAGCGCCTCGATCAGCATCGAAGCGAACAGCGAATGCCGGCCGTCGCGATCGGGCACCGGCGTGCAACGGCCGCTCCACAGCAAGTGCCGCGACTTCTTCCCCGCGACGGTCGCGAGCCACGCACTGCGCTGCTCGTCGGTCGCGTCGGGTGCGGGCTCGCTGATCGACGAGCGGCTGAGCAAGCCTGAATAACACGAATCGGCGATGACGAGCACGTGCTTCGCGCGCATCGGCCCGATCATGCGCGTCACGTCGTCGCTCGAAATCCAGTTCGCGCCCGCGGTCGCGCCGGCGTCGACGGGCAGCCAGTAGGCGATGTGATTCGCATCGTCGACCTTGCCGTGTCCCACGTAGTAGACGAGCAGGTTGTCGCGCTCGCCGAGCGTTTGCGCGAAACGCGAAAGCTCCGACAGGATCTGGTAGCGCGTTGCGTCGACGAGCGTCGTCACGGTGAATCCGTAGCGTCCGCGAAGCAGCGACGCGAGCTCCTTCACGTCGGTTTGCGCCGACGCAATCTCGGGCAGGTTGCGGTACCGCTGATCGCCGATCAGAAGCGCGTGATACGTGCCGAGATCCAGCCGGGTTGAGGGTGCCCGACCGTGCGCGCCGCCGCGCCCGGCATCTTCGGCGAGGACGAGTTCGACCTGGTCGCGCTTGCCGAGACGATCGATGGCGACGAGCGTCACCCGTCCCCCGGCGCCGCCAAGCGGAACGTCCGACGTGAAGAAGCCATCGCTGTCGACCTGCTCGGCGCGGCCGTTCAGCGTGAGCGACGCGAGGCCCGCCGGCGCGCCGACGTGGCCGACGACGCGGCGCGACGTGCTGCCCGCACGGATGCTGACCGTCACGGCATTGCGCGTCACGATGACCGATGGGTCGAGGATCTGGATCGAGGGCGGTGCGAGATCCTGCGCGGGCGGTCCCGCGGTTGTCTCGAGCTTCGCGACCGCGTTGCGAAAACCGGCCGATTGGTCTTCGAGGCGCGCGATCGCCTGCCGCTGCCGCGCGAGCTCGTCGTTGCGCCGCGCGATCTCGGCTTCGAGCGCGTGCGCGCGCGCCGCATCGGCCGTCGCACCTTCCTGCTTCTGCTGCGCAAGCTCGTGGCGCGTGGTTTCGAGCTCCTGCTCCTGCGCGACGGCCGCTTCCTGCCGATCGCGAATCTCGCGCTGGCTCTTCGCGAGCTGCTCGCGCGTTGCCTCCAGTTCACGGCGCATCGTCGCGCTCTCGCCTTCGAGCTGCGCAAGGCGCTGCCTGCCTTCCTCGGTCGAGCGCTCGAACTTCGCGACCTGCGCGCGCCGCTCGTCGAGCTCGTTCTCGCGTTGCGACAGCAGGGCCTCGAGGCGCCGCGTCTCGTCGGCGTTTCCGGCAGCGGCGGCCGCCATCTTCCGCTGCGTCAAGCGCTCGATCTCGGCGCTCGTCTGAATCCGCTGCTGATCGAGCTCGCGTCGCGCCTTCTCGAGCTCCTGTCGCGTGCGGTCGAGCTCGTCGCGCAGGCGCTTGACCTCCTCGGGATTGGCGGCATTCGGCGATTCGAGGCTGACGGTGCCGTTGAGACCCGCCGCCTTCCGATACAGCTGCAGCGCCATCGCGGGATCCTTTGCGACGCCGCGACCCTGCTCGTAGAGGAAGCCCAGGTCGATCTGCGCGCGGGCGTAGCCCTGCTCGGCGGCCTTGCGATACCAGAACGCGGCCTTTTCGTAGTCCGGCGCCCCGCCGACGCCACGCTCGTAGATTTCGCCGAGATTCGTCTGCGCTTCCTTGTCGCCCTGCTCGGCCGCCGCCTGCCAGACCTTCAGCGCGGTCGCATAGTCGGCGCGGTCGTAGGCGACGTATTCGCCGCCGCGAACCTCGCAATCGGCCACGCTGGTTCGAACGGGGCGCCGCGGCGTCAGGTACGTCATGCTCGTTCCGAGCTGGCGCACCTGGCCCGGCAGCAGGCAATCGACGGTCAGCAGGCGATCGGCCTGCCCGTGCTCGTCGCGCGGTGCCGCCTGCGCGACAACGAGCAGCGGCAGCGATGCGAGCAGCACGCCAAGCGCAAGCTGCCGCAGCCGCAGCAGCGATCCCCGACCGCCGGCCGATGCAGATCGACGACGTACAAGCGACTTCCAATCGGCAGCATCGACGTATCTCATCGCTCGCATCCTCGCGTGGCGGCTCTCGCACCGGCCCGGATCGCGCCATCATAAATCGTCGGGATTGCGTTGACACCGGGCGAGCGGCAGTGTCATTGTAGGCGCGCTCGCGCGAACCTAACGGAGAGGGGATTCTCATGAAGAACAACGCGCCGACCCTGTTGCGTCGCCAAAGCGCGCTGTACGCCGCCGTCGCCTTCGCCGCCTCGTGCGGTGCACAGGCGCAAACGACACCGCTGCCGACGCTGCCGGGGTACACGCAACTGCAGCAAAACGTCGCCAACGCGATCGACGTCGTATGCCCGCGTCTCGGACCTGCCGGCATTTCGCCGAACCAGAACGGCACGCCGGCGCAACGCCTCGCCTTCAACTGCACGGCGATGGTCGTCACGTCGGCGGTGCTGCAGGGCAAGCCGGTCAGTCCCGAGACGGCGGCACGCTTCGATCTCGGCATCGGCAACGAGCAGTTGCGCGACCTGGTGCAGGCTTCCGGCCCCGTGCAACACAACGCGCAAAGTCCGGTGACGCTCACGTCGTCGAGCATGAATCTGCTGTCCGCACGCCTGTTCGATCTGCGGAGCGGAGTGCGCGGAATGTCCCTCAGCGTGAACGGCGTCGATGTGCCGCTCGCCGAATCGGGTTCGCCCGCGAACGCGCGCGGCGGTGCGGCGAGCGCTGATTCGCCGCTCGGCGGAAGGTTGAGCGGCTTCGTGAAGGTCGCCGGCAACTGGGGCAACGTCGACAAGACGTCGCTGCAGGACGCCTACGGCTACGATGCTTGGAGCATCCTCGCGGGAGCCGATTATCGCGTCACCGACGCGCTGGTCGCCGGCGGTGCACTGAGCTACGAAGACACGCGCTCGCGCTTCGACAACTCGCTCGGCCACGTCGACGCCGCGACCTGGTCGGTCGCCGGTTATGCAAGCTATTCGTCCGGACCGTGGTACGTCGACGGCTATCTCTCGTACGGCCACATCGATTACGACACGGCGCGCACGATCGTCGTACCGTCGAACAATCCGCTGATTCCGACGATCGTGTCCAATGCGACCGCAAGTCCGAGCGGCGACCAGTGGTCGATCTCGGCCGGCACCGGCTACAACATTGCCCTTGCGAACAACTACGCGCTCGTGCCGTTCGCGCGCCTGGGTTACATCAACGTGAAGAACAAGGCGTTCTCGGAGAACGAGTCGGGAACGGGCCTCGGGCTCGCGATCAACGAGCGAACGCTCGAATCGCTGCAGACGGGCCTTGGCGCGACGATATCGACGACGTTCAACACCGCCCACGGCGTGTTCGGGCCCTATTTCACCGCGCAATGGGTGCACGAATTCAAGAACGACAATCCGTCGATCGTCGCGAAGTTCGTGAACGATCCGAACAACTTCCAGTTCTTCATCCCGACGGCCGAGCCGACGCGCGACTACGGCGTGTTCATCGTCGGCAGCACGGCGACGCTGCCGAACGGCTTCTCGGGATTCCTGCAATTCGGCGCGGCGGCGGGACTGCGCGATGCATCGAACTACAGCGTGGTGGCCGGGCTGCGCAAGGAGTTCTAACGCGCACCGCGGGCAGCCATTCGCACCCGAGGCTGACGCCCATGCTTTGCGGGGACTGCGGTAAGCCGCTCGTCGATACCGCACGATTTTGCTCGTTCTGCGGCGCGCAGCAGCGGGCGGCGCCATTGTCGAAATCGGCAGCGGGCGAAACATCGGGCGACTCGCCACCGCCCGGCAGCGCACCCGAGGCTTCCGACGTCACCGTGATCCTGCCGCGTCGGCGCGTGGTCGAACTCGTCGCGGAGGCGGCGCAGCGCAACGACGACGGACTTGCGGCCGCAGCGGCGTCGGCAACGTCCGAACCGCCCCTCGACCAACCGGCGGCGCGGCGATCGGGCGTCGCGGTGATTGCGATTGGCGGAGCAGCGGCCGTCGCGATCATTGGCGTCCTCGTCGCCATCGTATTCCACGCGAATCGATCGCCATCGCCTGCGGATAAAGCGGTGGAAGCGCCGGCAAGCGCGAGTGCGCCGATGATTGCGCCAATGGCTGCGCCGGCGCAAGGCAACGAAGCCGCTGCGGTTCCGGCTGCCGTGGAACCGTCGAGCGTCCCGTCGACCGAGGCGGCCGTCGTCGTCGAAGCGCCGGCCGCCGCTGCGCCGGCGGCGCCCGCAATCACGCCGCAGATCGAGATTGCAAAGCATTCTGCCGTTACGCCGCCGAAAGAGGCCGCGGCACGCAGGAACCGGCGAGCCGCGCCGATTCCGCCGCCCGAACCAATGCCTGTGCCCGTCGAGACTGCGCCACCGCAGCCGGTCGAGGTCGCAGCGCCTGCGCCGGCGCCCGTGGCGCCATTGCCGCCGCCCGCGCCGAAGGTCGAAAAGGTTGCGTGCGCAGATGTCGGGAATCCGTTCAGCCGAGAGGTTTGCCTGTGGCAGGAGTGCGCGAAGCCCGAATTCCAATCGCACGCGGAGTGCGCACGCTTCGCCGGACCGGGAAGTCAACGATAAGGCGCGCACTGCGCCGCCAGGTCGTCAGCGCGTTCGCGCTGCTGGCTTGCGCATGCGCGACGCCGTCGCAGCATTTCGCGCGCGAAGCGCACGCGCTCGGATTCGCGTCCGCCGTCATCGACGGCGATGCGTTCCGCCACGTCGTCTACTTCGCGCAGGTCGACGAGCCCGCCGATGCACTGCACGTCTACATCGAGCACGACGGGACGCCGTGGATCAACGTGACGCGCGTCTCCGACGACCCGACGCCGCGCACGCCATTCGCGCTCGAACTGATGGCGCGCGACACGGGCCCCCGCTTGTTCCTCGGCCGCCCCTGCTATTTCGAGACGCGGAACGACGCGGCGTGCTCCGCGTCATCGTGGACGCATCGGCGTTATGCGCCGGAAGTCGTGCACAGCATGGCGAGCGCGCTGCGCTCGTTTCTCGCGCAGCATCCGTATCGGCACGTCGTGCTGATCGGCTACAGCGGCGGCGGATCGCTCGCGTGGCTTCTCGCATCGCTCGTTCCCGAGACGCGCGCGGTCGTCACGATCGCGGCGAATCTCGATACCGATGCATGGACGACGCTGCATCGCTACAACACGATGACCGGCTCGCTGAATCCGGCTTTGCAGCCACCGCTTCCGACATCGATCATCGACGTCGCTTACGTCGGCGGACGCGACGAGAACGTCCCACCGTCGATCGCGCGATCGTTTGCAGCGCGCCATCCGAATGCGAAAATCGTCGAGATCGCGCCGTTCGACCACCGTTGCTGCTGGATCGAGCAGTGGCCGCGGCTGCTCGCCGCCGCTGTCGGTTCGCACTGAGGACCCACATGGAAATCCCGATGCAAACGGCGAACGTCACGCTTCGGGTTGGCGGCAAGCGCGTTGCGTTTCGATTCGACGTGCCGACGATCCCCGTGGAACCGGCGGCGCTGATGCCGCTGTTTCGGTCGATAACCGACACGCTGGTCGACATCGCCGCGGAAGAGACGCGGGCGCGCGGGCTTTCGATCTCGTGCCGGAAGGGCTGCGCCGCGTGCTGCCGCCAGCTCGTGCCCATTTCGGAAATGGAAGCGATCGCGATCCGGCGCCTCGTCGTCTCGCTCCCGGAGCCTCGCCGCTCGAGCGTCGTCGAGCGCTTCGAACGCGGTGTCGCACGGTTCGGTGAAGCGGGCCTGCTCGAAACGTTGCGCCACCCGGAATCCGTCGATGCCGAGAAGGCCGAGCGGGTCGGCCTCGACTATTTCGCGCAAGGCGTCGCATGTCCGTTCCTCGAGGATGAGTCGTGCTCGATCCATCCGGAGCGGCCGCTCGCGTGCCGCGAGTATCTCGTCACGTCGCCCGCAAGCAACTGCACGCATCCGTCATCGGATCGCGTCCGGTGCGTTCCCGTGCCGGCGAAGCCATCGCGAGCCGTGCGCAGAATCGACGGCGAGCGCGAACCGGGCTTCGAGCCCTGGATTCCGATGATCCTCGCGCTCGATTGGCCCGTTGCGGAGCGCTCGCCGCAAAACGGAACGACGATGGTCGCGAGGGCGTTCGCGCACCTGACCGGCGCCGATATCCCGACCCCTGACCGTTAAGCCGCGCTTCGCAGCGCAGCATCGCGCATTCGAGGCGGGCGCGCTCGAAAACGATGCTGTCGGGGCGTCAGTTCCAGACGAACGTGCCGATGCTCGAATAGCCCATCGCCGTCATGTCGTCGTAGAGCTGGCGACGCATGTTCGCCGCCGTATCGGCGGCGCCCTTGATACTGGTCATCCACCGCTCGTATCCAAGCATGAATTGCTCGAGCTTCGGGCGGTTCGTCGCGATGACCATCTTCAGCTTGTCGTAGGCGCGCTTCGTCTGCTCGAGCAGGTCCTTGATCCGTTCGACGCGCTCGCGCCCCTCGCCTAGCTCCTCGTGATCGAAATAGAACGTCGCCACCGTCGCCACCTTGCCGGTCTTCTTCGCGAACTCGCGCGCACTTTCGCCGTAGGCGTCGATGCCCTCGACGGCTTCGGAGAACTGCTTCGCACCGGGCGCGACGATTCCCGGGTATTTCTTGCTCGCAGGCGCATCGGGTTCCCCGAGCACCTTGTCGAGGGCGACATCGCCGAGGAAGATCGCCGCCCGTGCGGTCAGCGATATCTCGGGGAAGATGGCCTCGAAGAATGCAGCGACCCCGTGGATGTACATCTTCGCCTTGGCCTTCGTGACGTTGCGCTCGGCCTCGTGGAGCGCGTCGACGAGCTTGTGCAGCACCTCCTCGAACTCGTGCGACCGCGCTTCGAGGAGCAGGAACGGAAATACGACCCACATCGCCGCGAATCCCGTGACCCAGGTCGCATCGAGGATGTCGTTCTCTTGTTCGACGAGCGCCAGTGCGAGCGTATAAATCGCGTGGACGTCGAGCAGTCTTTTCTTCGTGACCTTGCCGCCGCTCGTGACGAGGTTCATTCCCCGCCCGTAATCCTTCGCGATCTTGTTCGCAAGCGACAGAGAGTCCCAGATTCGATCGATCAGCGGCGAGGTGAGCGGAATGCGCAGGCGCGCCCGGTTGAGATCGAACTTCTGGCCCTCGCGGTCGAGGCGCCGATCCATGTCCAGCCATTCGTCGTAGGAGCCCTGGCCGATGAATGCATCGATCGTCTGTCGCGCGTCTGCCATGATGGCACCTCACGAGGTCACGGATAAAACATCGCCTGGAAGTACAGCTTGATTTCCGCCACCGAGAGCGTCAGCGCGTTACCCCATGGGTTGTAAAGATCGACGTTGTTGCCGCGAAGGTTGAGCACCGCGTACCCGTGCGAATGAAGCACCTTCTGGTGCGACCTCTTTTCCAGATTGGGATCGTTCTGCGAAGCAAGGATCGTCGGTTGCTTGCTCGCCGCCGCCGCGTATTCCTTGATCTTGTCGAGCGAAGTCTTGGGACCGATTTCGAAGCCGTGAGGGTCCGCGCGCAGGACGATCTTCCACATTGCATTGACCGTCAGTACCTCGTTCAGCTTGTCATAGCCGCCAAGCAACGACGCACACGCCTTCTCGATGACGCAGGCCCAGAGCACCGACGCGGTGACCGACGCCTGCATGTACAGAAGCGACCATCCGCGGTCCGCGTCGTCGGTGAAGAAGACGTCGCTCACGTCGATCGATTTTCCGCCGATCGCCACCGTGAACCAGCGCTGCGACGTGATATTGCCCGGCGGCTGCTCGCCGGAGAGCGAGCCCTTGAGCGCCGACAGGTCGGTGATCACCTTGTCCTTGTGCTCGGTGATCATGTCGATGATCGTCTTGCGTCCCGACCCGATGTTCGCCATCGCGGCGAGAAGCGAAGGCAATGGACAGTCGCCGAGATTGCCCTGCGATATGTCGGTCGTCTGCGGGCCGCTCTGGCCATAGAGCGGCCACGTCACGACGCGCGCGTACTTCGTCATGTCGCCGGTCGGAGGCGGCATGACGAGCGTCGGCGTCGTCGTCGCGGCCTTCGCCGCTTTCGTTGCGGCGAGATCCGCCAGCAAGATCGAATGGAAATCGAGCGGTCCCGGCAGGCGTCCGCCGGTTCGCAGCGGTACGCCTTCGAACCCCGGCGGGCTGCCCGTGGGCCCGGGAAGCGACGTCCTGGTCAGCGCCATCCGACGTTCCCTCGCTTCGCCGCGGCGAAATGCGATCACCTCGCCTGCGGCATCGTCACACGATATTATCGCAACGCGTCCCGCTTGCGCACGTGCCGGACACGATGCCGAAACCTGCCGCCCGAGTCCTCGACCTCACGACGCATCTCTCTCCGGCGATGCCGGGGACGGGCTCGCCGAACGTGTTCATCGGCGGACAGCCCGCGTGGCGAACGATGATCGACATCCACACGTGCGCAATCCCGATCGCGCCGCCGTTTCCGGCGCCTCACGGCCCCGAGATCTGCTATCTCGGCAGCACCACGGTGTTGGTCAACTTTCAGATGGCCTGCCGGATGCTGGACATCCTGCAGGGGCTCGGACCGCCGAATCCGTTCGTGATCGGCATGGTCACCGTCGAAATCGGCGACATCGGCTTCGGGCTCGCGAGTCCGGCGAGCATCAACGCCTTTGCCACGGCGATGCGCGCGATATCCAAGAACTGGGGCGCCATGAATGCTGCGCAGCGCCTCGCCGCGATGCAGGCAGCGTTGAATGCGTCGCTGCCGCCCGGAATGCCGGTTCTGACGCTGACGTCGACCGCGCTGCCGGCCGCGACCTGGGGACAACTCGATTTCGCCACGTGGAGCGTGCAGATCAACCAGTCGCTGCTTTCCGGCGGCGCGCTGACCGAAGACCAGTTCGCCGACGTCACCAACACGATCTACCATGAGACGCGGCACGGCGAGCAATGGTGGAACGTCGCGCAGCACCAGGCGGCGAACGGCACGCCGGCGAACACGATCGCGAGCAACATGGGCATTCCGCAAAGCGTCGGCACGGCGGCCGCGGCGAATCCGGCGCCCAGCGGCACGAGCCAGGGCGCGATGGGCAATGCGGTCCAGGAAAGCGTTTACGGCAGCCGCGCCGGCTATCGCGACGGCGTGCTGAACGATACGGCCAATCATTACGATCAATATCGCGCGCTGCCCGAGGAGGAGGATGCATGGCGCCAGGGCGACGCGGCCGAGCAGGCGTTCCGGAACACGCCGTGACGTTTCTCGACTCATGACGCTCGCGATCCTGCTGCTGCCCCTTGTCGAAGCGTTCTCCGATCCCGGTTTCGACGCGGCGGCGGCCGAAGCGATGCTCGGCAGTGCGGTGCACAAGAGCGCGACGCGCTGGCAACTCGCGCCGCGCAGTCCCGACGTTGCGCAAATCGAGCTCGACTTCGAGGACCTGCCCGCGGGAGCGCATCTGCTGACGACGATTCGCGTCGTGTTGCGCAAGCCGGCGGAAGCATCGCTCGATTCGCTGCGCAGCGAATTCAATGCTGACGGCCGCTGGCTGCCCGCGACCGGCCCGCAACGGCCGCAACTGCTGGCGTTCGATTACGCCAAGGGCGCGCTTCCCGTAACCGTCATGCTGAGCGCCGAATACCCGCGCGACGACGCGAAGCTCGTGATCGCCTCGGCGCTCGTGCGCCGGTTCTACCCCGATCGTCCACGCTGAATCGCGCGCGTCGCCTGCGCGCACCCGGGCCGTTTCAGGGGTCCATCTCGATGGCGCCGATATCGACGCTCACGCGCTCCGAGCCAGGTTTCGATGGGTCCGCCTCGATGGCATCTTCGGGCTTCGTCGGATCCGACCCGCTACCGGCACCGGCGGCGCCGCCGCTGTTGATGAGCACGATGGTCCCTTGAATGGCGACGCCCGCCGGCCCGATGTTGATGAAGCCGCCGGGTCCCTTGAGCGTCAGTTGCACGCCCGCCTCGATGACGACGTTGAGACCCGCCTTGAGATGGATTTCCATGCCGGCATCCACCGCGTGCTTCATCGAGACCTTCTCGAGCCGGCTCACGCCGACGGTCAGTGACGACGTGCCGTCGACCTGATCGTTGCGGTCGCCCTTGACGTGTTGGTCGCGCTGCTCGCCAACCGTCTCGCGCATCGACTTCTCGATCGACACGTCGTACTGGCCGCCGTCGATCTTGCCCTTGCCGATCAGAAGCTGAATATTTCCGTCGACGTGCTCGATGTGATCGCGATGGATCGAAACGTAGCGCGTCCCGCCGACGATGCGCGTCTCGTTCGCCTCGACGACCGTGGTGAGCTGGCGCTGCGCGTGGACGTGGATTTCCTCGGCGTTCTTCCTGTCCTCGAAGCGCAGCATGTTCGCGTGCGCGGGCGTCCCCTTCAACGTCGAACGCGTCAATATTCCCGATCGCGTCTTGTGCGCCGGTAGCGGCCACGGCGGCATTTCGTCGGCGTTGTAGACGCGGCCGGTGATGATCGGATAGTCCGGGTCGCCGTCGATGAAGTCGACGATCACCTCCTGGCCGATGCGCGGAATGTGGATCACGCCGTAGTTGCTGCCGGCCCATGCGTTCGAAACGCGGATCCAGCACGAGCTGTTCTCGTCGTGCTTGCCCTCGCGATCCCAGCGGAACTGCACCTTCACGCGGCCGTAGCCGTCGTCGTCGGTATAAATCTCCTCGTTCTTCGGACCCACGACCACGGCGGTCTGCGGTCCGCTCGTCAACGGTTTCGGGGTAATGCGCGCCGGGCGGAACTGCAGCGAATAGTCCTGGCAGCTCATCGTCGTCTCGTAGACCGTGCCGAGCTCGCCCTGCGTCGTGTAAGGCGCCTCCTTCCAGTAGTAGTCGGCGGCGAGGATCAGATACTCGCGGTTCTGATCGCCACGCGAACAGCGATAGAGGTTGAAGTGATATCCGGGCGCGATGCCGCGGACGTTCGTGTACCCGGTGAGGGTCTCGTGCGGCGCCTGGAGCTCCTCGAGCCGCACCTTCGCGTAACGCTCGCCGTCCGGTGCCGGCTCGACGTAACCGCCGGGATAGTCGTAGAACTTGTAGCGGTCGTTCGCGTGCCCGAGCGGGTGCTGCTTGCGCTGCTCGAGCTTCGCGCGCGGCTTGCGGAAGTCGTAGTCGTCGGTCGTGTATCCACCCGGATCAACCTCCTTCGTCACGACCCATCGGTGGACATGCTCCTCGTTGGCGATGACCGCCGCATCGGGTGCATAGAACGGGATTTTCTCGTACTCGGGCAGCGGCTTGTGCGCGCCGGGCGAATCGGCGAGCACGAGCGTGTGCTTGCCGTTCTCGTGCTCGAAGTAATAGTAGATGCCTTCGTGCTCCATCATCCGGCTCACGAAGTTGAAGTCGGTTTCCTGGTACTGGACGCAGAAATCCCACTGCCGGTAGCTGTCGCTCGTCCGGTTCAGCAGGCCCCACGACGATACGTCGGCGTACTTGAAGAACACGTCCTCGATGATCTCGATCGCCGTGCGCTTCTGGAAGATCCTGCAATTCGACGCGCGCGTCATGTACCACGTCCACGGGCGAAGGATCGCTTCGTAGCGGTAATAGCGGCCGAACCGCGAAACGTACGCGAAGCGCGTGACCTCTCCATTCAGATACCGGCGGCCATGCGGCTCAGTCTCGACCTCGATCGTCACGTTCTTGCCTAACACCTGCTCCGCCGTGATGTCCTGAGAGGGACTCAACAGCTCGAGCCGGAACTCGAAGAGTCGCGAAAGCTCCTCACGCCCGGTGAGCGATTCGAACAGCAGCATGTCGGCGCCGAGCGGGGTATGCGCCGTGAATACGCGGGGCATCGCGACTCCCTAAGGTCGGTACTCGTCAGTCGCCGAAGTCGTACGCGAAGTCGCCGGAATCGACGCGCAGCTTCACCTTCGACAGCGGCCGGCCCTCCGAAAGCCGCTGCAGATATTCCTGGCTGATGCGCGGCAGCACGGTGTTGGTGAGGATCGCGTCGATCATCCGTCCTCCCGATTCGAGCTCGGTGCAGCGGCCAATGACGAGCTTCACGGCTTCGTCGTCGTAGTCGAACGGAATCCGGTGGTTCTCGGCGATCCGTTTGCGGATGCGCGCGAGCTGGAGGCGCACGATGTTGCCGAGCATCTCGTCCGACAGCGGGTGATACGGAATGACGAC
>Ga0157370_10003812_pt1 | contig 17590 bp, 13 predicted proteins | sample C35metaG_FD_113463 | JGI IMG/M metagenome (GOLD analysis project Ga0157370, IMG submission 113463) | Corn rhizosphere microbial communities from Kellogg Biological Station, Michigan, USA - C3-5 metaG | ecosystem: Host-associated > Plants > Roots > Rhizosphere > Soil | place: USA: Michigan...
AGCATCAGCAGCGACGCGGTGAAGTTGAACGGCGCCGGATCGATGAAGCCGACGAGCGACGAGAAATAAGCGCCGGCGATGCCCGCGCAGCAGGCGCCGATCGCGAACGCGAGCAGCGTGTACGCGGTGATGTTGATGCCGAGGCTTTCCGCGCGAATCGGATTGTCGCGCAGCGCCGCGAACGCGCGGCCCCACGGCGAGCGCAGCAGCCAGCCGAGCAGCGCGATCAGCAGCAGCGTGGACACGAGCGTGAACCAGAAGTAGGGCAGGTCGCGATCGAGCGACAGTCCGAAGAGCGACGGACGCGGAATGCCGCGGATGCCGAACGTGCCGCCGGTGATCGCTTCCTCGTTGCGCAGGACGAGGAACACCAGCACGTTGAAGCCGAGCGTCGCGAACGCGAGGTAGTGGTGCTGCACGCGAAGCGCGGGAAAGCCGAGCGCGAGGCCGATGACGAAGCAGGCGAGGGCGGCGAGCGGCAGCATCGCGAAGAACGGCAGCCCGGCCTTCATGCCGATCGCCGCGACGTACGCGCCGATGCCGAGGAACGCGGCCTGACCGAGCGACATCTGCCCTGCGTAACCGACCGTCAGGTTGAGGCCGAACGTCGCCATCAGGTACACGCAGAACAGCGAGCAGAGATACGTCCCGTAGCTCTTCAGGCCGAGCGGCAACGCGGCGAACGCGACGACCGCGACGGCGAGCAGCGCAACGCGAAGGCGCGTGCGCGGCAGGGGCGAGCGCAACCCCGTCGGAAGCACGTCCGCGCGGGCATTCATACCTTGCGCTCCTCGGCCCTGCCGAGCAGGCCTTCGGGACGCAGCAGGATCACGAGCAGGAACACGACGAGCGCGACGCCTTCCTTGTACGCCGGCGTCACGTAGAAGCCGACGAGGTTCTCCAGCACGCCGATCAGCACCCCGCCGAGGAGCGCACCGCGCGTCTGGTTAAATCCGCCGATGATCGCGGCGAAGAACGCCTTGAGCCCGATCGTCTCGCCCATGTCGAACTTCGCGAGGTAGCTCGGCGCGATCAGCAGCGCCGCCACGACGGCGAGCACCGCGTTGATGAGAAACACGTAGAGCGTCATGCGCCGCACGTCGATCCCCAGCACGCGCGCCGCGTCGCCGTTTTGCGCGCACGCCTGCATCGCCCGGCCCGTCATCGTGCGATCGAGGAACGCCTGCAAACCGAGCACGATGCCGCCGGCCAGCACGAGCGTGCCGACGTCGGCGAACGATACGTTGATGCCGCCGAGCGCGAACTGCCCCGGCGGAAAGACGCTCGGGAACGGATACGGCAGCGCGCCGATGCCCGCCTTCACGCCCTGCTTCATGAACACCGAGAGGCCGAGCGTGGCGATGACGAGCGGGATGACGCCGTGGCGCAGCAGCGGGTCGACGATCGTGCGCTTGAATGCGCCGCCGAGCACCAGCATCGACAGCACGCACGTCGCCAGGAACGCGACCCACAGCGGCGCGCCGAGGGCCAGGAAGAACAGCATCGCGAACGCCGGCACCATCACGAATTCGCCCTGCGCGAAATTGATCGTGCCCGATGCCTGCCACAGCAGCGTGAAGCCCAGTGCGGCAACGCCGTAGATCGTTCCGGCGGCGATCCCGGAGACGACGAGTTGAACGAACTCGCTCATCCCGAAGACCGCTCCGCAGCCGGGATTCGCGTCAGCGCGCGTGGCCGCGCGCCACCGCGGAGGTCGTGGACCGGCGCACCGGAAGGCTTCGCCGCGACACGTGGCTCGTGATCCACTCGACCGACCGGCGCGCGCGTTCGGCCACGAGCGCGGGCTGCATCTGTTGGTAGTCGTCGTTGAAGACCTCGAAGCTGTAGTCGCCTTCGTAGCCGAGCCGGTCGAGCGCGCGTATCAGCTCCGCGAGCGCGTCGCTGTGCGCGCCTTCGCCGGGAAACACCCGCAGGTGCCGCGCCGTCTCGCGCCGCTCCTCGGCGGTCGGTGGCGCGCTCCACATGAAATCGGAGAGCTGCACGAAGAAGAGCTTGTTCGGATAGACGTCGTCGAGCGCGTCGAGCGGCGTCTCCTTCGCGAGGAAATGGAACGAATCGAGCGCGAGGCCGAGGTTGCTGCGATCGGCCTTGCGCACCCGTGCCCACGCGCCCGGCAGGTCGTCGACGAATCGACCCCACGAAAGGCCTTCGTAGGCGATCTTCACGCCGAGCGGCACCGCCAGCATCGCGAGCTTGCGAAGGTCGGCGACCTGCGCGTCGAAGTCGACGACCGCGTGCGCCGACGTCGTCGAGCAGACGAGGAGCAGCGGTGCACCCACGCCTTGCGCCATCTCGAGCATCGACTTCGCGACGTCGACCTTGTATTCGTGCAGCCGGCCGGCGAGACCTTCGAAATCGCGCAGCACCTGAAGGCCCGTGACGCGCAGGCCGGACTCCCGGACGGCGCGGATCGCCGCCGCCTCGCCACCGGGGTGCGACGCGAGGTCACTCGCCGACAGCATCACCTGCGTGAAGCCCGCGTCGCGGATCGCCGCGAGCTTCGCTTCGAGCGGACCCGGCAACGTGATCGTGTCCATGCCGAAATCCTCGAGCTTCATCCGGTCTTCTCCGCGTCCGCGTCGCCGCCATCGCTGTGCACGAGCTCGAAGCACACGCTGCCCATGTAGATCTGCGTGAGCGCGCCGCGCTCGGTGGGCCGCAGCGGCTCGCGGTCGACGAACACGATGCCGCGCTCCCCGAGACCCTGCACGGCGGCCGGCACGTCGGGCGTGCCGAGTCCGACGCGCAGCAGCTGCTCGTCCCATTCGACGAAGTCGGCGCCCGGCGGCGGCTCGACGAGCTGCAGGTAGAAGTAGCCGCCCGGGCTTCGCAGCAGCCTGCCCTTCGGCAGCACGCCGACGAAATGACTCGCGTCGAGCCGCTCGAAGCCGAGGAGGGCCGTGTAGAAATCGATCCAGTCGTCGGTGCGATCGGCGAACACCGATTGCACGACGCCGAACCAGTGCATGCCGAACAGCGCCGGCGGATCGCGCGCGGCGCCCGGCGCCCGGATGAAGTCGACGTCGTAGATCGAGAATTCGTCGACGCGGTCGACGAAGTAGACGAGGCTGTCGCCCGCGCCGTGGATGCCGGGGATGTGCAGCTCCATTTCGGCCGCGCGCGTCGGCATGTCCCACGCGCCGAGCTCGAGCGCGCGCCGATGCGCGTAAGCGGCGTCGCGCACGCGGAACGCGAGCCCGACGATCGCCGGCGCGTCGCTGCGCGCCGATTCGCGAACCGCGTCGGCGTGCGCGTTGACGATCACGTTCATGCCGCCCTGCCGGAACAGCAGCACCTCGCGCGAGCGGTGTCGCGCGACTTCCTGAAACCCCATCCTGCGCAGCAGCGCGCCGAGCGCGAGCGGCTCGCGCGTCGCGTACTCGACGAACTCGATGCCGCGGATGCCGAGCGGGTTCGACGGGAGCGGGAGACGCTCCTCGACCCACCGCGCCCCGGCGCGCTGCCGGTCCCGCTCGGACGCCATCACGCCGGGGCTACTGGCCGGAGCCGAGCGCGGGCAGCGTCGCGACGACTTCCTGCTTACCGTTCACGACCTTCGTCATGAAGCTCTCGCGGTCGAGATCGCCGTTCTTGTCGAAGCTCACGTCCATCAGCACGCCGGGATACTGCTTCGCCGAAAGCTTGAGGCCGTGCATCGCGTTGGCGAACGCCTCGCCGTCGAACGTGCCCACCTTCTCGGTGACGGCCTTGACCACGTACATCGCGCTGTAGCCCTTGAGGCCGTTGTGATCGGGCTTGTAGTGGTACTCGTTCTGAAATTTCTGCGCGAACGCCTTCACCTCCGGCAGGGGCGCGTCCGCGGTGAGGCCGACGTGCGCCACGGCGCCGTTCGCGGCGTCGCCCGCGAGCTCGATCACCTTCTGGCTCGTCAGCACCGTCTCGCCGACGATCGGCTTGTCGACGCCCTGCTTGCGCAACTCGCGCAGGCACCGCGCCGCCTCTTCCTCGTTGGTGTAGACGAAGATCGCGTCGGCGTTGGCCTGCCTGGCCTTCAGCACCGCACCCGAGAAGTCGAGCTGGCCCGGATCGGTGGAAATGTCGGCGAGCACCTTGATGCCCTTCGGCGCGATCGCCTTCAGGAAGACGTCGCGCCCGCCCTTGCCGAAGTCGTTGTTCGTGTAGATGATCGCGACGCTCTTCGCCTTCAGGTTGTCGCCGAGGTAGCGCGCGACCTTCGGCATCGCGGTCGTCTGCGTGAACGACGTGCGGAAGATGTACGGGTCGCCCTGCTGCGTGATCGCGGCGGCTTCGCCACCGGTGAAGTTCGGAATGCGCGCCTTCTGCGTCTCGCTCATGCTGACGAGGATCGAGCCCGAGAACACCGGGCCCATGACGACGTACGCGCCGTCGTCGACCGCCTTGATCGCGAGCGCCTTCGCGATCTGCGGCTGCGACTGCGTGTCCGATGCGGCGTATTCGATCTTGCGCCCGAGGATGCCACCGGCCGCGTTGATTTCCTTGACGGCGAGCTTCACGCCGTCGTTGAAGTTCGTGCCCGACGTGGTGCCGGTGCCGGAGAGCTCGACGAGGCCGGCGATCCTGACCGGGCCGCCCTGGGCGAACGAGGCCTGCACGACGGCGAGACCGAGCAGCAGCGCAAAAAGACGAACGATGGGGTGCATCGGGATCTCCGGGAAACGATGAGCCTTCGCGGCAAAGCGTCGGGCAAGGGGCGCATTGTCGTCGGGCGGTCCGGAGCGTGCAAGCGCGGGACGGCGCTCCAAGGCAGGGCGAGCCCCCGCGGGTCCGGGCCCGAACGTGGGAATGGCCTGGCTTTCATGCTGCGGGAACCGGTTCCATGCCGTGGCCGCGCTTCACCGCGTCCGCGGCGCCGGACGCGAGGAACGCGAGCAGCGCGCGCGTCGCCTCCGGCTGTGCCGACGCGGTGCACACCGCGGCGGTGAACACCGTCGTCCTGCGAATCGGCGTGGGCAGCAGGCCGATCACGTCGACGCCCTGCACGTGCATCAGTTCGCTCAACTGTTGGAAGCCGAGCTCGACGTCGCCTTGCGCGATCAGCGAGCCGACGGGAACGCCGGGCGCCGTTTGCACGAGTCGCGACGCGAGCTCGCCGGCGAGGCCCCAGCGCGCCAGGAGCTCGCGCACGTAGTCGCCGCTCGGTCCGCTCGAATAACCGACGCGTCGTGCGCGAAGCACCGCCTCGCGCAACGCCGATTCGCTGCCGATGTCCGGCCGCGCGGCGCCCTTCGCGACGGCGATCGCGATGTCGGAGCGCACGAGGTCGGTGACCGTTTCGGGATCGACGCGATTCCCGGCCGCGAGACGGTCGATGACGTCGCGCGCGAGCACGGCGAAATCGAATGCTTCGCCGTCCTGCACGCGCCGCGCCGCATCGACGCCGCCGACGGCAAGCACGTCGACGCGTCGCCCCGTCGTGTCGGCGTGGACGCGCGCGAGCTCGGTGAGCACGCCACGCGTCGCCATCGACGAAATGCCGGTCAGCGGAAGCATTGCGACCCGAATCTTAGCGGGGGCCGGCGGGCAGGGCGTGCGAAACTTCGCCGAAAGAGGTCCCAGACACGCGATGTCCCACGAGAACCTGTCGCTGTTGCTGCTCGCGCTTCCGTTTGCCGGCAGCGTCGTCGCCATGCTGCTGCCCGCGAACGCGCGCAATGCGGAGGCGTGGCTGGCCGGCGGCATCAGCGTGATCGCGCTCGTCGTCGCCGTCACCGGTTACGGCGTGGTCCGGCAGGGCGACGTGACGCGCGTCGCGTTCCTGTGGGTCCCCGGCGTCGATTTCAGCCTGCGCGTCGACGGCTTCGCGTGGATGTTCTCGCTGATCGTCACCGGCATCGGCTTTCTCGTCGTCCTCTACACGCGCTACTACCTGTCGCCGCGCGACCCGGTGTCGCGCTTCTATTCGTTCCTGCTCGCGTTCATGGGCGCGATGCTCGGCGTCGTATTGTCCGGCAACCTGATTCAGATCGTCTTCTTCTGGGAGCTCACGAGCCTCTTCTCGTTCCTCCTGATCGGTTACTGGCATCACAACCCGGCGGCACGCAACGGCGCGCGCATGGCGCTGATCATGACGTCCGCGGGCGGCCTGTGCCTGCTCGGCGGCGTGCTCGTCCTCGGCCATATCGTCGGCAGCTACGATCTCGACCGCGTGCTGCGCGAAGGCGACGTCGTCCGCGCGGATCCGCTGTACCTGCCGGCCCTCGCGCTCATCCTCGTCGGCGCCTTCACCAAGAGCGCGCAGTTCCCGTTCCACTTCTGGCTGCCCAACGCGATGGCGGCGCCGACGCCGGTCTCGGCGTACCTGCATTCGGCGTCGATGGTCAAGCTCGGCGTCTTCCTCCTCGCGCGCCTGTGGCCGGTGCTCTCCGGCACCGATGCATGGATCGGCATCGTGGGGTCGGTCGGGCTGGTGACGTTCGTGTACGGCGCGTATGCGGCGATCTTCCAGAACGACCTCAAGGGACTGCTCGCTTATTCGACGATCAGCCATCTCGGCCTCATCACGCTGCTGCTCGGTCTCAACAGCCCGCTCGCCGCGGTCGCCGCGATCTTTCACATGATGAACCACGCGACGTTCAAGGCGTCGCTCTTCATGGCCGTCGGCGTGATCGATCACGAGGCGGGCACGCGCGACATCCGCCGCCTCTCGGGGCTCGTGCGCTTCATGCCGATTACGGCGACGCTCGCGATCGTGGCGGCGGCGGCGATGGCGGGCGTGCCGCTCCTGAACGGATTCCTGTCGAAGGAGATGTTTTTCGCCGAATCGCTGCACGTCGAAGGGCCGGTGCCGCTTCTCGATCGCGCGCTGCCGTATCTCGTCACGATCGCCGGCGCGTTCAGCGTGGCGTACTCGGCGCGGTTCATCCACGGCGCGTTCTTCGGTCCCGATCCGGTCGGTCTGCCGCGCACGCCGCACGAGCCGCCGCGTTGGATGGGGGCGCCGATCGGGGTGCTCGTGCTCGCGTGCGTCATCGTCGGCGCGTTCCCCGCGTACACCATCGCGCTGCTGCTCGCGATCTCGGTGCGTTCCGTGCTCGGCCCCGACACGCCGGAGTACAGCCTGCGGCTCTGGCACGGGTTCAACCTGCCGTTGCTGATGAGCGCCGTCGCGCTCGCCGCGGGCGCGCTGCTGTATTTCGCATTGCGCAACTACCTCGCGCGCGGCGACGACGAGCCGCCGCTGTTGCCGCGAATCGACGGACGGCGCGTCTTCGATCGGGTGCTCGTCGCGGTGTCGTGGCGCTTCGCGCGCTTCATGGATCGGCGGTTCGGCACGCGGAAGCTGCAGCCTCAGTTGCGGCTGCTCGTCGTCATCGCGATCGCCGCCGCGGCATGGCCCGCCTATCGCCGCGGGCTCGACGTGGCGACGTCGGCGTCGGTGCTCGATCCCGCGCTCGCGATCGCGTGGATCGCCGGTGGCGCGTGCGCTGTCGCCGCGGCGTGGCAGGCGAAGTTCCATCGGCTGGCGGCGCTGATTCTCGCGAGCGGCGCGGGCGTCGTGACGTGCGTGACGTTCGTGTGGTTCTCGGCGCCCGATCTCGCGCTCACGCAACTCGCGGTCGAAACCGTGACGGCGGTGCTGCTGCTGCTCGGCCTGCGCTGGCTGCCGAAGCCCGTGCGGTACCGCTGGACGCTCGCCGGGGAGCGCGCCGCGCTGCCGCGTCGCTTCCGCGACCTCGTGATCGCGCTCCTCGCCGGCGGCGGTCTCGCCGCCATCGCGTACGCGGTCATGATGCGACCGGTCGCGCATCCGATCTCGGCGTTTTTCGTGACGAACGCGCTGCCGCGCGGCGGCGGCACGAACGTGGTCAACGTGATCCTCGTCGACTTCCGCGGCTTCGACACGCTCGGCGAGATCACGGTGCTCGGGGCGGTCGCGATAGCCGTCTATTCGCTGTTGCGGCGCTTCCGTCCCGCGCGCGAGAGCATCGATCCGCTGCCGCAGCAGCGCCAGCAGAGCGAGCGCACGTCGACGAACGACCTGCTCGTCCCCGGCGTGATCATGCGCGCGGTGTTCGGCGCGATCGTCGTGCTCGCCCTGTACATGCTCCTGCGCGGGCACGACCTGCCGGGCGGCGGCTTCGTCGCCGGCGTGGTCTTCGCGATCGGGCTCATCGTGCAGTACATGGCGGGCGGCACGCGCTTCGTCGAGGATCGACTGGTGATCCGTCCCGTGCTCATGATCGGCATCGGGCTCGCCCTCGCGGGCGCCACCGGCGCGGGCGCGTGGCTCTTCGGGCACCCCTTTCTCACCAGTCACGTTGCGCACGTCGACGTGCCGCCGTTTGGCGAATTGCACCTGCCGAGCGCGATGCTGTTCGACATCGGCGTCTTCCTGCTCGTCGTCGGGGCGACGACGCTGATCCTCGTCGCGCTCGCGCACCAGTCGTTGCGCGCGCGCCGCGGCGAGTTGTCGTCAGTTGCTGCGGAGCCGCCTCGAAGCACGAATTCCGCCCCCGCGGGGGGGCAGCGCAGTGGCGGAGTTACGCGCGTGGGGGAGTGAACTGAACGAGATCGTCATCGCCTGCGCGATCGGCGTGCTCACGGCCTCGGGCGTGTGGCTCGTGCTGCGCCCGCGCACGTTCCAGGTCGCGATCGGCCTGTCGCTCTGCTCGTACGCGGTCAACCTGTTCATCTTCGCCGTCGGCGGCCTGCGCGTCGGCGCCGCGCCGATCGTCGCGGCGAGCGGCGCCGCGAATCCCGCCGCGTTCGCGGACCCGCTGCCGCAGGCATTGGCGCTGACGGCGATCGTCATCGGCTTCGCGACCACCGCGCTGCTCCTCGTCGTGCTGCTCGCCGCACGCGGGCTCACCGGCACCGATCACGTCGACGGCCAGGAACCCGAGCGGTGAGCGTCCTGCAGCATCTCGTGATCCTGCCGATCGTGCTTCCGCTCGCCGCCGGTGCGGTGACGCTCGTCATCGACGAGCGGCGGCTGGCCGCGAAAGCGGCGATCAGCGTCGTGCTCGCCGTCGCGCTGGTTGCGGCGGCCGTCGCGCTCGTCGCGCTCGTCGCAGCGGAAGGCACGCGCATCTACCGCGTCGGCGACTGGCCGGCACCGTTCGCGATCGTGCTCGTCGCCGATCGGTTGTCCGCGGCGATGGTGCTCCTCGCGAGCGTGCTCGGCCTCGCATGCCTGGTTTTCGCGCTCGCGCGCTGGCATCGCGAGGGACCGCGCTTCCACGCGCTCGTCCACTTCCTGCTGATGGGCGTGAACGGCGCGTTCCTCACCGGAGACCTGTTCAACCTGTTCGTGTTCGTCGAAGCGCTGCTCGCCGCGTCGTATGGCCTCGCGCTGCACGGTTCCGGCACACCGCGCGTGCGCGCCGGACTTCAATACATCGTCATCAATCTCGTCGCCTCGCTGCTGTTCCTGATCGGCGCGAGCCTGATCTACGGCGCGACGGGAACGCTCAATCTCGCCGACCTCGCGGCGCGCTTCGCAACGGCCGGTCCGGGCGAGCGCGTTCTCGTCGAGACCGCTGCCGCGATCCTCGGCATCGCGTTCCTGACGAAGGCCGGCATGTGGCCGTTGTGCTTCTGGCTCCCGGACACGTACTCTGCGGCGAGCGCGCCTTCGGGGGCGCTCTTCGCGATCCTCACCAAGGTCGGTGTCTATATCGTGCTGCGCATCTGGTTGCTGCTGTTCGGCGGCGGGAGCGGCGCGTCGGCCGGCTTCGGCGCCGTGTGGCTCGCGGTCGGTGGAATGGCGACGATCGCCTTCGGAATGCTCGGTGTCCTCGCTTCGCAGAACCTCGCGCGACTCGCGGGGTACAGCGTGCTCGTGTCGTCGGGCACCGTGCTCGCCGTGGTCTCGCAACCGGACGCGGCGGTGACGAGCGCGGCGCTCTACTATCTCGTCGGCTCGACGCTCGCGCTGGCGGCGCTGTTCCTGCTCGTCGAACTCGTCGAGCGTGGCCGCAATCCCGGCGCCGACCTGCTCGCGGTGACGGCCGAGGCGTTCGCCGCGAATGCCGAAACCGTCGAGGAAGACGACGAGACCGGCGTCGCGATTCCGGCGACGATGGCGCTCCTCGCCGTGAGCTTCGTCCTGTGCGCGCTGATGATCGCCGGGTTGCCGCCGCTCGCGGGGTTCGTCGGCAAGTTCACGCTGCTCGGCGCGCTGCTCGCGCCCACACCGGTGTCCGGTGTCGCATGGGCGATGCTGGTACTGCTGTTGCTCTCGGGCCTCACGGTCGTGATCGGCATGGGCCGCGCCGGTGTGCGCCGCTTCTGGGCGTCGCCCGAAGCGACGGTGCCCCGCGTGCGCGTGATCGAGATGGCGCCGGTCGCGCTGCTGCTCGCGCTCTGCGCCGCGATGACCATCGAAGCCAATCCGGTGATGCGCTATTTCGGCGCCGCCGCGCAGGCGCTGCACGCACCGCGCGACTACATCGACGCCGTCCTGACACGATGAGCGCTGCAAAGCCGCCTCGAAGCGCGAATTCCGACCCGGCGGGCGGCAGCGAAGCGCGAGCATCGCTCCATGCGCCCGACGGGCCGCCCCGAGGGCAAACGATCAAGCGCGAAGCGCGAGCATCGCTCGATCCGCCGCGAGCGTGGGGGGACCCTACGAGCCGCACGCTTCGCGTTCCGCTTGGCTGGACGCTGCTCGTCGCGATGTGGCTCGTCCTGAACGAATCGCTCTCGCTCGGGCAACTGGCCGTCGGCGCGCTGGTTGCGCTCGCCGCGGTCAATCGAATGCGCGCGCTGGAAGTGCCGCGCGTGCGCCTGCATTCGCTGCGCACGGCCGTCGTGCTCACCGGCGTCGTTCTCGCGGACATCGTGCGCTCGAACATTGCGGTCGCCTGCATCGTCCTGCGTCCCGGTGCCCCGCGCCATGCGCCCGGCTTCGTCGACATTCCACTCGAGCTTCGCGATCGCGTCGGCCTCGCGGTGCTCGGCTGCATCATCACGGCGACCCCCGGCACCACATGGTCGGGCTACGACGACGTCGCGGGCACGCTGACGCTGCACGTGCTCGACCTCGAGGATGCCGGCGCGATGCGCGCCACGATCAAGGGACGCTACGAGCGTCGGTTGCAGGAGATCTTCGAATGAACGGATGGCTGATGGCGGCGCTCGTCGCCGCGCAGGTCATGCTCGCGGTGGCGATGCTTTGCGCACTGATCCGCCTGCTGATCGGTCCGGGTGCGCAGGATCGCGTGCTCGCGCTCGACGCGATGTACGTGAACGCGATGCTGCTGATCCTGACGTTCGGCATGCGCGAGGCGAGCACGTTCTACTTCGAGGCGGCGCTCGTGATGGGGATGCTCGGCTTCGTCTCGACCGCCGCGCTTGCGAAGTTCCTGCTGCGCGGGGAGGTGATCGAATGACCGCGACGCTGCCGCCGTTCGTCGCGGCGCTGGTCGCGCTGCTGGTGCTCGTCGGCGCGGCCTTCGCGCTCATCGGCTCGATCGGACTCCTGCGGCTGCGGACGTTCTACGAGCGCATTCACCCGCCGACGCTCGGCACCACGCTCGGACTCGGCTGCATCCTCGTCGCCTCGATGCTGCTGTTCTCGACGCTCGAAGCGCGCGCGGTGATGCACGAAATCGTGATCGCGGTCTTCATCGTGCTTACGACGCCCGTCACCTACATGCTGCTCGTGCGCGCCGCGCGGCATCGAGATCAGGCGGCGGCGGGAAAGCGCGGCGACGGCGACGTGCGGGCCGATAACGCGATCGACGTGGAGCGGCGGCGCCTTCCTTGAACCGTAAGCTCGACGGCGTCACGGGTGGCGCGCGCGGAGATGGGCGTCGAGGCGCGGATAGACGCGGCGCGCATTGGTCTCGTAGATCTTGCGGCGGTCGCCGGCATCGATATGCGCGGCTTCGATGTAGCGCTTCGTGTCGTCGAAGTGATGACCGGTCTCGGGATCGATGCCGCGCACCGCGCCGATCATCTCGCTCGCGAACAGGATGTTGTCGACAGGGATCACGCGCGTGAGGAGATCGATGCCCGGCTGATGGTAGACGCACGTGTCGAAGAAGAGGTTGCGCAGCACCTGCTCGGCGAGCGGTGGGCGCTCGAGCTCCTGCGCGAGCCCGCGAAAGCGTCCCCAGTGGTACGGTACGGCGCCGCCGCCGTGCGGGATCACGAAGCGCAGCGTCGGAAAGTCGCGGAAGAGATCGGACGTCACGCATTGCATGAACGCGGTCGTGTCCGCATTCAGGTAATGCGCGCCGGTGGTGTGGAACGCGGGATTGCAGCTCGTGCTGACGTGGATCATCGCCGGGACGTCGTACTCGACGAGCTTCTCGTAGAGCGGGTACCAGTGGCGGTCCCACAGCGGCGGCGCGTTCCAATGGCCGCCCGATGGATCGGGGTTGAGGTTCACCGCGACGTTGCCGAACGTCTCGACGCAGCGCACGAGTTCCGGAATGCACGTCGCCGGATCGACGCCCGGACTTTGCGGCAACATCGCCGCCGGGACGAAGTGCGCGGGGAAGAGGCAGCTCGCCCGATAACAGAGTTCGTTGCAGATCGCCGCCCACGCGCTCGACACCTGGAAGTCGCCGATGTGATGCGCCATGAAGCTCGCGCGCGGGCTGAAGAGCGTCACGTCGACGCCACGCTCGCGCATGAGTCGCAGCTGGTTGCGCTCGATCGATTCGCGGAGCTCGTCGTCGCCGATGCGCAGCTCGGACGCGCGCGGCGCCGGCGCGCCGGATCCGATCGCGTCCACCTGCCGCGTGCGCCACCGCTCGAGCGCCGCCGGCGCCGTCGTGTAGTGCCCGTGGACGTCGATGATCATCGCGCTTCGGGCGCGCTCGTCGAGCCGGGATGCTTGTCCCATGCCAGGCTGCCGGCGTCCTTGCCGGCCACCGAGTACAACGCGCCCGGTGCATTGCGCGTCTTCTGAAACGCCTCGAGCGTCTCGCCACGCATCGCGGCGTAGATATGCAGGTTGGACACGCCGGTGACCGCACCGAGCTTCTCGAGCATGAAGAAGACGACGCCGTAGTGGATCATGCCGCGCCAGTCACGCCGGCGAATGAGGCCGCGCTCCTCGTCGCTCAACCCGGCCGCCTCGAACGAGGCCTCCGGGTCGCGCTGGAACGCTTCGCGGTGCGCGGGCTCGATCATTCGGTGCAAATAGTCGTTGATGCGATAGGCGCGCACGCTGCGCTCGAGCGTGAACGGATACGTTCCCGCAAGCCGTTCGACGCCGCGCAGCTCGCGCGTCATCCGCTCGCGGTCCTGCGCGACCGCCGATGCGTCGGGCGGATCGTCGCTGCTTTCGTAGATCGCGGTCGCGATGCCCGTCATCGACGGCAGGTAGTAGCTGCGGAATCTGCACTCGACGTTGGCGGACAGCGCGCCGCGCATCGTGAGCCACGTCACGACCTCCGCGCCTTCGAGGCCGCCGCGCTCCGCGAATTCCGCGACGGTCATGCGCGCAAGCCGCTCGGGATCGCGCTCGAAGAGATCGAGGAAGCGTTCGTCCACGCGGGATCGTTGAAGCCCGCGCGCTCGCCGTGTACCTGATGCGACAGGCCGCCGGTCGCGGCGATCGCGACGCGCAGGTCGTCCGGGTAGCTTTCGATGGCACGGCGCAGCGCCTGGCCAAGCCGGTAGAAGCGGCGCGCACTCGGAATCGGGAACTGCAGCACGCCCATCTGCAGCGGCACGAGGCGCACCGGCCACGCGGGCTCGTGCGGGCACAGCATCGACAGCGGCGAAAAACACCCGTGGTCGAGCGGACGGTGCTGGAAGAACGCCATGTCGAACTCGTCGGCCATCAGCGATTGACCGATATGGGCGGCGAGTTGCGGATGTCCGTCGACCGGCGGCAGATTGCGCGGGCCGCCGCCCTCGTCGGCGACGTGCCACTCGGCGCCGACGCCGAGCGCGAACGCCGAATAGTGGTCGAAGAAGAACGAGGTGACGTGATCGTTGTAGATGAAGATCAGGACGTCGGGACGCTTCTCGGCGAGCCACGCGGACAGCGGCGCGAAGTTCCGAAAGATCGGCGCCCAGGCCGGGTCGTCGCGCTTGTTGCGGTCGTACGCGAAGCCGATCGTCGGCGTGTGCGAGGCGGCGATGCCGCCGATGATGCGGGCCATTGAAAGCTCCGTGCGGTGCGGCCAATCGTCGGCCGATGATGGCACAACGCTGGAACGAGCCTGTGGGCAACGCGCTCCGCGCGAGTTGCCCGGAGGCTCCTTAACCGACGCTCATCAGGCTCGCATTGCCGCCCGCCGCGGCGGTGTTGATCGAAAGACTCCGCTCGACGAGCAGCCGCTCGACGACGAAGGCGGCCCGCGCGACGGCTTCGGGTACGCGGGATTGGATGCCGACGACCGGACCCGGGCGCTGCGCAAACGCGTCCGCAACGCGCGCGATCGCCTCGGCATCGCCTTCGACGAGCACGGCGTCGCATGCCGTGTCCACGCCGCCGATGTCGACGCGCGAGCGGATTGCGTCGGGCAGCGTCGAGCGGAGCATCTCCACGTCGCGTCGACGCGGCCAGATCGCGCGGCTTCCGGCGGCGAGCACGATCGCGAGTTGCGCGAGCAGCGCGTCATGGGTCGGCGCGAGGCAGAGGACCGCGTGCCGCGGCGCGAGCGTGTACGTGTTCCGTTCGCCCGTCGGTCCGGGAAGCAGGCGCGTCTCGCCCGACGGCGAGCGCGCGAGCAGCGTCGCGCACGACGATGCGAGCGTCGCGCTCGAGGCATTCGAGGGGAGCCACGCGCAGAACGCGCGCAGCGGGTCGAGCCGCACCGGATCGACGTCGATCACCGGTCCGGTGACACGATCGACATCGGCATGGCCGAGCGGCGCCACGGCGCATCTCGCGAAAAGGCGGTGCAGATAGAGCGGCCCGCCGGCCTTCGGTCCCGTGCCCGACAAGCCCTCGCCGCCGAAGGGCTGCACGCCGACGACGGCGCCGATGATGTTGCGATTGACGTAGACGTTCCCGGCGCGCGCGCGCGTCGCGACGAGGTCGATCGTCTCGTCGATGCGGCTGTGGATGCCGAGCGTGAGTCCGTAGCCGGTCGCGTTGATCGCGTCGACGACTCGCGGCAACTCGTCGCGATGATAGCGAAAGACGTGCAGCACCGGACCGAAGACCTCGCCGGTCAACTCGGCGATGCTTTCGAGCTCGATCAGGGCCGGCGTGACGAACGTGCCGAGCGCGAGGCCTTCATCGGCTGCATTTCGGGCGACGCGATCCACGCGCCGTCCGGCGTTGCGCATCGCATCGACGTGGCGCTCGATCGCCGCACGCGCGTCGTCGTCGATCACCGGCCCGACATCGGTCGCGAGCCGCACCGTCGAGCCCAGCGTCAGCTCGCGCATGGCGCCGCGCAGCATGGCGAGCGTGCGGTCGGCGACCTCGTCCTGCACGCAGAACACGCGCAGCGCCGAGCAGCGTTGCCCGGTGCTGTCGAAGGCGGAAGCCACGACATCGGCGACCACCTGCTCGGCGAGCGCCGACGAGTCCACGATCATCGCGTTCTGGCCGCCGGTTTCCGCGATCAGCGCGGGCAGTCGTCCGCTCGCGTCGACGCGGCCGGCGAGCGCACTGGCGATCGAACGCGCCACTTCGTTCGAGCCGGTGAAGAGCACGCCGCGCACGCGGGCGTCACCGACGAGCGCCGCGCCGATCGTATCCCCGCGGCCAGGCAATAGCTGGACCGTCTCGCGCGGCACGCCGGCGGCATGCAGCAGGCGGATCGCCTGCGCGGCGATCAGCGGCGTCTGCTCGGCGGGCTTGGCGAGAACCGCATTGCCGGCGACGAGCGCGGCCGCCACCTGGCCGGTGAAGATCGACAGGGGGAAATTCCACGGACTGATGCAAACGACGACGCCGAGCGGCTCGCACGCGGCAGCGTCGAGCGCGCGCGCCTGCACCGCGTAGTAGCGCAGGAAGTCCACGGCCTCCCGCACTTCGCCGATTCCGTTCGCGTACGTCTTCGCCGCTTCACGCACGATCAATCCGACGAGCGACTCGGTTTCGCGCTCCATCGCGTCCGCGGCAGCCTCGAGCGTTGCGGCGCGCCCGGCGACCGGCAGACGCGACCACGCACCGCATGCCGCAGCGGCATGGTCGAGCGCGATCGCCACGTCGGCTTCGGTCGCTTCGACGACTTCGCCGACGACGTCGCGGCGATCAGCGGGATTGCGCACCGGATGCGGGGCTTGCCGAGTCGTCGCGAACGTCGGCGCTGCGCGCCATGCCGCCGGCGCCTGCACGGCGGCGGCGAGCGACGCGAGGCTCGCTTCGTCGGTGAGATCAAGCCCCGCGGAATTGACCCGCACCTCACCGAAGAGCGCGCGTGGCAACGGAATGCGCGGATGCGGGGCGCCGACGATGCCCGTGCGGCCCGCTTCGCGCTCGACGATCGCGACGGGATCGGCGATGAGCTCGTCGATCGGAATGTCGGGGTCGGCGATGCGATTGACGAACGACGTGTTCGCACCGTTCTCCAGCAGTCGTCGCACGAGGTAGGCGAGCAGCGTTTCATGCGTGCCGACCGGCGCGTAGATGCGGCAGGGGCGGCCAAGCCCGTCCGCGTTCGTCGCGGCGACGACGTGCTCGTAGAGCGCCTCGCCCATGCCGTGCAGGCACTGGAATTCGTATTGGCCGGGGACGAACGCCTCCGGCCCCGCCATTTCGTAGACCGCGGCGAGCGTGTACGCGTTGTGCGTGGCGAACTGCGGGTAGATCCGCGAGGGCGCCGCGAGCAGCTTGCGTGCGCACGCGACGTACGACAGGTCGGTATGCGCCTTGCGCGTGTAGACGGGGTAGCCTTCGAGGCCGTCGACCTGCGCGCGCTTGATCTCGCTGTCCCAGTAGGCACCCTTGACGAGGCGCACCATCAGCCGGCGTTCGCTGCGCTTCGCGAGATCGATCAGGAAGTCGATGACGTGCGGACAGCGTTTCTGATACGCCTGCACGACGAATCCCACGCCATTCCAGCCGAGAAGGCCCGGCTCGAAGCACAGCCGCTCGAGCAGGTCGAGCGAGAGGTCGAGACGCTCGGCTTCCTCGGCGTCGATGTTGAGGCCGATGTCGAACGCCCGCGCGCGAAGCGCGAGGTGCGCAAGCCGCGGATACAATTCGCGCATCACGCGTTCGCGTTGCGAGCGGACGTAGCGCGGGTGCAGCGCCGACAGCTTGATCGAGATGCCGGCGCCGTCGTAAACGCCGCGGCCCGCGGACGCGTGGCCGATGGCGGCGATGGCGTGCTCGTACGCGTCGAGGTAGCGCGTCGCGTCCTCGTCGGTCATCGCCGCTTCGCCGAGCATGTCGTACGAATAACGGAAGCCGCGCGCTTCGCGGCGGCGTCCGTTCGCGAGCGCTTCGTCGATCGTCTCCCCCGCGACGAATTGCTCGCCCATGAGCCGCATCGCCATGTCGACGCCGCGGCGCACGATCGGCTCGCCGCTTCGCGCGAGCAGCCGTGTGAGCGCGTTCGCGAGGCCGGCTTCGTTGTGCGTGGCGACGAGCTTGCCGGTGAGCAACAATCCCCAGGCGGCGGCGTTGACGAAGAGCGACGCACTTTGACCGACGTGCTCCCGCCAGCGGCCGTGCGCGACCTTGTCGCGAATCAGCGCG
>Ga0157370_10003813_pt1 | contig 17589 bp, 10 predicted proteins | sample C35metaG_FD_113463 | JGI IMG/M metagenome (GOLD analysis project Ga0157370, IMG submission 113463) | Corn rhizosphere microbial communities from Kellogg Biological Station, Michigan, USA - C3-5 metaG | ecosystem: Host-associated > Plants > Roots > Rhizosphere > Soil | place: USA: Michigan...
AAAACAAAGTGCCGCTGTTTTTTTGATGTGTGGTGGCTATGCGCAAAAGGCCCATTGCCGGATTGACGAAGCGCTTTGGGTACTTTGGCGCGACAAAGTACCATGCCCCGCGGCATAGAGCGAAGATAATATCACACCCGCTTAACCTCATACCACTTCCCCACCCCGTGAACAAACCCCTCAAAAAACTCCCTATAATACCCTTTCAGCACCTGCACCCTAAAATTCACCCTACTAAAAAACCAAACTAATTTATAATCCATTTCCGCCTCAAGCAAATACCATAAATACGGTTTAACCCGATCGCAAACCAAAAACAGCGCAATGCTATCGCTACTCAAACGCAATAGCTTCCCTTTCACTTTAATCTTCAATTCCAGTTCATAATAATCGCCCTCATCCCTTAACACGAAACTTAAAACAGGCACCTCCATGGCGAACTCGACCAATTTCATATCCCGCATCACAGGTTTGCCCGTAACATTGCGCAGGCCATAAGTGTAGAAGTAGTGTGTAAAACGCTGTTGCATCAATAGCGGTAAAGCCTTGTTCCATAACTTTAAAAGCGCCAACTGGTTACCGTCGTTAAGCTTATTGGTTTCGGCTACCTTTTCGGGCAGGTGGTCATTAGCGTTAAAGCGTATGGCCGCTATCTCTTTCATGGCGAAGCAAATGCTGTTCAGCTCCTCCTGTTGTGGCGAGAGGCTAATGCCATCCACATCGTGCGGATTAAACACGAAACGTTTAAAAGATTTAACCGTTTTAAGGTAAGCCGTGGCCGCAAAAACATAAGGAATTAAAAAAGGATAATGGTTGCTATGGAAATGCTGCAGATCGGTATTGGCGAAACAATAGCCAATACTAACCGGTGCCAACCGTGCCGCGGCATATTTATCCAATAACCTTTCACGCGGTACTACCGTTCGCTCCGTAACATCCGGCAAATCATCACCAGGCCTGAACAAACCGCTAAACTTTTTCTTCGAGGTAATGGTAAAACCGCCAGGTTTTTTAACCACATCTACATATTTCGACCGCTTGCCCAAAACAAAACATCCTGGCCAGTAATATTCCTGAAAACCGCAGTAACCACTCCGCATCATGGCCCGCAAAGTAAGGTAAGCATAACGCCCAAGGTAGCTTTCATCCGTATCAACACTACAGCTTACCAACAGGCAATCGTATTCTACCGCGAGGTAAACCCTTGCTTCTTCCCCTCCCAATTTAACATGAACCGTTAACAAACCCTGATCAAAAGAACGCGATGTTATGGCCAACTGCTCAGGCTTTTTACCTACACTGGATGTGCTATGCCATCCGCTACCGATCCCATCCAACACCGCCAACCTTAACCCCCTGCTCCCCTTTTCTAAAGGCAGTTCGTAAAACCGCGAAAGTGGTTTCCCTGCAATGGTAATGGATTTAGTTTTCATACTCGTATGGTTTTACGAGTCTTGTTGGGGAAGCAAAGTCCCTGAATAATAAATGTGGGACTGCTTACCATGATTACACTAAAGTTTCTGACGCCTTACGTTAACATGGATTTACAGCAGTCCCACATCTATTTCGATGTACAAAGATATACATCTACACATAGATATGGGCATTAATCTGCTGTCTTGTGTTAACGGCGTCAGATTTTGTAATCACAAGACTTTTATTAATACCTATTTAACTATACCAAATATAAAAATTAAATATTTTGTATGCAAATAATCCCACAAACAAATTATATAGTTTCTTTTTATTTGTTACGTGGAAGAACTAAAAAAAGAAGAAATACTTAAATCATTCGGCGCTCATTTGAAAAACATTAGGAATGAGAAAAAGGTTAGTCTACGTGTACTTGAGCAACTTTCCAACATAGATTATAGTCAAATTCATAGAATTGAAAAAGGTGAAACAGCACCTTCTCTAATTACATTACTTTATTTAGCAAAAGGTTTGGGAATTGACCCAAAGGAATTGTTGGATTTCTAAATTAGGAGATAAATAGTAGCCTTATTAGTTGATTATAACTCTAATGATTTTAATTGTATCCCTTCCAATGTTTTCCATTCCAAAGGCCCACTGGCAGATCTAGCTAATGTTGCTGAAGCCGCACGAGATGACGACGTAAAAATATAGTCTTTAGTAAGTTGATAAAATGTACCTGTATTTTTTAAAATACCTTCATTTATCATTTTTTGCCTTTCAAGCCGAATACCATCTGCTAAAGACGCTTGTTCTTGAATTATAAATAGCGAATCCTTATATACAATAAAACCTTCTGTAGAAGGACTGCCCTTACTTTCTGCCCCAGCGCCATTGCGGCAATAAAACAATTGATTTTTAATTTCTTGACTCTCAATAGTCTCTTCTAGTGCTTCAAACAGTTTATGTCCTAAAGTAGAAGTTAACACTTTCACATGGGCTAGAAATTCTTCTAATTCTGCTTGCTCTGCTTCTGATAATTCCGAACGAGTAGGGATGTTTTGATTAATTGAATATCGACCAGCTTTTAAAGCCAGTTCATGTAAACGGTTTTCCAAATATTTTATACTTGCTTTATTGAGGTATTTATCCTTACTACCAAAGAAAATCACCTCATTCCAGAAATCTTTATTTGCAATTTGCTGGATCAAACGATCTACAACGATTTCTGCTTCTCCAATATAAGCAGCATCTTCGTTATTATCGCCTTTACCTATAAGGATGTATACTCCTGGTTTTTGAAATTCCAGCCGACTACCATATTCTTTGATCTTAATACGGGGAACTTTTACACCTATACCTGTCCAATTACTGAGTTCCGCTGTTATTAAGCCATTTGCAGTACCATCTACTAAAAATAATCTTATGGTTTTTCCGAAAGTATACATTTAACGAACTTTATTCATTACTTACCTAAACTTATCATCCGCTTCATCGTATCAAAAAATGCCTGATAAAAAGCATCATCCTTGGCATACAAACGATATAAATCCAATTCCTTTTTACGTTGTTGAGACATCACCTCATCTAAAATTTTCCTTAACGCTAAATCTTGATTTTGAGCGTCCGTATTGTCTTTCACTTTCATTTCGAAATCTGGATGCGCCATGATGTTCTTACTCAAATTAACAAATTTAATGCGTTGATCTTCGGGCGTAGCATCCCAACCCTGATACCATTTTTCGTTAAAACTTTGAATAATTAAATCTAAAGGATCTTGTTCTTCCTCCTGGCCATGAGCACCTCGCGGATTGGGATTTTGCGGATCCAATTCTGTTTTACTATCATCTAAACCAATTGCTGTATTAAGCTTTACTCTTTCTAAACCATAAGTAGATAAATCCACTGAGTTCAAAAGCTCATCATAGGCATCAATATTCGGATCAACAATAATCAGTTTCGGAATTAAGAACTTTAAAAACCAAAACAGTTTTTCCCATTTAATAACCTCATAAGGTAAAATAGCGGCCATTTGTCCATATATTTTCACAAACTGCTTAGCTTTAATCTTAAAATCTGCCTTAGCTTCATCTCCAAGTGCTAATGTATTGTTAAAACGATCTGCTGCAAAATCTATAATCGGGCTTAACAACTCGGCATTTACATTCCTGAAATATTTTTCTACAAAATCTTCCACTTCAAACCATTCGTAAACGCCCACTTCATCTAACGATGCCTTTATTTCATGCAAAACGTTTACATCTGTTGCTTTACTTAATGAGGTAGCTGTGTAAAAAGGATCAAATGCTGTTTTGATGTCTTCTGTAGAATTAAAGAAATCAAGAACAAATAAATCCTCCGTTTTCTTGCCCAGCTTATCTGCCGCCCGGTTTAAACGCGAAAGTGCCTGTACCGCTAAAACGCCCTGCAGTTTCTTATCTACATACATGGCTGTCAACTTTGGCTGATCGAAACCAGTGAGGTATTTATTGGCAACCACTAAGAGCTTATATTCGTCTTCGTCAAACTTATCTCTGGTATCTTTTTCAGGGAACCCGTTAATACCTTCTTCAGTATATTCAATCCCGTCAACCGTTTTCTTTCCTGAGAATGCAATGGCTATTTTAAAAGGATTTCCTTTAGCGCTGATTAACCGTTTAAGAGAATGATAATAACGAATGGCTGATTCTATACTTTGCGTAATCACCATGCCTTTGGCTTTACCTTTAAGTTTTTTCTGGTTCACAATTTTATTGATAAAATGATCCAGCATTACTTCGGCCTTAACATCAACTGTTTGCTGATGCCTTTCTACAAATGCCCGTAATTTTTTCTGTGCTTTGGAGGTATCAAACAAGGGATTATCTTCAATAGATTTCTCTATTTCATAATAACTTTTATAAGTGGTGTAATTTGCCAAAACATCTAAAATAAAACCTTCTTCTATAGCCTGTTTCATAGAATACAGATGAAAAGGCTCGAATGTTCCGTCCGCTTGTTTTACACCAAACTTCTCGAGGGTATTGTTTTTTGGCGTAGCTGTAAAAGCCAGGTAAGATGCATTTCCCCGCATCTTTCTCGATCGCATTACCTCTTCCAAAATTTTATCCTGAGTTTCTTCTAGATTCTCTTCTTTGTTATTCCCCATCGCCTGGTTCATATTGTCAGCAGCAGAGCCACTTTGGCTACTATGTGCTTCATCAATAATCACGGCAAAACGTTTATCGCTTAAATCAGCTATGCCGTCAACAATGAAAGGGAACTTCTGAATGGTTGTAATAATAATCTTTTTCCCCTGCTCTAGGCTCTCACGCAATTCTTTTGAAGAATAAGCTGGTGCAACAATATTTTTTACTTCCGAGAATTCCTTAATGTTTTCACGAAGCTGTTTATCCAATAAACGCCGATCGGTTACTACGACTACAGAATCGAACAAAGGGTTAGAAATACCTTTGCTGCCGGGTAAATCTGCACTTTCAGGGTAAACCTCAATCAATTGATAAGCAAGCCATGTAATGGAATTTGACTTACCTGAACCTGCTGAATGCTGTATTAAATAAGTTTGCTTTACCCCTTTTTTACTGGCATCTGCTAATATCTCCCTCACCACTTTCATTTGGTGGTACCGTGGAAAAAATAAGGTTTTCTTACTTAAAGCATCCGTATCTTTTCCATCAAAGCGAACAAAGTGCTGAAGTATGTTTGCCACACTCTGCCTGGTTAAAACTTCATCCCATAAATAAGCAGTTTTATGGCCAAATGGATTTGGGGGATTTCCCTTACCAAAATCGTTCCCTAAATTAAAAGGCAGAAAAAAGGTATTTGCACCATCTAATTTAGTCGTCATATACACCTCATCGGTATCTACCACGAAGTGTACTACACAACGCCCAAAATTTAATAAAGGTTGGGTGATATCTCTTTTAAATTTATATTGATTTTGCCCATGTACTTTTGCATTCTGCCCTGTCCAATGGTTTTTAAGTTCCATGGTTGCAAATGGCAAACCATTAAGAAAAAGCACCATGTCTATCGCTTCTCTTGGATTAGCTTTGGAATAACGAATTTGGCGGCTTACACTGAATTCATTAAGTTCAAAATTATCTTTAACCGCCTGGCTGCTACTGGCCAATGGCAAGACGTAAAACAGTGTAAAATGTGCATCATCAACTTCTAAACCTTTACGTATTAACCTCAGGATGCCATACTTTTTAATCATCCGATCTAAACGTTCCAGGATTTTTAACTTCCAATCACTTTGTTTTTGCAGTTTGGCCAACTCATCCTGTTGGGTGGTTTCTAAAAAATGCCAGAAACGATTTTCATCTATAGCATACTTTGCATTAAAATCTGACGCTAAACCGATGTAATATTTATTCCCCCCACGATATAATTCCACACGCTCCTCAATAGGATTAGCGCCATATTTAGACCTGATTTCTTCTAAGGTATCGCCAGTTAGCTTTTTTTCTATAGCGGCCTCTAAGGCTTGTTCGTTGGTTTGGGATGGCATACTATTACTGTTCTAAATAAATAACGAACTCATTGGTAATCAAATGATATTTAGCATTATCAAAAAAATCCTTAATCACAAAAATCTCTTCATAGTTTCTAAGCAGCCAAATCTCGTAATTGTTCTTGTTTTCTTTTCCAAAATTGTATTCTTCCTTCGAAAGAAAAAATTTATTACTATCATAAGACTTTACCTCTACATATTTCAAAACATTATCCTCATTATAATATCTAATGTCATGATGTAACCCTTCATTATCTTCACTTACAAAATCCGCTTGAAGTTTTAATTTCTTAATATACTCAAAAATAATCCGTTCGCATGTTTTGCCCTTAGTCTTACGTTTACGTAAATCAGCATCCTTTGCTATGTAGATTCCCCGTTTTGTTCCAGGCTTAGGAACATAAGGTTTTAAAGAATTTACATCGCCTAGGATCAGCTCCCTGCCTGAGATTTTCTCGGGTACTTTATCTGATATAATTTCTGTTCTAGCTAAAGTGGTTCTAATCTCATCAAGTTCTGTTTGGAAATAAATTAAGCTTCTCAAAGATTCATCATCCCGAATTCTAGAAATTTCGTCACTTGTAAACTTAGTAAGATGTTGATCTTTTAAAGTGTCTAAATCAAGTATCGTATTTAGCGTTAAGTTAGGAAATAATTTATAGATCAGATCAAAAACAATTTTTTCAATGTCGATATCATATTCAGAAAACATCTCTTTTGCTTTCGTCTCCAATAAGTTTCTATTATTGTCAAATTTACTGAGATGTTCCAAAAATTGTTTCTTTAGCAAACTATCCCCTTCATTACACATAATCCATAATGATGTTTTAACTTTTAAACGAAAACTATCATACGCACTATTTAAAGCTTTTAAATGCTTTTTCTCAAAAGACAAATTGTTATCAAACTGATTATTAAAAGCTATGGGGTTAATATCTAAAAGTTTAAACAACTCAACGACCTTGTTTAGCTGGGCTTCATTCCCCAGATCATCATAATCAATATTTTGAGTTCCATAAGTTAATTTAAAAATATCTTCTATTTTTTCCTCTAGTAGATTATCATCCAATTTTTCACTGTATGATCCGCCTTTGCTTTCAAATATTGCTTTCCAGAATATAAATTTATTATCTGAAAGACCTAAAAGCATCCTTGCCTCATTAATCAAATCTTTTCCATAATCTTCTTCAAACATTTCAGATATATCATTATTTTTAGACCTGAAAAGCATTTTAAATTCAGCTTTATCTGAGTTTACATCAAAAGAATTAGCAATGATTTCCGATATACTATCTAAAAACTTACCTGTTCTTATTAGAGTTGATAGCTTCTCAAATTCCCTTATTTTTACATAGTATGTGTCTTCTGAAAAGAGGAATTCGTGCTCATCTACCTCAATTATTTGTTCACTAATTTCAAAACTTATTTTTGCACACAATACGATATCAATCTTATTAATTGTTGAAGCAAGAGCTTTTCTTGCATTGTCATTATCAACCTGATCAAGTCTTATTGATAAGATATAGGGCTTTAGAAACTCAAAAAGTTTTTTAAACGCACTGGTTTGTTCAGGCAAGTCTACCTTTTCATTGATAAGGATTTCTACTTTTTTTAGGTCGTTAATCTTGAAAAATGAAATAGCTTCTGCACCACCTGACCGGGATGGAAAATTAAAAATCGGATAGTGTACTTTTAGTTTCTGTGGTAATTTAATCTTATCTGAATAATATATTTTATCTGCCGGTAGGTTAATAAGTTTATCGCCATTATTAGCGAAGAGATTTAAAGTACCGGGCAGGGGCTTTTTATTTATCAAATAGTGCTGTAAGGCTTTCTTATAGATCGTCTGTGAATTTTTACCGTCTGGATAATGCTCAGGCAATTCATTTAATATTTCTGCTACTCTTTTAATAGACAATTCACTGAAATCACTTTTTGCTCCTAGAAGCATCAAAATTTGGACAACATCTGATTTGGAAAGATTAAAATCTAAAAAGAGAGGGTCATTAAAATTTATTTGGTTCTTATTTAACCATGTTAATTTTTCATCTAGGAGATGATCGTTTAATGCTTTGTCGCTATAGTTTAAAAAACGAAATTTAAGAAATGAGGACTTTTCATAAACCGTAACTCCTTTGATTTTGACAACATCTAAATTATCCTTATCGCTAAATTGTTTATTTAACTTGCGATCAAAATGAAGCCAACAAACAAGTTGGTTAAATGTTAATCTTGATACAACAGATGGAAAATCCTTTATATTCGAAATTTGAATTTCAAATTTGTCTCTCTTGATATTAAGTCTATCTGCAACCCAATTTACATATAGTCCATCATAAGCATCTGAAGAGCTCTTATTTATTTTTAAGAACTCATTAACTTTTAACCATTTTAAAAACCGATCAACTTCATTAATATTATCATAATGAATGCCCAAATTTATTGGACTAGCAACCAAATCCCCTTCATCAAGAACATTTTCAAAAATTCTTGAAGCGAGCATGCCAGATGGATATTTATTTGAAAAAGTTAATTCACTAGTATTTTTAACTTTTCCATTAATAGAAATACATGGTATATCAACAATTGCTATGTCACTATTTTTAGTGCTTTCGGATAGCTGCAGAAAATTATAAAATAAACAAGAATACATTTCCATAATATATTCTATTATATTTTTACTGTACCGTTTGGCAACAGTTTCACTTATTATTTTTTGGACCAAATTCGCTGGCTCATAAGAGTGAATATTACAATATCCACTAAGCTTGTCGTATACAAACCTTCCTTTATCAGTAACTAAAGTTTGTTCGTTAAACTTAAACAAATCGACCAAACCATCAAATAACACATCTTTAATAAAATGAATATTTGCAAAAGAAGGCGTTCTCAAAATTATGTTATTAGATGCAGGTGTATAGATGTAATCTTTGCCATCAATTACTTCACCTCCTTCGTCTATTAATAAAGATAAACAGTTTAAATTTTTCTGTTTAATATCAAAATAAAATTCCTTTGTTATAGTTTCTATAAAATTCAATCTTTGTTTAACAGATAAGATCTGTTCGCCTATTTTATTTATCCGATCAGTAAATAAAAATATTGAAGCAACCTTTTTTATTGAAAATTTACTTATTCCCAAATCTTCAGGAGCTATATCTGAAAAAGGCAATAAATGCTCACTCAAAATTTCTTCTGCGTTGCAAAACTTTAACATCGCCGCAAAATCATCACTGTTATAAACTACCGAATTCAGCTTTTTATATTCCTTATTTACAGTAGGATACAAAGCATCTTCTCTTAAAAACTGATCAAAAGGACTATAATAATTATAATTTTCTTTGGCAAGCGAATCGGCTTTATGGCTATGGTTAATAATTCTTAAAGGAATATAATTCACCCCTAGCGTTTTATAAAACTTAGCTACTTCCAAAGTAAAATCAGCAACTTCTTTTAATAAAAACTTATTCATTTTTGTTTCTATAATCTGATTTCTAGAAGAATCGAGATCAAAAGTTGCATGTAGAATATAGGGTTGTTTTAATAAAATATTGGTAGGGAAGAAAGAATATAAATTGGGTGATGAAGCCTTAAAATTCTTTTCTACTGCAATTTTAATTTGATAATACTCCTTATCTTTTTTATCGGTGTCAGAATACGCTAGTGGTAATGGCTCTTCTTTTTCAAAAATTAACCATTCGAAATCTGCGGTTTTAATCACTTTTACATAAGAAAACGCTTCATTTTCTTGCCTTACGATTTCTTTTTCACAACTAATATCATCTTTATCAATTACCCCGTTAAATCTGATACTTGTGATATTCTTTAAGAAAAGGATCGTCTCGGGCGTTATTTGTTTTAATTGATCAAGAATATCTTCTAAAAATTCTTCTTTATAAAAGATATTAATTGTAGTTATATATTCATGATTATCATTAACCTCCGGTTCAGAGGGAACAGAAAGAAAGGGAATTGGAACCACATTATTTGCAAGGTTCCGTTTAGCAATAATTTCATCACGGGTAGATTGGGGAAACAATTCAAGCCATGCATTCTGCCTACTTTCTTCGGAATATTTGACAGAAACACCATTACTAATGATTTCTATTGTGGTGCTCCAATTTAAAATAGACCTAAAACCTAAACCTTTATTCCCAATGTATTTTCTTAAAGAAGTTTTGGAAGACAAGTCGGAAATAAATAAAGATTGATAACCATCAGCGGAAAAAGGAACACCGTTATTACTAACAGTTATCCTTTGAGATTCTTTATCCAATTCTATAAATACTTCAGTGGCTTCCTGATCATCACAATTTTGTAGAAGTTCTAAAATCTGGCGGCCATTATAGTCTCTAGCAGTCTTAATTTCCCTATTATAATCACCAACCATCTCATTGTAGTCTTCGATATAACGGTTTTTTTTCTTTCTGATTAATTCTTTGATAAACGATTGCATTAATTTTTGAGTTTGCGTTTTATTTAAATTGTTAAATCACCCGCACCTTACCCGTTACCACACTATTAATTAAACTTGCCTTATATTCTTTTAACTTCTCTATCTCTTTTTGCTTTAACGAAATTGCGTTGTTAATTTTTAGTGATAATCTTTCTATATGTTGAACTATTTCATTCTGTTCTCTAAGTAACGGCACAGGCAATTCCAAAACGGCAAAATCTTTGAATCTAAAATCAGTTGATCTTTCTCTTATGCCTTTTGCTAAAGATTCTATAAATCCTGTTCTCGCAATTTCCCTCATAAAATACTTGTAAAAGTACACATCTGTGCTACTTTTTTTGTAAGGTGTACAAACAGAATAAACTGGTGTTGACTTACCGTCTGAATCGGACACTCCAATTGCCCCTGCAAAAGCATCCATGTTGTGAATAACTAAATCTCCCACTCTTATCCCTTGATAGCCATGTTCTTTCAGCGCATTAGTAAATCCATCTGTTTTTCTATTGCGTCTTAGTGTCACTTGACCATCCCTAAAACAGGTAACGATTTCATCATCTTTTCTTACACCTCTTTCTTCTTTTTTAAAAATCCATTTTGCTTTTAAAATTCTCCAATGTTCAGGGATCTCGCCAATCCAATCAACTCCACTATCGTTTAATTTTACATTCGGGTTAATGCCTCGTGTAACTGCTTTATGAATTAAAATTTGCCTACGTTCTTTTAATAATTCAATTTGTTTTTGTTTAATGGAAATGGCCTGGTCTATTTTGGCTGTTTTGTCATCGAGAAATTTGGCTATTGCAGTTTGTTCTTTTAAAGGAGGGTAAACTAATTCCGAATTTGCAATATGAGTAAAGCTTAATGTTTGCCTAACACCTGAACCAAGCGTTTTCATGTAAGCAATGTCGAATATATGGAGTAACCATTTGTAATATTCCTTGTTTATTTCAACCGAATTCTTAACAATGATATAACCTGAACTTACAACTACATCAATATAGGAAAGCCCTATTCGCAGGCTTACAAGATCATAATTTAAATTTAGTGGATTTATCAAAAAATCGCCTTTAGATAATACCTGATATGATCTTTTAGTGGCTTCCGGAATTTTCTCATCGTTTTTATAAACGACTTTACCAAAACTAATAGAACCACAATTCAATTCAACATTCGTTGTTTTCCTTTTCTCGTGAAAAACATGTTTAAATCTTTTTATTTGCCACCCCACCGGTATCTCCGCTAGCCATTCTACACCAGAATCTTTATAGGCATCGTATTTCTTCAACTTAATTTCCATCATTCTTCTTTTTAAGCTGTTTAGCGCTTTGTTCTAAATGTTTCACAAAATCTTGCTCTACTTTAGAGAGTTCGTTTTTTAAGTTTTCCTTATAGCTGGTGTACTCTTCTTTTGCTTTGTTTAAAGCTCGCTGGTGGCTTACTGTACCAGCATGGGTTAAAATATCATTACCTGTCATTTGTAAAAAGTCGTCAACCCGCTGCAGCCAGTCTTTCATGTACATGGGTTTGCGGCTTAAGGCTTGTAATTCTGCCACCTCTAAATAGGCGGTTACCATTCGGTTTAATACATTAAGTTCTTGCTCGTTTAAATAATTTTTGGCTACAACAACTTCTTGTTGGGTAGGCTGCATACCTTTGAAGTTAGTTAAACCTAGAAAAGGCTTAGCGGCATCAATTCTACTGTAAACCACTTCTGCAGCGGTTTGCCCATGTGCGGCCCAATGCATTTTGTTCTGTATGGTTTTAAAAAAAGTTTGCGAGGTTTCGGTATTGGGGTCGTAATCTACACTGGTGGCATATACATCCAGCACCTTGCGCCAAAATACCTTTTCAGAAGAACGAATGTCTCTAATGCGCGCCAATAACTCTTCAAAGTAATCGCCACCACCTGCCTGTTTCAGCAGTTCATCATTCATGGTAAAGCCTTTTACCAAATATTCGCGTAACCGGGCTGTTGCCCACTGCCTAAACTTAGTACCTTGTAAGCTTTTTACGCGATAACCTACAGAAATAATCACATCCAGATTGTAATAAGTTGTTTCAACTTCTTGGGTTTTATCTGCAATTGCACCATGTAGAGTGGTATGTCGGAATTTCCGACTTACCAATTCTTTATCTAATTCCTCTTCCTTAAATATATTACCTATGTGTTCTGTAATGGTTGTTCTGGCTTTGCCAAATAACTCCGCCATTTGAGCTTGCGTTAGCCAAACGGTTTCGTTTTCTAAACGGGTTTGTATTTTGGTTTGCCCGTCTTCAGATTGGTATAAAATTAACTCTGAATTCATATTAGGCCAGGTTTAAAATTTCACGGATTAAACCATCACTCTCATTTTCCAAAGCTAAAATATCGGCTGTTACTTCTTCAATGCTACGTAAAGGTTTATGGCGATAGAAATATTTGTTAAAGCTAATTTCGTAACCAATTTTTGTGGCATCAAGGTTAATCCAGGCTTCGGCAACATGAGGTTTAACCTCTCTTAAAAAGTAGCTGTGTATATTTTCTTTAAGGGGTACGTTTTCGGTATCACGTAAATCGCTTTCGGTTTCATAGGTTTGGTACTCGCCTTTTTTATCCGTAGCAAAATAACCATAATCTCTAAGCTGCTCAGCTGTGCATCCTAAATGGGTTAATAAGTCGCTCAATTTGTCGCCACTTAATTTTACGATGCTTTTCTTTACTTTCTCCGCTTCCTCATCGTACCAGCTTACGGCATTTAAAATGGCATTTTTCTCACTTGCAGAAAGTTTAATTTTTTGAGCTTTTAAAACCTCGTCAACTTCGTTTACAAAAACATTAAAATCGTGATAAGTTTTATCTCCAAGGGCTTTCAGTAAAACTTCGGCAGTTTTAAGAATAGCCAATTGCTTTTGCCAGGTAGCTACATTTATTAAGGTTTTTTCTTGTTTGGCATTTAAGTTTAACTCTTGCTTTTCTGCCCATTCTTTAATGTCTTTTTCATGTTTACTCAAATCCTGGTAAACTTCTTCTCCATAAGTTTCATATACATAAACCATGGCATCGTTTAAGTTTTTATCGAACCTTAAACCGGCAATCCGCTCTGCGGTAAATTGAGATTTTAGTCGTTTCGGCCTTTCGATGCTTACTTTGTGGAAACCGAAATCGCTGTTATCAAAAACTTGTGCAGCAATACCTTTCTCATCTGTTTTTTCAATGGCCTGCATTTCGGTGTAAACCTTAACAATTTCACTGATGTGTGCCTGTGCAAACTCACAGTTTTTTTGTCCAAGGTTTTTACGTAATTTCTGGTAAAGCTGGCTGGCATCGATCAGTTGCACTTTACCTTTACGCTTGGCTGATTTGTTATTGCTTAAAATCCAGATGTAGGTAGTTATCCCTGTATTGTAAAATAAGTTGTTTGGCATTTGTACAATGGCTTCTAACCAATCGTTTTCAATAATATACCTACGGATGTTACTTTCGCCACCACCTGCATCACCAGTAAATAAACTACTTCCATTATGTACAGTGGCAATACGGGTTCCGTATTTACTTTTATCCAATGGTTTCATTTTACTGATCATTTCCATAAGAAATAGTAATTGTCCGTCAGAAGAACGTGGTATCGCGTCAACATCTTCATCTTCGCCCCAGTAGTTTTTAAGTTTTATACTGAAACGGGAGTCGATTACATCTTTACCATCTTTAATATATTTCTGCTCACTTGCCCAACTTTTACCATAAGGCGGATTCGACAACATAAAATCGAAAGTTGTTCCAGCAAATTCATCTGTTGATAGCGTTGAGCCCACACGGATGTTTTCAGGGTCATTGCCCTTAATCATCATATCCGATTTACAGATGGCATAAGTTTCGTCGTTTATTTCCTTTCCATATAAATAAACATCGCCTTTAGCTTTAATCTCCCCATCTTCATCTTTAATAAAGTTTTGAGATTCAGTAAGCATACCACCAGAGCCACAAGCAGGATCGTAAATGGTCATTACAGGTGGAAGGTTATTTTTAATCGGATCGAAAATAATGTGTGTCATTAAATCAATTACCTCACGTGGGGTAAAGTGTTCTCCGGCTTCTTCATTATTTTCTTCGTTGAATTTTCTAATTAATTCTTCAAATACATAGCCCATGCCTAGGTTAGATAATGGTGGCAATTTCCTGCCATCGGGATCTAGTTTTTGAAATGGTGTTAAATTGATATAAGAGGAAGTGAATTTTTCCAACACATCTAGCAATACATCTTTGGTTGCCATGTGTCTAACCTGGCTTTTCAACTTAAACTTTTCTATAATTTCCTTAACGTTATCGCTAAATCCATTTAAGTAATCTTCAAAGTTGGCTTGTAAAATTTGCTGACTATTTGTTGCGGTATCATGCAAACGTTGTAATGTCCACTCGCTGGTATTATAAAAAACGTAGCCTGATGCCTGACGTAAACCACCCTCATCCCATTCAGTAAAGCCTGCTTCATCTCTTTGAAAAGCTAATTCCTCTAATACGGCCTCTTTTGTTGGCTCCAATAAAGCATCCAATCTTCGTAAAACTACCATAGGTAGAATGACATCACGATACTTTCCACGAACGTAAACGTCTCGTAAACAATCGTCTGCAATTGACCAGATAAAAGAAACTAATTTATTATGTACTGCGGTATTCATTGTATGATTTTAAGGTCACAAAATAGCGTTTTTTTAACGATTAAACTTAATCTATTAACCCTTAATATGCTTCAAAATTTATGATTAAAAAAATGAATTCCCTACGGTTTCCCGTACCTCCACAAAAAAAATCAACCTATCTTTTTAGTTGTAAAGAAAATAATACTATCTTACAACTAATTAATTATATCTATTTACTTTTTAAACATCAATCTATGTCTAAAACAAATGACACCGGCCACGCCAAAAACGTAGCCAACTTTGAAACTCTCCTGGCTTATTTAACCGGCTACGGCGCCGTGTACAACCCCAGCAATGTAAACATCCAGTTAAGCAGCTTAAATGAAAAAGTGGCCGCAGCCCGAACCATTAGCGAGCAGGTACACGATCTGGCTGCCAAAAACAGCAATGCCATTGCTGCCCGCGATCTGGCTTTTCAGCCTTTAAAAAAGTTGAGTACCCGGATAGTAAATGCGATAAAAGCGAGCGATGTAGCGCAACAGGTAATTGATAATGCCATTACCCACAACCGCAAAATTCAGGGCCAAAGGGCATCAGTAAAGTTAACAGAAGAAGAAAAACAGAAGCTGGCGGCAATCGGCACCGTTGTTAACCAGGTATCGGCCTCGCAACAAAGTTTCGATAGCCAGCTCGACACCTTCGATAAACAGATCAAACTGTTAGCTACAATCCCAAGCTATGCACCCAACGAAGTAGAGCTTCAGCAGGCCACCCTTACCACCCTTTACAACGATTTACTACAGAAAAATCGCGATGTGGTATCCAAAACATCCGAGTTGAGTACCCTTCGCCTTAACCGCAATAAGATTCTATACGATGCTAACACAGGTATAGTAGCGCTGGCTTTAGATGCAAAGAACTACAGCAAATCGGTATTTGGCGTAAGTACCCCGCAGTACAAACAAATTTCAGGCATCCCGTTTAAAACGATAAAAATTTAGCCTATCATGAAAAAAATCATCCCATCCCAATGTACATTTTAAAACAGCAACCCGGTTGCTGTTTTTATTTAAAAGACATCCTGCAAACTGTTAAAGCATTTATAATGTGCTTAACTGCAAACTAAAAGCTGCCTACTGCGCTCATAAAGGTACCTCCCTCTCCGATAAAGTTGTTAACTGCGTTGGTAAAACCATCAATTGCAAGTATAAACCTACCAACTGCTAGTATAAAGTTGTTAACTGCACTGGTAGAGCTGTTAACTGCAGGTATAAACCTATCATCTGAAAGTATAATGTTGTTAACTGAAAGTTTAGAACTAGCGGCTGCAAGTTCAGAACTATTAACTGCGCTAACAATTCTGCCATCGGCAAGCATCAACCTACCAACTGCAAACATAATGTTGTTAACTGAGCTGATAGAACTATCAACTGCTTTCATAATGCTGCCCTCCGCAAGCATAAATCTATCAACTGCAGGTATAATGTTGTTAATTGCAATGCAAAACGGTGAATTGAAAAGCTCAATTAAGATTTCTTTATCGATATAACAATTTTTAATAGGAAGTTCAAAGATCTCTCCACTACGGTCGAGATGACGATCCCGCGTGCCCCTCAGAGTTTCAGAGTGATCAATTTACGGATGTCCGTCTCTGCTTCATGCTATCTGCTCCCTGCTATCCGGCCTAGGATATGATGGAAGGAGAAAACGTTAAAGCTTTTGCACCGCCTTTCGAGCTACCACTATCCCGAGGCAGCACGCCCTCCCCGATTTTTCATCGGGGGCTTGTGCTGACGACTAAAAAAGCTTTGACGAATTTATCCGACATCAGATCCAAGCCTTGATTTTTTGTTACTTTTTCATCAAGGAAAAAGGTAAGAGCCCCTCGGCGGCGGCGAGCCGAGGCAAGACTAAGCCATAGATCTCTCCGCTACGGTCGAGATGACGACCCAGCGTGCCCCTCACCGTTTCAGAGGAATAAATCTATGGATGCCTGCTATTCTCCCTGCTATCTGCACCCTGCTATACGGCCTGGCAGATTTCCGACGGAAAAAGCACGGAAATCTTTGCAGTTTCCCCTCATAACCCCACAGCCCAAGGCAGGATCAAAGCGGGAGTACAGGGATAAGCCAGGGTAAGAGCCTCGATACTGCCGCAATCAAGATTTCCGTCGCTTTTTACAAGGAAGGATGCAAGCCTTGGGTTTTTGTTTCTTTTGGGCCAAGCCAAAAGAAAGAGCCCTTCGGTGGCGGCGAACCGAGGCAAGACTGAGCAAAGGGAAAAGAATAGCGACCGCTTTAAGGTTCCCGCCTGCGCGGGAATGACGACCGTATTAGAAAGTTCAAAGATCTCTCCGCTACGGTCGAGATGACGATGCACCTCCCCAAGTAAACTAAACCCGATGGTAGTGGGCATCCTGATCCTTCATCAGGATAAAACGGACAGCGGGACTATCGGAACCGACTAGCACAAAACCTGCTTTCCAAAAAAAATAACCATATAAGAAATTTAAGGATCATATAAGCTCTGCGCCTAAAATGTTCTTACATTTCTTATATGGTTAAAAAATCAGCTCCTCCCCCTGCCA
>Ga0157370_10003814_pt1 | contig 17588 bp, 13 predicted proteins | sample C35metaG_FD_113463 | JGI IMG/M metagenome (GOLD analysis project Ga0157370, IMG submission 113463) | Corn rhizosphere microbial communities from Kellogg Biological Station, Michigan, USA - C3-5 metaG | ecosystem: Host-associated > Plants > Roots > Rhizosphere > Soil | place: USA: Michigan...
CGCATCTGTCCTGACCTGTATACCTGAACAGGCCAGTTCATTAACCAGTGACCAGCGGTCGTGACTTTTCTTTTCGTCGGCCACTAATCTTACAGGGACACCGCGGCGCGAGAGCTGCACAAGGGCTTCTGCCACAGGCTCGCTGGTAAATTCATACGCAGCCACGTCAGCAGAACCCGTAGCTGAACGTATAAAGTTGATGATGAGTTCCTGAGCAGTACCTCCCGGTGAAAAACCCGCCTGCAGGTCAGATTCGGAATATGTGAAAAAAGGAACTGTAAATAAAAAAAGACAGTAAGCGCTCAGGTTTCTCATTCTTTATAACCTCTGTTTCATTGCGGTTCAATAACTTATTTACCCCGATCAAGAACTAATCAGATATTTTTCAATATTAACGTTTTTTAATAACTTATAACAACTGTCTACTTAAGAAATCAGTTTACCCTCCGATAATTTTTTTTATAAAGAACGGAGGAAAAAGAATGAATCAGTTTCATGAAATTAATTTACTGACATCACGTGGTGATATTAATGGTGCGCTGTCGCTGATAAATGGCTGGAGCGAAAGTGTTGCGCGCAAAATCATGAAAAAGGCCGGATATCCGGTGCCCTCAGAAAAAGGGCGTTCTTTCTGGTTGTGGGTCCAGCAGACGCTGTTGCAGGCAGCACGAGAAAAACGCTGCGGATACCAGCACCGGTTCTCATATTCCTTCAGCCGTATACGGACAGAGGCAGAAACTCACTACGAAGATTATGCGAGGATGATGGCTGAACTGAACAGGAAAAGTGAAACTGAACCTCACTCAGAAAGTCAGCTTCCCGCGAAGGGAAGTGTAGTGCCCGTCGATACAGCTCCGGAAACAGGCATCCGGATCTCTGGCCCTACAGAAGGTGTGGTAAACTCTGACCGGAACGCCCAGCCAGCGGCGACTGCTTCCGTTAATGAACTCCAGTTCCAGAAGGCCACTGGTTGCATCGTAACGCACAAGACTGAAAATCGAAGAATCAACAGTATGCGGTTTCATGTTGCGGCGAATTCCCTCCTGTTAGTTCCGGGATCAGACAAGCGCTTACAGAACTTCAAAACACAGGCCTGTTCTCGTTTGTCTACGTTAGAAATCATTTTAAACGTTGCAGTTATTCCACTCAGCAAAAAGTTTTTGGTTTACGGCCCATCCCGTGCCGTGAGAGACCACTTATTTAAGGCAAGGTATGACAAAAACAGACTGGTTAATGAGATTCAGACGCTGTCGTTCGATGGACACGCTGGAGACCGTTTACGAACACCTGAAGTACGAAGGCGATCCAAAAGAAGACTATGCGATGACGTCAGCATACGATCACCGTAAAGCTGAACTGACAGTGGGTAAGCTGTTTGACCGTGTACCGGTTCATGTCTGGAAATTAGTAAACTGATAATACTAAACGGTTATGGGCAGGCCTTTACCGGTAACGGAAATCGCATTCGCAAATTTTTTGCGTGTGCGATTTTCGTTGAACAAGCCGAAGGCGCGTTAGAAAAATACTTATCCACATATCCACTGGACAGATCAATTCTTTAGTTCATATATAGATCACTTTAAGATCAAATAAGATCACAGAGTCTGTAAACTACTGTCTTTACTGTTAAAATGTAACTTTCAGGCGGTCACTTTCATAATTAAAGCGGTTATATTCATAAAAAAGGCGTTTACTTTCATAAGCAAGGCGGTTACTTTCATAAATCTGAGGCGGTCACTTTCATAAAACCGGATGCCATAATCATTTTAGGTGTGAGTAAATGGAAAAAGAGCATGAAAACATACACATAGACAGTCCTTTTTCTATTGTAAAAAAAGAATCAAACACAAGTTATGAACTGGTGCCTACGAGTAATAAATCAGTTCAGCCCGTGGCCCTCCTGCGTTTGAGCGTGTTTACACCGGTTGCCCCAAAAGAGAAGGGGAAACGCGATTTTTTAATAGATGCTTCAGAAGAACTCTCCAGCCTGGAAGTAGCACGGCAGGAAGGGTACACGGACATTAAAATTCAGGGTGCTAAGCTCAGTATGTCAACGGACTTCAAGACCTGGGTTGGAATAATTTCTGCCTTTTCCAAATACGGCTACAACAGTGAGAAGATTACATTACCGTTCTCAGAGTTTGCTCGCATGTGTGGTCTGAAGCCTACTGATATCAACGGCCGTGCCAGAGCGCGTTTACACGATTCACTTTTTAACCTATCCAGTGTAACCCTATCTTTTCGTGGAAAAAATGCAAAGAAATCCCTCGTAACTCACCTTGTACAGCGAGCTGTCCTCAACTATGAAACCGATCAGGTTGAGATAGTTGGGGACAGCTCGCTGTGGGAACTTTATCGGTATGACCATAAAGTTTTGCTTGGTTTGAAAGCTCTCTCAGAACTGTCAAGGAAAGAGGCTGCTCAGTCTCTCTACGTATATCTTGAAAGTATGCCTGGAGGTACGCTTTACATATCAATGAGAAGATTTCGCGAGCGCCTGGCGCTTGAATCTCAGATAAAAGATCAAAACGCTATCATACGACGTGCTTTAGCCGATTTAGTCAGAATTGGATATCTTGATTTCAATGAGTACAAAAAAGGCCGGGAAATCATGTTTGTAATCAACAGCAGGTCACCAAAGTTGCAGCGTCTGGCGTTCCAAAGCGCAGATTAGGCGGTCACTTTCATAAAGAGATGCATTTAGGCGGCTACTTTCATAATAATGACCACCATTGATAGGGTTCTTTCATAACAACGCCCTCGGATTAGAGCTTAACGGGTGTATTGATTATGAAAGTAGCCGCTTTTTGCTCTGTCATTATGAAAGCAGACTACCTTTACAAGATATGTGAGTATTGCATTATGAAAGTGGACGCCTTAATGCCTGAGGTCTCTCTGGCCAGATAACTGTGAAGGTTGCTATGTGTGGACGGTTTGCACAGTACAGTAGCAGAGATGAATACTCAGAGGCCTCTGAGGCCTCTGGCATAACGGCCGATGAACTGCCCCATATTGAGCAATTGGGACGATACAATATCGCGCCCTGTACTCAGGTTATGATACTTAATAAACGGCATGGACAATTGAAATTTGACCGCTTTTATCGGGATTGAGGACTAATCGGCAGTAAACGTAGGAAAAACATATAATCGATTGATTATGATAGGAATTTAATTTCAACTACTTTCGCATCCCCAAAAGGCATACCTATTCTGAATTTTTGATATGAATATATACCTACTAGTGATTATCTGTACTTTATGGCCGACCAGATGTTTTAAATATTAAAAATATCTTGCATGAGGCTTTATTTACTAATTATGGTTATGCATTGCTTTTTTGAATATCTTTCAAAAACCGCAGGGCCGCGGCCGGAGCGTCTTACAGTGTAAAGGAGATTACATGGCAAGTATTAATTCGGAGTATCATCGTTTTCTAACCCATCTGTATCAAAGGGAAGTACATGAAAATGTGCGCCGTTTTGCACATCTTGTACATGCTCACCTTCAACCTCTTTCTGAGGTTGGAGGTACCCGGCGTGCCCGTTCGACTCGCCTTGTTCCACTTGCTGTGACGCAGCTAATGCAAACGCCAACAGTCTTTGAAGGTTTTGCTGATAATTCAGAACGCACCGAAGCAACTGGACGCTTACTTCAGTTAGAAGTTGGTCCCTTTCGCGGATTCATGCGAAAGGAAATGTTTGACCTCAGCCATGACATAACTCTTATCTATGGCGCAAATGGAACGGGTAAAAGTAGTTTCTTCGAGGCCTTAGAACTGGCTATGTTAGGTTCAATCAGCGAAGCGCAGATCAAACGTATTGACGGTCGAGTCTATTGTAATAATGCGCGTCTTAAGAGCCATGTCACACCTGTGCTGATCTCAGGTTCTGCAGAAGCTCCTGTCGTCTTAAAACATGATGAAGCTCAGCACCGTTTCTGCTTCATTGAAAAGAATAGACTAGACGATTTTGCCCGTATTGCTGCCAGAACCGCAGGTGATCAGCGTCAGCTTATTGCCACTTTATTTGGTGTGGATCAGTTCACTGAATTTGTCAGGGGTTTCAACCCTACACTCGATTCCGATCTAATGCTTGTTGGTGTCAAAGCAACTCAACTGGCACAGCAGCGTCAGCAGCTTGCCACCTCTGAGCAGACTATTGCTGCTTATCCAAATAAATTAGCTGATATAGCAGTGCAGGAAAGAGCCCTTGCCGAGCGTATGCTTCCAGGCGTGACCTATCAGGCATGCATAGATTGGATGCTAGGAACTGCCGATCAGCAGGGGCGACTACCATTCATTCAGGCCCAGTTGGATGCCATTCCTCCAATCATACATGATGTCACTCCAGCACGACTGGAGCATTTACTGTCTGAAGCATATCGACTTCAAGGTGAGTGGATAAGCGTTACGACACAGCTTTCTGATCGTGCTGTCGAAGTTTCATATACCCAGCTTTATCAGGCTGTGCAGGCACTAGCTGAAGGCGCTGCCGTCTGCCCTGCCTGTGGTACAACCCTTGATGCAGTTACCCAAAACCCTTTTGAAAAAGCTAAAGCAGGTCTTATTCAACTTGCCCAGTTGGCTGACCTTCAAGAGCATGAGGTAAAGCTTCGTACATCCTTAAACGAAGCAATTCGGGTTCTGTTAGTTGGCATGCGTCAGACTGTTACCTCTGCTGGCTTTGTATGCCCTCAGGAACTACAGACAGCGGCGTTGCCTACACTGCCTAACGACTCCGCAGGTACCTGGTTGACGCCCTGGATTGAAGGTGAAAAAAAACACTGGAATGCACTATTGCAACTCGCTAGAACCATTGAGCAAGTCGATGCTGAGAATCGGTTAATACTGACGCAGCGTGAATCTATGACTCAGGAACGAGACAAGCTAAATGAGCACAGGCTGGAAATTGAAAGTCTGCGCACGCTTCGCAAATCTGCTGAGCAGGATTTCGCAAATGCCCAATTGACCGTGAATAATTTCGATGAAGCTAATCGAGAATTGATTCAGGCAGTTGAAGCAGAGATCCCGACCGTCGCCCTTCATCACCAGATCAAAGCCGCTTACGATGCTTTTCTACCAGAAATTCAAGGCTATCTGGCCACGCTGCCAGGCATGCTGTTACAGGGATTGGGGGAACAGGCTAAAAATCTCTACAACGCATTCAACCGCAGCGATAATCATGGAGACCTTCTTCATTCACTTTGGCTGCCCATAGTTGAGAATAGCAAAATAGAGATCGAATTTGCCAGCGAGCCAGGTAAACGTTACGACGCACTAATTGTTTTAAGCGAAGGCCACATTAAATGCCTAGGTCTTGCCATTTTACTGGCCAAAAATATTGAGCAGAAATGTCCGTACGTCATTTTTGACGATGTTGTTAACGCCATAGACGATGAACATCGTGATGGAATATGGCGAACCTTCTTTGACGATGGTTTGCTGGATGACAAACAAATTATTCTTACATCACACGCAGAAGAATTTTTGCATAGAATCCAACAAGAACTTGGCGCAAGCCGCGCTTCAAAAATCAAACGTTATAAATTCTTACCGCATCATGGCGAACATGAGTTAAGGATTGACAGCGATCCGCCTGTCAAAAATTATGTCCTGTTGGCACAGCGAGCACTGGACGCTGATGATAAGCGTGAGGCCTTGCGCAATGCACGTTCAGCACTTGAAGCGGTTACCGACAGTCTCTGGACCTGGATGGGGAGGCGCGGAGTTGGACGAATTGAACTCAACTTAAACGGCCCGCGGTCAACGTTTGAACTCAATAATAAATGCTCTAAATTACGCTCCGTTCTGAAAAAAATGGCAGTCCAGGATAATGGATTACAAGGGATCGTAAATGCCTTAGATGTGCTTTTAGACAAAAGCGGTGCAAGTATTGAATGGGGATATTTGAACGGTGGAGTACATGATTCTCAGCGCGATCATGAGTTTGATCGCACTACGGTGCGAAATATTGTCGAATCTCTAGTTATTTTGGACGCTGACCTTACAGCTCTTAAAAAGAGAAAATGAATTAATTCATTGGCTTATAGAGATATACAGTTATAATAGAGAGGTGAATGCCGACATTGTCTGCTTCATCCTTTCTATTGATATACAATGTTAAAGACAAATGCTACCAAATGTCCGTACCCAGCATTCGTCCGTATACTTAATACGGTAGCTCAGGAAGCGAAGCTTATCGATAAATTATAGGTTTAGCGTAATTCATTCAGTGAGTCCATTGGCGGCTAATTCTTTTCCCAAAGGAGCCAGAAAGTAACGGCTATGACTGTGATCGCGAATATTGCTGTTGAACCCCATGCGTAAGCAGGCCAGTAATTCACAGCAAGCACTCCAAAACCGAGAATGAGTATTGCCGGAATAAGCGTGCTTGCAAAGTATGTCAGCTGCGTGCGCAACCATCTTTTAAAAAAATCAATCATCTGATAATCCGTACAATGTCGTCAGCTATGTCCTTGTCTGATCGCGAGGAATTTATACTGTGCGCATTTCGGCTTATAACTGGTTCAACAATAAAATAGAACATCTCCAGTTTTTCAGCATAGAGAGCGGAGTAGTATCGCGGATTTTGGTTTTTAAGACGGTTTGCTGCATCTGCGGCCAGCTGCACATACCCGTAATAGCTCACCAGGGTTATACTTGCAGCGGAAACTTTTGCGAGGTTTCTAGTTGCGCCCATCCTGATCCCAATACTGTAGCTGGCGGCCATTGCGATAGAATAGGCCAGAGCCTGGTTTGTCAACGAACCTGAAGCTATTGTGACTCCCATACCGATCAGTATCTTCCTGATACGGGTTATACGTTCTGACGTCAATCCCTGAAGCAACTGATTGACGTAAATCTCAAGCATTTTTCTGACAACGTGGTGCTCTTTAACCAGCTGGCCAATGGCTTCCATAAACCGGACATCTTCGTGTTTCTGATCTTTACACACGTCCTGATAGTTTTCAGTAAAACATGATGTGTAAAACACCAGACGCCTGGCTCCGAGCTGAATGCGGTTTGCCTGTTCAAGTACTTCATCTTTCACGCCACTTAGAGCCTTATCGAGACGCACTCCGAAAAGACTGTCTGCCTGCATTTTATCGATAATATCTGTGTTACTGATCATTTAGTCTTTTGCCAGAAGTTATTCTGAAATAATGTCCATTAAAACGTATTTTAGCAGGCAAGAAAAATCTGGCTTAAGTTGGTGGGTCCATCATCTGCTCGATGGCAAAGATGAGAGCGGGTTCAACCTCAGCATCCCGCTCCAGCCGTGTCCTTAGCAAAAGCATAAGATCACGTTTGATCTCTTCCCTGCTGATTACGTCACCATCACTCGCCTTCCTCAGACAAACCATTCCGGCCAGTCTGCAGGCTTCCCAGTAAGTTGATCTGATTTCGTCGTCATCAACGTGCTGCATGAGGAAATCTCCTGCACTGAATCAGGTTTTATGCGCGAAAGCGCATGAAGGCGCCAGCTGATGCCCGCCAGGGGGAACTGGCCACATGGCGCCGGTAGCCCGGCGAAGCCGGTTACGGTTTGATAGATTCTGCCTGTCGGGCACTTCGTCCTGTAAAGCCAAACCCGCTTACCGCCGCACGAAAGCCACTGTACGCCGTCGGAGTGGTCACGACAAGGCGAAGCCGCAGTCGGGGCGTATCTCCGCGTCAGCGGGCCGTGAGGGCCGCTTACGGGCGTGTTCACTGTACCCTGAAGCGAGACTACTCACAGCGACACAAAAGCCATTAGTTACAACACCCATTAATCAGCCACGCCTGTTCCGGCCCGAAGGGCCGGGCGGGGGCGGCTGGTCAGTGGGGGCGATGGGTTGTCAGGTCCGGCTCCGGTCCCTGCCTGGAGGGGCACTCAGGGTTCAGGACTGCGCAGACTGCCGTTTACAGTGAACTAATGTATGCTGTAACTAAAATGGCTGGTTTTGGGGCCCGCGGCAGCGGGAGCTACCTCATATTCTGAGCGGCGCGGACGCCTGCGGCCGCTGCGAGCGAAGGCCTTTTCCACTTATCCACAATCCTACGGGTGACAGAGATCATTCCGGGTTTATCGGAAGAACTTAAAACAGTGTTTATGAATGTTTTGCAGATTATCTGATATCCGTTTGCTGCTTTCTGACGTTATCCCGTTGCGGATTTTTGTGAATAAAACGCCGGCAGAAGAGTTTTGTGCGCGCTGCCGGCGCATGAACGACGTCGCGGCCGGCATGAAACGGAAATAATGGTGAGAACGCGGCCGGAGCCTTAAAAAAAACCACGACAAAAGCCCCGGTTAAGGGGCATGGTCTGTATGTCGGGGTTTTACGCGTCAGACGTGGGTGTCGTGTGCCTCAAACAGCTGCATCTGGAAGAGTTGCCGGATGGCCAGCTTTTCCAGACGGTCGTCTGTACAGTACAGCAGCTCGCCTGCGGGCAGCGTTTTACGCAGGTGTTTCATCATCTCAAACACCTGCACGTCCCGTGGATGGTTGCTCAGCCGCCTGGCCCGCTTGCGCATCGCCCCCTGTCCGCCACCTGCTGTCGCAGCATCTGCTGCAGTCCGGGTGTGTCGGGCACAAAGCTCATGGCCTCCTTCAGCAACTCAACCTCGGTGAAGGCCACGTCGCGCATCTGGGACACGGCGCGCGTGAACGCCTTCTGCAGGTCAGTCTGTACGCCGCTTTTCAGCGCCGTCACGGCCTCCGTGGCATCGTCCTTACCGCTCATCTCGCGGACCAGCGACAGAGGCGTGCGGACCGACCGCATCCGTTCAATACGGTCTTCCGCCCGGGCCTGCGGCTCGCCCGTGAAGATTTCCGCTTCATGGCCGCTGCGCGCCAGGGAGTTCATCATGTTCGCCGTCAGATCCCGCCCGTTGAGGCTGGCCAGCACCACCCCGCGATCGTTATCGAGGCTGCCGGGTGCGGCGACGTAGGCATGGGTCAGGTACAGCGCGCGGCCGCTTTCGAGGGGCACCGGTTTTTTCTGTCCGTCGCGCAGGACGGTAATCTGCCCTTCACTGACGGACTCCACCGTCAGACGATCGCGTGCCTTCAGGCCAGCCTCTTTATCGCCAGCCACGGCAAACAGCTTTTCACCGGCAGAGACCTGCAGCGTCTCTCGTTCAAACAGGCGCCAGTCCCCCGTCAGGGTCCGGATATCCTGTACGCTGACCACGCCGTCAGTATCGATGAGCGACAGCTGGCGGGTGTCTTCGTGAACACGGTCAATGACGTAATGTCGCGTCTCATTTTTGTCCGAGCGATCTTCCAGCACCTGCCCGGGCCGGTAGGTATTAACCAGACGACGGGTTTTGGCCGTGGTGAAAACCGGAATACGGGCCTCCACGGAGACCTCTTCATGACCGAGTTTACCGGCATCTTTCAGCGCCGACCGGATGAGGCCGTTCAGCTGCTGCTGCTCACGTTCGCCTGCGACCGTCGCGCTCAGCGTCATCTCCGGCCCGCTCAGTTCGGCATAGCGCGTGGCCAGCGCCTGATAGCGGTCACGTTTGTCGGCAATACTGATGACGCGCGCTGCCAGTCCGGGCGACGGCTCGCTGAGTGACAGACGCGGGACGCCGGACTGCTCCAGGACAGACAGCGCACTCGTTGCGGCCGTGCGGCCCGCCCCGTCGAGGAACAGCAGCTGGGCATTCTTCTCCAGCGCCTCGCCGGTCAGAACCAGCATCTCCTTGAGGCTCAGCTTCTCTGCCCCGTCTACCACGAGCGTACTCTGAGGCGCCAGGCTGAAGCCGTTACCGAGTATCCGGCTGCGCTGCATCAGGCTGTCTTTCAGCAGCCCGGATTTGCCGAGCGACAGTGCGCGCTCGGCAGAGGCAGCCATGACCATCACGTCACGTCCGTGAGCGCGTGACATTGTCACCAGCTGCTCTGCCGTTTCCCGCTGGCGCAGCGCTGATGAAGGAGCATTCAGGATGGCCACCGGTGCCTGCATCGCTTTTTCAAAGCGGGCGGGCACCGGCTCTTTCGGCGCGCGAAAGCTGGCCACCACGTTTTCTCTGGCCGCACTGCCTGCAACAGACTGCAGTGACAGTTCGTCAAGCAGGTGTATGCGGGAGGTGAATACGCCTTTGTCCGCATCCAGCGGCACCAGTTCGCCACTGCTGATCACCTTATCCAGGGCGCGTTTCAGATCGGGGATTTTCTCTTCATGCTGCCCTGCGCTGAAGGCTGTTACCAGAAGATCGCCATATGTAAACCGGGTCTGGCTGTCACTCAGCACGGAAATGGCTTCCCGGACGGCCTCCGTGGCATCGGTGCGTAGGGGAGCTTCAGGAGCGGACTGCAATTGCTCACGCGCCCGGGCGTCGCTGACGACCTGTTTAATGTCAAAGCCCAGATCGTCCATCTGCCGCTGCCAGCGCGCCTGCAGACGACTGCGTCCCCTTTCGGTTTCTGGCTTAACAATCGGCTCATTGCCGGGGGATGACATGTCGCGCAGCGCCGGTCCAGTATCAACCGGCTCCGCTTTGTCCGGCGCTGCGGTGACCTTATTCTCAGCTGTGCCTGCCTGCTCCGGTTCAGGTGCAGGCTTACCGGCAGCGTCTGCGCCCGGACCGGCTTTCTGATGAACGTCCGTGTGCCTTTCTGTGGCACCGGGCGCACGCGCATTAACAAGGATTTCCGTGTTTTTGCTGCTGGCTACCTCTGTCTGTCCGGATTCTGGCTGCAGAACGCCGCCTCCCGCCACGGTGATCCCGCGACAGTTCGGTGAGTCACCGCTGCCGAAATCCACGTGCAACTGGTCACGCCGCCCCTGTTCCTGAATGATGCGGCTCAGCTTGCCGCCAAAGACGCAGTAAACCTGACTTTTCTGCACACAGACGCCCAGCACGGCGTGATCGCACTTGTCGCCCACGTAAACCGTGACCTTTTTGGCCTTTGCCTTGCCGATGGCCATCTCCTCGCTGTTACAGTTCGCCAGTCCGGAGCTGTTGCCCCAGCCGGTGTCCACGCAGCAGTTAGAAAATCCCGCAACAGCCTTGCGGCACGACATCGGCTGACCGGTAAAGGCACGGATGTCCGTCTGACTGCCTTTTTTTACGTCATCCCCGGCAGAGGCGAGACCGGCAAGCTTGGAAATCGACATATCAAAACCGTTATCACCCGTGCCATCCGTGTCGCTGCAGTCGCCGGAACGACAGAAATACTGGCCGCCGCACAGCAGGCCCTGTGAGGTATAAGTGGTCTGACACTGGTAGGTGTCATTTTCATGCATACAGGCACCGGCCTCCGACTGGGAGCAGCTTCGCCCGGCCAGCGTACAATTGCGGTTGTTGATGAGCTGATCGCAGTTGCCGGTCGAGTTCACCGGCACGACATAGGCGTCCGAGTACTGCCAGCAGTCGCTGTACTGGGTGTAATCGCGGCCGTTCTGGGTGATTGTGCGGTTCCCGCCCGGATCTACGCACTGAGAGCCCGCGCTGCTGGTTGCCGTTGATTTGTCAAAGGGGCAGCTTTCGGTCCAGACCACCTTTGAGGAGGTGGTGTCGCGCTCGGCCGTCATGGGGAGCGTTATTCTTGCAACGTACTTGCCGTTTGCCAGTGCCTTCTTCAGTCCATCGCGGTAACTGTCGTTGTGTCCAGAAGAATTCCACCGGAGCCTCATGGATATGACCTGTCCCTTACTGACATGCTGTGACGCAATGGAGAAAGCGCCTGAATTGTTGAGGTCGAATGTGATCGACTGTCCTAAAGACTGCATTGAGAAAGTAAATCCGCCACCGTGATAGTCGGGGGAGTCGGGCTGCTGAAAAAGCCAACTACCACTGCTCAGCGTTCCGTCGTCCGGAACAGTAAAGTCATACCGCACCCACCAGTCCCCTTCGTCGTTGCCTGACGAACTTCTCGCGTCCATCACAAACTGCGTGGTGTAGGTCTCTTTAGAGCCTGTCACCTGGATACTTGCCGTTCGTGCGCAGGTCTGAATCTGATTGATGTCTCTGTCGCAGCTGTAGTTCTCAAACACCGATTTAGAAACGACCTTTTCGCTGCAGTTAGCGTTGGTGCCGTCAACAATGCTGCCCCCGTTTGCCTCGGCGTTTTTGCCGTTCTGAATAAAGTCGGCGTTCGGGTCAATTTTCGGCGAGGGATTTTTGGTGCTGGAATCATTCACCGCCTGACCGGCGTCATTCTGACTGAGCGACGTCTGACCTTTGTCGGCAATGCCGCCGTCTCCGCCCCGCACGCCGCCGTAGTTACTGCTCTGTGAGGGGTTCGGAGTGTAGCCAGGGATAACCGAGGACGGGTCCGTTCCACTGGCGGACGAGGTGCCCTGATTTTTATTATTCTGACCAAAGTTACTCGCATCATTGAAGGCATCACTGTTGGCATCAACGTAAGCACCGCGTATGCCGGTGAGCAGCAGAAACGCCAGAAGACATAACCGTTTCATCGCCCTTTTTCCCCTTCTCTCAGCAGCTGCGCCGCGACGGAGCCGCAATCGCCGCGCTGCTGAATTTCTTTGAGTGCCTGACTGAGTTCCAGGTTGCCGTAAATGACGTCGTAATTTTTCCCGCAGGTCACCACCAGTGCCGGTACCGCTTTGATGCCGTACTGCTGAAAAAGCGTCGGATCAATCTGGACACCGGCTTTCTTGTCCTTTTTGGAGAGTTCAACCATGACTTCGGCCGTCTTATGAAAGTCGTTGTTGAGCAGACCGCGAATGGTCGCCGGGATACCAAAACGCCGCGCATCCTGCAGCATGAGCACCAGGCCTTCCTCCGGAATGCCCAGGCTCACGAAATACACCGCGCGCGGCACAGGGCGGTCCGCGCTGTTCTGCTCTGCCTGAGACGCGGCTATCTCGTTCTGGAACTGGGTCACACGGTTCTGCTGCATGTCAGGCAGCGCAATGTTTGCGCCTTCCAGTTGCTTTTTAAACTGCTCCAGCTCCTGCTGCTGCTGTTTCATGTATGCCAGATTGTCACCTGATACGGTGGGCTGCTCCGCTGCGGACAAAGCACAGGCATAAAACAGCACGGCGCTGATGATCAGTGCCCTCAGAGAAATGTTCATGATCAGTCCTTACAGATAAACGCAGTTGCGCTTTCGCCAGAGCAGCCAGCCGAAGTTCTTCTTCGTGGCCGGGGTGTTATGAGTGCTGCCCCACAGCTGCGTCGAGGTACCAAACGGATGGCAGTCGCTGGGTTCGGGATACATATTGACCATCTGATAACGCCAGCGCGATTTTGGGATGATCGGGGACGGATATTCATAGCAGACAGCTACGTCAGCCCCGACCGTCTCCATCACCAGCCCCTCCCGGTGCAGCTTGAAGTCCATTCGCTCCGTCACCAGCAGTGATGCCTCCAGGGGGGAAAACTCATTGCTGGTATAGCCCGTAAAGGGGTACATCGAGCCCTGCGCACCCGCGCACCAGAACAACGGATCAAGCGGCATGCCCGCCGTGGATGAAATGGAATCCGCTGCACAGGCACCCTGCGCGAGCAGATTGTTGAAAAGCGCCACTTCAGGATTGATGATCATAGATAGCGTACTGTCGTTCCAGAGCGGATCGACTTCCGAGAGGTATGCAATGTCCATGTCGCCGGTCTGCATGCATCCCGTACTGGTGATGATATTCAGCCAGAAAAGCAGCGGATACTTGTACCAGTGAACGTGATAAAAACTGCCGGGCGTGGGTGAATCGCTTTGACCGGCACGGCCCGTTCCGGTCCGGCCCAGGTCGATTTTGAAGCCGCCCATGTTCACCATCACGCCCGGTTCACGCGTGACGTCGGTGAGCGCCAGCGGTTCCCAGAATCCGATGGCCAGCCCCAGACGGTAAAAGATGCCGTAGGGACACAACTGAATCGGCATCGACGGGTTGGGCGTGTCCGGGTGTGCGCCTGACGCCAGCTGAATACTGCCGAGCGTCATGGGAAACAGGCATTTCCAGCAGACGTCGCTGATGGGATTCACCCACCGGCCGTCACCGGCGTTACTCCCCCCAGCCATTGCAGGCCTGATGACCGTCACTGACAGCAGCAGGCACAGGACCAGTAATAATCGTTTCATTCGGCCGTCCTGTCCGAAAGCACTAGGAGCCAGACACAGACCGGACCGTCGTCGGTATCATGGATACTGCCGGTAAACCAGCCTTCTCCGGGCGGTTTAGCCGGAGTCCAGTCACTGCAGTCACCGGTTTTCCAGAATCGATTCATCTGCCTTTCCTCCACCTCATTTTCCATCCACGACGTGGCTGATTTCAGATTGTTTGCTTTAAGCCAGTCATTAAATGCACCGGGCAGCGCAAACTCTCTGTCCTCTGGTGGGGAATAATAAAAAGGATGGGTCCAGTGTCCCCAGCGATCGCGCACGACTTCGTGCGCCGAAATTTCAGCGACATTATTCATAGAAGATATTCCGGTTACGGAGAGTGTCAGTTAGTCAGGCCTGCCCGCGAAATGCAGGCTGAGGCGTACCACAGCAGGGCGAGGAACGAACAGCCTGCATGCAGCGGGAAGGAAGGTTTCAGACGCTCACGCGAAATGCTTTATGACCAGAAGGCTGGCAAAAAACGCCGCCATTGCCAGGGTCATTACAATGCTGTACCTGTCCATAATCTGAACTCCGATTAAGAAAGTTGTGTCAGCGGGCTACGAAAGCCTCAGCCCGCCTGAAGTGCAGGGACGCGGGATGAGTCAGGCTCAGTGACTGCCTCCGTCACCACCACCGCAGTCGCCGCCGGCATCGGAGGCGCTACAGCCTCCGTCATGCCCTCCACTGTCCGGGCCGCTCATCATTACGACCGACGTGATGCTGCTGTCATTACCTGCTTTACGGGTCAGAGACGTGCCTGTCTGCAAGTCGGGTGCGCTTTTACCGAAAATTATCATCCAGAACATCCACAGCACGGTTGCGATATCCGCCCCCGTTCTGTATCAGTCCAGTGCGCGGAACACCGCGCCACCTTCGGTATGCGTGTCTGCATACGCCATCAGCTGCTCGTAGCGCTCACAAAAATGGGTGCAGAGTTCTTCCTGATCGTGATGGCTGAACATCCAGCTGCGATGATTGAGAACCAGCGCCGTCAGGATGATGCCGGCAGCTTCTGCTGACACAATCATGTCCGTCCAGTTTTCAGGATTCTGAAAACGGTACTCTTTGCCTGGGGGCTGCATGAACCCGCCGCCGTTGGGTAGCTGCACAAACTCCCAGAATCCGCCTTTGTAGCCTTCCAGAAAGCGTTCGGCATAGTGGTAAACATTGACTTCCGAGCGCAGAAAATCACTGGAAAACAACATGGGTAAAAAGCTCATACGTGCGTCCCCTTCGACAAAACGGGCTTGATTCATTTCCTGCATACAGACTCCTCGTTTAAGTGGATGACAGATACGGCCTGTGCCGTGCCTGAATGACAGCCCGACGAAGAGACGCAGTGGTCAAGCGCGACGAGGAGGCCGCAGCGCAAGCGAGCGGAGACGTGATTACGCACGGCGCTGACGCGAAAACTGAGCGGAAGCGCGACGGAAGTAAGCGCGGCGGAGGGAGTGCGAACGGGCGAAGGAGGCGCGCTTGACCACAAGGCGATCGGGCTATAGTGAAGGCACGGCACCGGCCGCAGACCGCACGGAGCGGGTTTTGTGCCCTCCCCCGCCGACAGGCGGCATAAAGCGGCGCGCAGCAACTTCCACATTTAACGTTGTCCACAACCGGCGTGCATATCCTGGCCGGAACCCTGTGGATAAAAGCGCAGCGGCGGCAGTATCCGCGAAGTAAAAAGGAGTGGTCGCAAAATGACCACTCCGGAATCTTAATTCAGGTGGCTGCGCATCAGGGCGGCCCGCCGCTAAAGCTCAATGAGCTGCAAATCAATGTCCTCAATCAGGATGCCCGCCATTTTCTGCGCCGGCGAGGCGCCGCGGTAAAGGTTGCGCTTTATCATTTCCCGCAGCCGCAGGTGAAACTCGTAAAGCGATTCCTCCAGGTCGTTCACGTCGTCAGTGAGCTGAGTCAGTTCTGTATTCAGTGTCGGGTCTGTCATGGTGCTGTCCTTCTGGTCTGGTTAAGGGGATAAATCAGGCGGCCCGGGCGGCGCGTAGTTCGCCGATGCGCTTAAGGCCGGCGGCGTGGTACTGCTCCAGCAGTTCAATCCCGATCCAGCGCCGGCCGCACTGATCCGCGGCGACGCAGGTTGAGCCCGAGCCAGCGAAAGGGTCCAGAACCAGGTCGCCGGGCTGCGTGAAGGACTCGATAAGCGGCCGCAGGACGCTCACCGGCTTTTCGGTCGGGTGGTGGCGGTTGCCCGTGTAATGCCAGGGGATGACGTCGGGCAGCGGGTTCGCCGGCAGCGGCGGACGGCCTTTGGCCAGCACGTAGGCGTTTTCGTGCTGATACCCGACAAATGCCGATTTCGAGGCGTAGGATTTGGTGAAAACGAGGTGTCCGACGACGCGAAAGCCCGCCGCCTTCCAGGCCTGCATGAAGACGTCAATGCGGTTCCAGCGTAAGCGTCACACACAGACCGTATTGACAGAATAATTTGAGGTAGTGAGGCGAGACAGTACAATACGTTAACTTACTCGTGGAACTGCCCGAAACAGACTGAAACAGTCAGGCAGGGTTGGCCTTTCTGCCAGTTGTCTGCTGGCAGAAATTTACTCTTCCTAGTTTGCTTTTAAAGGTAACTGCTTCAGTGTACACAGCCGTTGTGCGCTGCTGCACAAAATGCTGGCCCGGTGATTCAGAATGAAGGGGCGGTTGGTTTCTCCGTGTCCGAATTCAGGATAGTAATAAACAGGGTAGTTAACTCGTTCTGCAAAATCCTTTATCACCTCTCTGTAAAGGCTTTTTTCAGCATCACCTGCATTCCTGCTATAGAACTGGCCAAATATGACAGCGCGTGGATGAAATTTCCTGCTGTACTCAATCTGATGAAGGGTTCGGTCAAGCTGCTTTGCCGTCACCCCCGTATCTTCAAGCATCATTATTTTGTCTGTATAAGTGCCCTCATATTTTGTGGAGAACAGCGACTGGACCAGCGTAAGGTTTCCTCCATCCAGCTTACCGGTCACCGTTTTAACAGCCTGAGGGGTCAGCGGCTCTACGCCAGAGTAATCCACCCCGTGAGACAGCGTGTCAAACACCTCATTCAAGCCGCTGTGAAGATTAAGCGTTTTCTTTTTGTCAATTTCATTCATGTCCCTGTTGTAAGCAGCAACAACGCTATGCGCGCTGGGCCAGTTCAGTTCGTGGTTAACAAAACTGTGAACGGCCGTCACGTCGCTGAAGCCGACGATGATTTTCGGTGTGGATGAGGAAATACGTTTCCGGCCTGAATGAAGAGCCGGGTAAAGGTTCAGAGCCCCTGAACCGCCTTTGACAAACCATAGAAAATGCACGTTCCTGTCGCTGAGAGCGTCGGTAAGCGTTTTTGCCCGTTTCTCATCGGTGTTGACGTAACCAAGCCGGGTGGGCTTCTGGTCAAGATATTGCAGGTCTGTGGCGTAGCACAGGCGGGAGAACGCCTCCTCAATCTCAGGGATGACCTTTTCGTCATACTGCGACGAGCTTGCAATCAGGTATATTTTGCCCTTCTGACCGGAACACTCTTTTTTCACAGGC
>Ga0157370_10003815_pt1 | contig 17587 bp, 17 predicted proteins | sample C35metaG_FD_113463 | JGI IMG/M metagenome (GOLD analysis project Ga0157370, IMG submission 113463) | Corn rhizosphere microbial communities from Kellogg Biological Station, Michigan, USA - C3-5 metaG | ecosystem: Host-associated > Plants > Roots > Rhizosphere > Soil | place: USA: Michigan...
TGGAGAATCCTCAAGCAGTGAATACATCCGGTCAATCCTCCCTAATCGAGTATCCCTGCGATTTTCCCATCAAGATCATGGGACGGGTGGATGGGCTGCCGGTAAAACCGAAGGTTCATCCGGAACGTGATGCCGTTTCGCCTTCTATCCGGGATGATTCTGCCGCCGGGGCAACGGCGTATGGGCGGCAGGATTTCGTACAGAGGGTGATGATGATTGTGAAACGTCATGCTCCCGATTTTGATGAGGCAAGCCTGGAGTTCAAGCTCAGCAGGAAGAATACTTATCTAAGCCTTACCTGCACGGTTCGCGCTGTTTCACGCGCACAAATGGATGCACTATATCAGGAGCTTTGCGATTGCCCGATGGTGGTAATGGTACTTTGAATCCCGTCTTCAGGGTGCTTCGGGGACAGACGTCCGGAGTACGAATTTATGCTTAAGCAAGGGACTGAAAAATCCAGCGTTAAAATCAGATATGCCGGCCTGGTGGATTATATGTCCACCTGGCAGGCAATGAAGGATTTCACCATAGCTCGCACGGATGGCACGCATGATGAAATCTGGCTGCTGCAGCATCCTCCGGTTTATACCCAGGGCATCGCAGGCAAGCCGGAACACCTGCTCTACAACGACGGCATTATCGTGATCCGGACAGATCGCGGCGGACAAATCACCTATCACGGTCCCGGCCAGATTGTTGCCTACCTGCTGCTGGATATGCGCCGCCTCAAACTCGGCGTGCGCGGACTGGTCAGAAAGATGGAGGGCGCCGTGGTAGACTTGCTGCAGGATTATCGCGTCGAAGCAGAGGGGCGCGTGGATGCACCCGGCGTGTATGTGGGGGGTGCCAAAATTGCGGCGCTGGGTTTGAAAATAAAGAACGGCTATTGCTATCACGGTCTGGCGCTCAATGTAGATATGGATCTGCGTCCGTTTGCCGCAATTAACCCCTGCGGCTATTCGGGTTTGCAGGTAACTCAAACCCGAGACCTCGGGGTAGCGGACGGGCTGGAAATACTGAGCAGTAAACTTGCGAATAAGTTGCAAATGAGGCTTGGAGAAGCCCGAAAATTCGAGGATATGAATTCATTAAATGACACTATCGAGGACTGAGCTTTCTTGCCATGACAATTGAATCCCGCCAGAAGGGTACGGCTAAAACCGCCCGTAACCCGATCAAGATTGAACCCCAATCCCAGGATGAATTGCTGCGCAAACCATCGTGGATTCGGGTACGCTCATCCAACAGTCGTGAGTTCTACGAAGTCAAGCGGATTCTGCGGGAGCAGAAACTCCATACCGTATGTGAGGAGGCTTCCTGTCCCAATATCGGCGAGTGTTTCGGCAAAGGTACCGCGACCTTCATGATCCTGGGTGATCTTTGTACCCGCCGGTGTCCATTCTGCGATGTGGCACATGGCAGACCGGCGCCGCCGGATGCGGATGAGCCATTGCATCTGGCACAATCCATTGCCGCCATGAAGCTTAAATACGTTGTCATTACCAGTGTTGACCGCGACGATCTGCGCGATGGCGGTGCCCAGCATTTCGTGGATTGCATACGCCAGGTCAGAGTCCATTCGCCGCAGACAAAAATAGAAATTCTCGTGCCCGATTTCCGCGGACGGCTGGAAGTCGCCCTGGAAAAATTATTCGCGTCTCCCCCTGATGTATTGAACCATAACCTTGAAACCGTGCCGCGGCTCTACAAGCAGTGCCGGCCTGGTGCGGACTATGCGCATTCACTCAGGCTGTTAAAGGAGTTCAAGGCGCGTTTTCCAGGAATACCCACTAAATCCGGATTAATGCTGGGCTTGGGAGAAACCGATGAGGAAATTCTCGAAGTACTGCGCGACTTGCGCAAACACGATGTCGAGATGCTTACGATCGGTCAATATCTGCAACCCAGCATTGGACATTTGCCTGTATTGCGCTATGTACCGCCGGATGGGTTCAAGGAATTCGAACGTGCCGCGATTGAGATGGGCTTCAGCAATGCTGCCTGTGGTCCGATGGTGCGCTCCAGTTACCATGCCGATCAGCAGGCGCATGAAGCTGGCATAGCATAGCTACTGATAATAAAGTCATCGGTTCAACCCCATAAATATAATGGCAGGGTTTTTGCGAATAATAAGGCGAGCATTCAACCGGAGTATTTTAATGCGTACGATCATTGCTCTTTTTGTTTGGCTTTTCGTTTCAATGCCCGCGTTGGCTACGGGGATCAGCGCTCTTTCGGACGAGGACGCGGCCAATGGCATGAAGCAAGCGCTCACTCAAGGCGCCGGTGTCGCGGTGAACAAGCTGGGGGTGGCGAATGGATTTCTTAAGAATCCTGAAGTCAAGATTCAATTGCCCGGGACCTTGCAACAGGTGGGGGGAGTCATGCGTTCCTTGGGTATGGGCAAATATACCGAAGGGTTGATCGTGGCGATGAATCATACCGCGGAAACCGCAGCAGCCGAGGCCGGATCGCTTCTGGCGGATGCGGTGAAAAAGATGCCGGTTGAGGACCCAAAGAAAATCCTCGCCGGTGGCGATGAGGCAGCCACGCAATACTTCCGGGAAACCACTTCAGATGAGCTTGCTCAAAAGCTCCTTCCGATTGTCAAGAAGGCGACAGACCAAGCGGGCCTGCTCAGAAAATATAATGAATTCGCCGGAAAGGGTGCGAAACTTGGTCTGGTGGCAGAAAAAGATGCCAACATCGAAAGCTACGTTACACAAAAAACACTGGAAGGCATTTATTTGATCATGGCGGAGGAGGAGCACCTCATCCGTAACGATCCGATGAGTCAGGAGAGCGAGCTGCTGCGAAAAGTATTTGGATCATTGAAATAAAATTCTGGTGCCGGTTAAGGTTCCTGCACCACCTCGGTTGTATCTTCCGGTAATTTTTTGGCAAGCCAGTTAATCAGGTCCTCGATCATTTTGTCGCTTGCTTCCGTCAAGGCGCGTACCGCGCCTGCGGCATTGGCCGTGGGGGCTGCGCGTTCCACGCTGAAGCTGTGTTGAGCCAATAACAAGCGAGTGCCGCGCTTGATGACGCTCGCCCGCAGCCTGACGACCGCGTGGCTCCGATCAGCGGTATCGAATACCTGGGTAAATTCCTCCAGTTCAAGCCGCAATGCATAATTCGCCCGCACACCGTCATTGGCGCTTACCACGCCGTCGCTGCTGGCGGCGGCGATTCGGCTTTTGATCCGCTGATTAAACAGGGTGGCGGGCGCTGCCGCCCAGCGGCTGTTCGCGTAGCTATATGATCGGGCAGGATCGTGATATGCCAGCCGGTATTGAATCGCCGGGCTATCCAGCCAGGCGGAGGACGCCGCTGTCACCAGCAGGCTTGCCGATAGCGGCTGAGGGGATGAGTCAGTTGTGCTGGAGGTGGGTTGCAAACCGAAATCGTATATTGCGGCGGGTGCCTGAGCTCGAGGTACTGCACATCCGGCGAGCATCATTATTGCAACAACTGGAAATATTCTCATTCAAAAGTTCCTTGAGGCGATACAAAACCGTCTTCTCCCGGATCTGGCAACGGCGGTGATCTTCCGAACAGCAAACTTCGGGGTTGCTCTTCAAGTTGCAGAAGGAAGCGATCCACGCTACGGGTGTTGCGTGTAATGCTCTCGGTGGCTTCACGCAGTTTGTGCAGGGTGTCGGCAAGTTCTCCGGCAGTTTGCGACAGGTTATCAATGGCACCTCCCTGCTGATTTATTTTCGCCGTAATCTGGTTAAGGTCGATTACCAGTTGATCGGTATGCTTCAATACTGAGCTTGCGTCGGCGGCCAATCCGGGCAAGGATTTCAGTCCAGGCTCCAATTGGCTGACGGCGTTGCGCAAATGGCCAGTTACACCTTCCGTATTCTCCAGTATGTGTGAGAAACGGCCTCGATTCTGATCGCTGAGGAGTAGATTCAGCCGCTCTACCAATCCGCTCGTATCGCTGAGCAGGCGTTTGCCCGACTCGGTTATGCTATCCAGTGCGGAGGGACGAAAGGGAATCTGCGCAGGATGGTCTGCGTCTGTCCGCAATCTTTCAGTTTGTTTTCCGTCGTCGTTCAATTGCACGAACGCAAGGCCTGTCAGCCCCTGGTAACCCAATTGCGCATAGGCATTGCGGGTGAGCGGCAAATCCTGATCGACAGCAATACGGATGAGAATGGAGTGCGGGTTTTCCGGATCGAGACGGATGCTCTCTACCTTCCCCACGCTTACTCCACGATAACGCACCACCGCCTGGGGATTAAGTCCCGTAATCGGGAATTCGGATACGAGGAGATATTTATCGCGCGTGGCGGTTCCGCCGCTGAACCACATGGCAACGGCCGCCACCGCCATGCTCAGTAAAATTACGAATAAACCCGCTGCAAGGGCATGGGCACGGTTTTCCATAATGGCTCCTATAATGCGTCGCCGGTATTTCCCAGCGCTTTCTTGCCACGATCGCCGCGGAAAAAATTTGTGATAAACGGATGATTTGCGCCAATGACTTCCTGCAGGCTGCCCAGCGCCGCGATGCGCTGGTCCGCCAGGACGGCGACGCGGTCGGAAAGCGCCACAAGCGTATCCAGATCATGCGTCGCCATGACGATGGTGAAGGTCAATTCGGTACGCATCGTCTGTATCAGCTTGACGAAGCCATCGCTAAGCTCCGGATCCAGACCTGCGGTGGGTTCATCCAGAAAAAGCAATTCCGGATCCAGTGCCATGGCTCGAGCCAATGCAATACGTTTGACCATGCCGCCGGAGAGCTCGGCAGGCATCTTGCTCGCATGCTGCGTTTCGATATCCACCATTTTCAGCTTGAGCATGACCAGATCGCATATCATGCCTTCATCCAGCGTGCGCAACTCGCGCATCGGCAGCGCGATATTGTCATATACGGATAGTGCGCTGAATAATGCGCCTTTTTGAAACAGCACCCCACACCGGTTGCGCATGGATTGCAATACTCTACGGTCGTGACCGTGCAGCGGTTCACCAAACACTCGAACCGTACCCTGGCTCGGCATTTCCAGACCCAGCATCTGCCGCATCAAAGCAGTCTTGCCACTGCCGGAACCTCCTACGAGCGCCAGCACTTCTCCCCGCCGCACGCAAAGGTTAATGTTTTTGTGAACCAGGTGGCTGCCGAAGCGGGTATATAACCCTTCGACCTCGATGATGCATCCTTCGTTCGTCATCGGTTTATCGCTCTATTTGAGTCCGACGTTGGAAAAAACAATGGCGAAAATCGCATCTATAATGATAACGACGGTGATCGCGGTCACGACTGAATTTGTGGTGCCTTCACCCAGGCTTTCCGTATTGGATTTGATCCGCAAGCCGAAATGACAGGAAATCAGTGCAATCACCATGCCGCAGACAGCGCCCTTGCCTAAACCCAGCCACAGATTGGAAATCGGTACCACATCCGGCAGTTTATTCAAAAAAAACTGATAACTCAGTCCCAGCTGAATTTCAGCGACCACCATTCCTCCTATGAGTGCGACGGTGCTGGTCCATAACACCACCAGCGGCATCGCGATTCCCAGCGCTACGACTTTTGGGAGAATCAGCCGCAGACTATGGGGTATCCCCATTACGGTCAGCGCATCCAATTCTTCGGTTACCCTCATCACGCCCAGCTGCGCGGTCATGGAAGAGCCGGAACGTCCGGCCACAAGTATTGCGGCAAGCATCGGGCCGAGTTCACGGATGACGCTGATGCCAAGAATATTGATAATGAATATATCGGCGCCAAATGTCTGCAACTGCCGGGCGGAAAGAAAGCTCAGTACGACACCGATGAGAAATCCGACAAGCGCGGTGATACCCAACGCCTGTGCGCCGGTACGGTATAGATTTGCGGAGATCTCGCGCCATGGAATGCGCGCAGGATGGCCGATCAGATATTTTACATCCAGCAGCATCTGACCAATGAGCACAACGAGGCCGGTCAAATGTTCCCACAGGAGAAAAACAGCCTTGCCAAGGATCGTGACCGGCCATAGCAAGTCACGTGAAACGGTTGCAGGGGGGAGGGGTGCCTCCTTCATGCGATCGAACAATCTCTCCTGCTCGGGCCGCAGCAGCAAGTGCGGTGGACGGCGTGAGCTCCATGCCCGCCACAGCAGCACCGCTCCCGCATCGTCTATTTGCTCGATTCCGGTCAAATCCCACCGTAATTGCGGATCGGCGGCGTATGCCGCAAGCTCGGCGGGCAGCGCATGTAGCCGCTGCCCGAGAGCAGCCAACGTACAATTACCCGTAAGCAATAGGCGCGGCACGCCGTCCTCGGCGGTTACACGATGCAATACCATTGACGAATTGCTGCCCTGGTTCTCCGGCATCATGACTGGATCTGCGTAATCAACAATACCGCAGATGTGATCGATCGAGCTTTCAAGCCCGTTTCACCCTTCCCCATTCTCTATGCGAAGATACTTTATTCGCTGGAATGAAAACTCCTGTTTTTATCTTCATCGAGAGGTGAACGCAGTTTGGACAATTTACCGTAGTAGAACTCATTCAAGGTTTTCCGGTCAAGCATCGTGGCGCTCGCGGTTGCTTGAAATAAGAATAAATGACGCGATCCTTCTTTGAATCCGGCTTCGAACGCAGGCGCAATTTCCCCGGCAACGACCTGCAAATTCCGGCGCTATTTTCTTTTCGTCCAGGCTGTTTTTGTCCAATTCTCACTCATAGCCTTTATGTGTCGAGTGACGGAAATTCTTACACCCCAGCCTGTGCCCCTCCTCTGGAACAGTTATAAACAGCTGTATTATGCGACCTAACAAGAGTTGGCATAATATTTGCTTTATCGTAATAGGCGCTAACAATTATAAGGTTTCATGAAGACAAAAATAAAAAAAATGTTTGCCAGAGGGATATTGGTAGTAATGATTGTGGGGCTTGACCTGCGCTACACCGCGGCTGTAATAAAGTGGGGGAGATTAGCCAGATAAACGGGTGAGTACGTGATTCCTCAGAGCCAAGATCCTGATAATCCGGTGGAGCCCTGGAACGATAGTCCTTCTTGGCATTGCTTTCGCTGGTTTCTGGGCAAACAGGAGGCGGAAGAGTTAGCGAGGGTCACGTTCTCCTACTCTTTTTTGCGGTCTCTCTAATTCGGAGAGAGATAAATGAAGCGGGGGAAAGGGAAATAATAATAATGCAGGAACCATAATAATAATAATGCAGGAACCATAATAATAAGAATGGCAAAATCAGGAGCGGAGCAATATTTTCAAACTAAGAAAAATGTTGCTTTGAGCCTGATTATTTTTTTGCCCGACTCTTGAATGGCTCCCCTATCGTTGCTTTTTTCTTCACGTGCTGCGCTAACTCCGATTTATTTCCACATTTTTCTAGCAGAGAGCAAACAGGGGTGAAGCATGCTTCCAGGGACATTGCGTGCCTGTCGGAGATATTGCTTCGCTAATGCTGATGCTGATGATTTGAAGGCTGGGCAGTAACGCGAATTTGATAAGCTTCGTGGCATGTATTACATTTTTTCATCGACTCGCTCAATTGTCGAAGCGTATGCTTGGGGTCCTTCAAGGATTCTGCGTCACTGGCTATCTGGTCGAAATCCTTATGGACGGACATGCCAAGCTGCATGAATTCCTTCGGCAATATCGCCTTGAGATGGCCCTCGGCCTTGTGCGTCATGCCCATACCCAGCGAACGTGCATGACGTGCCACGGCTGCCATATCTTCGCTTAAAAGCGCATCCAGAATATTCTGTGTTCCCGATAGCAGAGCCCGCATTTCGGTAAGTACATGGTCCCGCTGGATCTCGTTAAATGAAAGGGTCTGGCGTTTATCAATTTCAGACGCCGCCGCCGTAGCGGCAGTAAAAACCAGTGCAATAGCAAGTATCTTTTTCAAACTGATCTCCTGTGCAAGGTTGAGGTAGAGCCTGGCCGAACAAAGGTGTTGAGGAAAGGAAAGGAGTTTTCCGGGATTTCCGGCTTCCAAGCTCAGCAGTCGACTGATGTCTGACCTCGAAGATTCACATTGATTCAAATCCATTACGTGTTTATCAGGAACCGCCAGTGTTGTTCGCGCACAATCCATGTATCCAGCGGCTCGACCGCGTGTGGAGGCTACCACAATTTTTCAGCGCGTTTCTGCTCAGCTATGTGCAGCCTGTCATCGGTTTTGCAAAGCGGGAGCCGCTTTATGCACTATATGGGGGCCGCTACTTTTGCCCACAAATCATGTGTATCGGATCCGGTAATTTCAACCTCGACAAACTCGCCCGGTTTCATATTTTTCACGTTATTGACATAAACTAGGCCATCGATTTCAGGCGCATCGGCGGTGCTGCGGGCTATGGCTTTGTTTTTCTGTATTTCGTCTATCAGCACAGTCATGCGGTGGCCGATTTTCCGGGTAAGGCGTGCGGTACTGATTGCTTCCTGTATCGCCATGAAGCGGGCGCGGCGTTCTTCTTTTATCTCTTCCGGAATGTGGCCGGCCAGCGCATTCGCTGCCGCACCCTCCACCGGCGAGTAGGCAAAGCAGCCGACGCGATCCAGTTGTGCTTCCTGGAGAAATTCCAGAAGCTCCTCGAACTCAGCTTCAGTCTCGCCGGGAAAGCCGACAATGAACGTGCTGCGCAGCGTAATATCCGGGCATATCTCACGCCACCGCTTGATGCGCGCCAAGTTGTTCTCCGAACTCGCGGGGCGCTTCATCGCCTTTAGAATGCGCGGGCTGGCGTGCTGAAACGGTACGTCGAGATAGGGCAGGATTTTTCCCTCGGCCATCAGCGGTATCACTTCGTCAACGTGCGGGTAGGGATAGACATAGTGCAACCGCACCCAAACGCCAAACTCGCCGAGGGTACGCGCCAGCTCGGTCATGCGGGTCTTGAGCGGCCTGCCCTGCCAGAAGCCGGTGCGGTATTTCACATCTATGCCATAAGCACTGGTGTCTTGCGAAATTATCAATAATTCCTTGACACCGGCGTTGACCAGATTTTCTGCTTCCTGCATGACCTGATTGATGGGACGGCTAACCAGGTCGCCGCGCATCGAGGGAATGATGCAGAAGGTGCAGCGATGATTGCAGCCTTCAGAGATCTTGACATAGGCATAATGCCTGGGTGTGAGCCGTATTCCTTGGGGGGGAATCAGGCTGGTGTAAGGGTCGTGCGGCTGCGGTAAATGCATATGTACTGCCGCCATGACTTCCGGCAGGGCTTGAGGGCCGGTGACTGCCAGCACCTGGGGATGGGCTTGTTTGACTACATCGCCCCCTTCCTTTGCGCCCAGGCAGCCCGTGACAATGACTCTGCCATTTTCCGCCAGCGCTTCGCCGATGGCATCAAGCGATTCCGCTACTGCGCTGTCGATGAAGCCGCAGGTATTGATGATCACCAGATCGGCGTCTTCATAAGTAGAGGAAGTGTCATAGCCTTCGGCACGCAATTGAGTAAGAATCTGCTCGGAATCGACCAGCGCCTTGGGACAACCGAGCGAGACGAAGCCGATTTTTGGGGATAGAGTCTTGAGAGAGGGCATGGATTAATATCGGGTTACGAATGACGAATAAAATACCAAGGATATATTCTGGGCATATGAGGGATCGGGCTGGGTTAAAGACTCCGGTTTTGGGGAACCTTAAAAAATTCAGGCGTGATGAGAAAAGAGGCTTCCGGCTAACCAGATGGAACTGATTCCCAGCGTGATTAGCGCAACCTGCTGAACGGTTGCGGCGATTTCCGGACGTTTATGCAAACCGGGAATCAGGTCGGACATCGCGACGTAAATCATGCTGGCTGCGGCCAGCCCCAGCAGCGACGGGATGAGGTGATTCATATCCTGAAGCATGAAGTAGGTCAACATGCCGCCGATCAGAGTGGCCACGCTGGACAAAAGATTAAAAAGCAATGCCTGCCGACGCGTATAGCCCGAGTTGAGCAAAATCAGGAAATCACCGGCTTCCTGGGGGATTTCGTGGGCGATTATGGCGATTGAGGTGACAATGCCTAGTTGTATATCCGCCATGAATGCTGCGGCAATAAGTATGCCGTCGACAAAGTTATGAAACGTATCGCCCAGCATGATCATCATGCCACTGCGGCCATTATCGTGATTATCCGTAGCCGCAATGATGGGGACGCCATGCAGAGGATCGTGGACCTCGCATTCTTCCACATGGCAGTGCCGCCACAATACCAGTTTTTCCAGAATAAAGAATAGCAGGATGCCGAACAGCACTGTGGCCGTCATTTGTGCCGGGTCTTTTGAAAGTTCGAGCGCCTCCGGCAATGCATTGAGAAAAGCGGCCCCCAACAGTGCGCCGATAGCATATGAAACCAGCATTTGTACCCACGAGGCACGTGTATTGAGCGTCAGCGCGGCGGCGAACAGTACGCTTAATGTTCCGCCAAACAGGGTGGTGACGATGATCCAGGCGAGAATAGACATGAGAGGCAATTCATGGAAAACGCGGATTATACGCTTTTGCAGGATGCAGGAATCGGCGCGTCATGATGAGCATATGGATGACGTCAAGATACGGGGAATCGGCCAGCCCATCTTTTGCTTCGGTTCTTCAAGTCCGTCAGGCTGCCAGCCAGATCAATCCTGCCATCCGGCCCGTGTTACCGTCACGGCGATAGGAAAAAAATCTTGCCGGGTCGCTGTAGGTGCATTCGCCTCCACCGTAAATTTCGGTAACGCCGGCTTTCACCAATCGCTGCCGCGCCAGTAGAAAAAGATCGGCTAACCATTTGCTGTTGTTGGGAGCATGGTGCGGCATGAAGGCGGAAACGGACTCCGTGTCGCGCTTGATAAAGGCCTGACGCACCTCTTCGCCTACCTCGAAATGATGCGGTCCTATTGCCGGACCGAGCCATGCCATGATGCGGGGGTTTGTACCGCTTGTTTGGCCTATCTCCGATACCGTGCGTTCAATCACCCCCTCAGCCAATCCGCGCCAGCCGGCATGGATCACGCCGACCATGGTACCTGCATGATCGCATAATAATATCGGCAGGCAGTCGGCGACAAGTACCGCGCAGACAGTGCCGGTACCTCGGCTGAACGCGGCGTCGCCATCACATGGAGTTGTGCGGTCATGGGCATCGATCATGACAGGCGTCGCGCCATGCACCTGTCTCAGCCATTGAGGCTCATCCGGCAAAATGCGGCGCAGCACGGCGCGGTTTCGCATTACAGCTGGGGGATCGTCGCCCACATGATCCCCCAGGTTGAGGCTGGTGTAGCGTCCGCTGCTGACTCCGCCATTACGCGTGGTAAACAGGGCTTTCACATTGCCGGGCGCAGGCCAGTCAGGAATGATCCAGTCGTTCATACCGGAGGGTTGACGGAAACGGAGTTCTGGTCCCGATGTTGCCGCAGCATCGATAGCAGCCTGCTCATATCTTCAGGTAAGGTTGCTTCCCATGTCACTTTCTCTCCGTGCTGCGGATGGGACAATTCCAGCCTTTGGGCGTGCAGCGCCTGTCTTGGGAAACTGGCGATCAGCCGTCCGGCATCTTGTGTGATCTTTTTTGGCTTGCCCCCATAAACCGGATCGCCGGCAAGTGGATGGCCAATGGAATGCATGTGCACGCGGATCTGATGTGTGCGTCCCGTCTCGAGGCTGCATTGGAGCAGCGTGCATCCATCAAATTTTTCCAGCACCCGATAGTGAGTACGTGCCTCTTTGCCGCTTCCGGTTACGGCCATTTTTGTACGATGCACCGGATGTCGTCCCACCGGTGCATCAATCCATCCGTCAACCAGGATATCGCCCAGTACGAGCGCCAGATAGTCGCGCTTCACGGTATGTTTTTGTAGCTGCCGCACCAGGCTCGTTTGCGCTTCCAGGGTTTTCGCTACCACCAGCAGACCGCTGGTGTCCTTGTCCAACCGGTGAACGATGCCCGCCCGCGGCACTGCGCTTAATTGCGCCGCATGGTGGAGCAGCGCATTCAGCATGGTGCCCTGCCAGTTGCCGCTGCCGGGGTGAACGAGAAGGCCTGCAGGCTTATTGATGAACATGAGCACATCATCTTCATAAACTATATCCAGCGAGATGGCTTCCGCGGCATAGGCGGTCTCAATGGGAGGGTGAAATGGGGCGACCCGGATCTTCTCCCCACCCCACAATTTCTGCCTGGGGATGGCCTTTCCACCCTCCACATGGATCCGGTTCTCCAGAATCCAGGCCTGCAAGCGGCTACGCGACCAATCAGGCAGCAGGCGTGCCAAGGCCTGATCAAGCCGCATTCCGGCGCAATCATGCGGGATTACAAGCTCGATGACCGTTTCAGACGATTCAGGGAACATAGGCTTTGCGCTATAATAAATATATTCGTCTTTATTTAGCAGTGAACTCATCATGCCACGTAGTGTAGCCTTATTTTTAGCGTTGCTGATATCGGCATGCGGCCTCTTGCCGAAGAAGGATGTAGAGGATTCCAAGAATTGGTCTGCAAGCAAATACTATTCCGAGGCGAAATCGGAAATGAACAGCGGAAATTATTCTGCTTCCATTAAATTATTCGAAGGCCTCGAAGCACGCTATCCCTATGGACGCTATGCGCAGCAGGCACAGCTCGAGATCGGCTACGCTCATTACAAGGATGGCGAGCAGGCTACGGCCATTGCCGCCGCCGATCGATTCATCAAGCTGCACCCGAATCATCCGAATGTGGACTACGCTTATTATCTCAAGGGATTGGCGAATTTCAATGACGATCTCGGGTTGATGGGTATCGTATCCGAGAAAATCCTCAAGCAGGATATGAGCGAGCGCGATCCGAAAGCATCACGGGAGTCATTTGAGAATTTCAGGGAACTGGTTACCCGTTTCCCCAAGAGCAAGTACACACCTGATGCGTTGCAGCGAATGAAGCATCTGGTAAACGTGGTGGCCTTGAATGAGGTGCAGGTGGCGCGCTATTACATGCACCGAGGGGGTTACGTTGCAGCCGCCAATCGTGCTCAATATACCTTGAAGGAATACCCTCAGACCCCGGCGACGGAAGAAGCGCTATTCATTATGATAAAGGCTTATGATGCGCTGGGAATGACCGACTTGCGCGACGATGCCGAGCGTGTGATGGTAAAAAACTTCCCTAATAGCCGTTTTTTCCCCGACTGGACGACAGCGAGCGGCGAATCCTGGTGGAAATTCTGGTAGTGCGGGAAACAGAGCAATTCCGTGTCATATTATGCAAGCGCATGCTTCAAGCGCTGACCTTTCATAAGCCCATCAGTTGCTCGCCGATTCATCTTCCAGGTGTACTGCCATGACATCGCGGCCAGCATGGTGCAATACATTATTTGCGGTTGATCCCAGCAATAAGGCGAGTCCATGGCGTCCGTGCGAGCCGACAACAATCAGATCGATATGCTCCTGTTCGGCAATTCGAACGATTTCCTGTCCTGGCACACCCCAAACCATCCATCGGCATGTCGGGTCAATATCGAGCTGATTGCCGATTTGCATAAACTTGAATTTCTCTTCTTCCAGCAATTCATGTGACGACTTTTCATATAGGGAAATGAGTGTGCCATAGGCCGTATCCGGCATCGGAATATTGTCCAGGACATGGATAATGCTCAACTTTGCATGAAAAACGTTTGACAGGTATTTTGCTTTCCTGGCGACATGCTTGTCATGTTCCGAAAAATCCACCGCCAATAAAATATGCTGATAGCTATCCATGGCTTCTTTCTTGAAAATCCGGTACGGCGTTGGCTGCTACGCATTTTCCGGAGTACGACCAGCAGGCAAGCGCCTATCAATTCGTCGAAAAAGGCGTCATCGCAATTCAAGAATTTTCAGCAGACTTCCCGCAGTATTGTAAAACTTTGTAAGTATAGCTCAACGATGCGGCCGGCCGATGTAGAATTTCAGCTATTTCTACGTGCAATGGACTGCTGAGAATCAAGCATTGTCCGTAGTACTTTCCATACATTTTCCACAATTTTGATTTGTGCGTGAGCGTTCGGATGTATTCCGTCTGCCTGAAAGAATTCACGCTTGTCGCCAAAACCGTCCAACAGGAATGGAACCAGTTTGAGCTGATGATGTTTCGCCAACTGCGGGTAAATATCCTGAAACTTTTGCGTGTATGCTATGCCATAATTGGGCGGCAGCTGCATCCCGGCCAACAGCACTGCAGCTTTGTTTCGCAGGCAGGCTTCAATGATGGCTTCAAGGTTGTCACGAATGGATTCGATGGACGCACCACGCAATCCGTCATTGCCGCCAAGCTCGATAATGACGATGTCCGGCCGATGGGTTTTAAGCGCCTGCTCGATGCGATTGCGTCCGCCCGATGCGGTTTCGCCACTGATGCTGTTGTTAATCAGGTGAGTCGCGGATTGCGTTTGCAGCCTTTTTTTCAGCAGACTGACCCATCCAGCTTCCTGCGGCAAGCCATAGCCTGCAGACAAACTATCACCGAATACCATAATAGTAGTGGTTGCGGATTTGACTGCAGGTGCGGGTGCGCCCGCAGCGCCTGCGTTGGCGGGTAACGTATTAAAAAATATACACAGAATAACCAGGAAATTTTTCATGTCGGATAACTTTGTAATAAAGCCTATTGTGCGGGCAACTGCCTTGACCAAGCAAGTCAGCACCGGTGAGGTACAGCTTACCATTCTGGAGGACATCAATCTGGAAGTAAATGCGGGCGACTCCGTTGCCGTGGTGGGAGCATCAGGTTCGGGCAAGTCGACTTTGCTGGGACTGCTGGCGGGATTGGATACTCCGTCCAGCGGCAAGGTTCATCTCGATGGCGAGGATATTTTCTTGCTGGATGAAGACGCACGGGCGGCGTTGCGAGGGCGCATGCTGGGCTTTGTTTTCCAGTCATTCCAGTTATTACCCGCATTGACAGCGATCGAGAATGTCATGTTGCCGCTGGAACTCGCCGGCGCAAGCAACGCCGGCATCGCCGCATTGGAATTGCTGGAACGAGTCGGGCTGGGAATGCGCCTGAAGCATTATCCGAGGCAGCTTTCCGGGGGAGAGCAACAGCGCGTTGCCATCGCGCGCGCGTTCGTGACTCAGCCGCAATTATTGCTGGCCGATGAACCGACCGGCAATCTGGATTCCGCCACCGGTGCACAAATCATAGAACTCATGTTTGAGTTGAACCGTGAACGCGGCACGACGCTGGTACTGGTGACACATGACGAGGCTATTTCCAGCCGCTGTGCCTGGCGAGTACGGCTGGCGGGGGGGAAAGTCGTAAATTGATTGGATGCAGCGATTCCAACCGGTACAGCGGCGTCGCCGAGGCATGTATGCATGCTAAAAAATGCCGCTTCGCCTTTTTACCGGGAACCGGACAATATCCTGGAAAAATCTTTTGATGGAAGTTATTTCTCAAGTAAAGCCCCCCTCACGTGCTCATCGTCGACCGAGAATCACGATGATTGGTGCATTGGTTGTTGTATTGATCGCGGGTGTATGGGTCTGGCGCAGCCAGGTTGGCACGACAGATGCGATGCCCAAGAAGAAGGACAAGGTGGTTCACGTCGTAACCGCCGTGGTCAAGCAAAGCAATGTATCCGTCATGCTTACGGCGAATGGGAAGGTATCTCCGCAGCAAACGGTCGCGGTGCGGCCGCAACTCAGCGCCGTAATCAGATCAGTGCATATCCAGGAAGGGCAATTCGTACGCCAGGGAGAAAGATTGTTCACGCTCGACGCGCGTACCGAAGATGCCAATCTCAGCAGGACCGAGGGGCAGTTGGCCAAATCCCGAGCCGATCTGAGAAATGCCGAGCGTAACCTCAAGCGTCAGCGTGAGTTGTTTCAGCAGCAGTTTATTTCAGAGGCTGCGCTTGAGGTAGCGCAGAATCAGGTCGATAGCCTGCGCGGCCAGTTCGCAGTTGATGAGGCAACCGTACGGGCAACGCGTGTTGCGCGCGGTTTCAGCGAAATCCTGGCACCCATTTCCGGCCGTACGGGTGCTATTTCGGTATATCAAGGCAGCCTGGTGCAACCGGATGAAGCCTTGGTGAACATCACGCAGATTGATCCGATCAATGTCAGTTTTAACTTGCCGGAGCGGGAGTTCGTTCCTTTGCAGGAAGCGCTGGCCAAGGGCGAAGTGGCCGTCAACGTCGAGCTGGATGGGACCGGTGGGTCGATCCGAAAGGGACGGCTGATATTTATCGATAATGCGGTGGATACGGCAAGCGGCACGATCGCCCTGAAAGCAGAGTTTCCCAATACGGACAGCCACCTCTGGCCGGGCATGTTCGTAAAAGTTACGCTCGCGCCGCGTACGCTGAATGGCGCGTTCACAGTTCCGGTACAGGCTGTCCAGAATGGTCCGGAAAGAAAGTTTCTTTATGTAATCGATAATAATAACAAGGCAAGTTCTCGCCCTGTCGAAGTGCGTTTGATTCAGAATGAATATGCTGTGATAGAGGGAAAGTCCATTGTCCCCGGTATGCGTGTTGTGGTGGAGGGTGCGCAGAATATTCGCCCAGGCAGCGTGGTTACGGAGGCTACGGATGGAAGTGGCGACGCTGGCGAAGGATGAGGGCAGCAGCGTATCAGGGCCGCCCGGCCAGAGTCGGCAAGTGGACCGACTGGGCGGCGAATAGACAATGAATCTCTCCGAGCTATGCATCCGCCGCCCGATCATGACGGTGCTCTTATCCGCTTCCGCCGTGGTCGCCGGTATCATTGCGTACGGCGACTTGCCGATCGCCGCACTGCCGAGTTACGACTCGCCCACAATTACCGTAAGTGCAGCGCTGCCGGGCGCGAGCCCCGAGACGATGGCTTCCTCCGTGGCTACGCCACTCGAAAGGCAATTTTCGACCATCTCCGGTCTTTCGGTGATCAGTTCGGCAAGTACCCTTGGCAATACCACCATCACCCTGGAGTTCGAACAGGACCGCGATATCGACAGTGCCTCCATAGATGTTCAGGCGGCGTTATTGCGCGCTCAACGGGCGTTGCCGACGGAAATGACCACGCCGCCGTCCTACCGCAAGATCAATCCGGCCGAGGCATCCATCCTCTTTCTTGTCCTGACATCCCCGTCAATGTCGCTGCCGGATTTGAACAGTTTTGCCGAGGATCTTATTTCTCCGACATTATCCACGATTACCGGTGTGGCGCAGGTTCAGATCAATGGCCAGAAAAAATATGCCGTACGCGTCCGTGTGAACGCCGAAGCGCTCGCAGTCCGCAATTTGACACTCGATGATATTGCCGCCGCGCTGAGTACCGCAAACGCCAACTCTCCGATTGGCACGCTTGAGGGGCCGCGCCAGACACTTACCATCCAGGCGAATCGACAACTCAACAACGCGGCCGAATTTTCGAAACTGATCGTCGCGACATCCCCGCTCGGCAATCCGGTACAACTCTCCGAGGTGGCGGAGGTTGAAGACAGTATCGAATCTGTAAAAACAGGGAGTTGGGTTAATGGCGAACGGGCAATCACGCTCTCCGTCCAGCGCCAGCCCGGGGCCAATACCGTTGCCACTGTCGACGCCATCAAGGCAGCAATTCCGGAATTGGTCGCACAGATGCCATCATCCATTCAGCTTAAGCTGGTCAGTGACCGCTCAGTTTCAATCCGGGAATCCATCCA